>ERZ827490.2360-NODE-2360-length-20475-cov-4.580754_pt1 | contig 20475 bp, 20 predicted proteins | sample MGYA00519770_ERZ827490 | MGnify/ENA primary metagenome ERZ827490 (study PRJEB31778, sample SAMEA3449324) | human gut metagenome | biome: human gut; feature: human-associated habitat; material: faeces | place: United Kingdom | collected 2010/2012 ...
TCGTAGTCTGTGACAACGGATTTACAGTCCGCTCCCTTTGGCCGCTCGGGAACCCATCCACGGCAAATCATTTATCAATGGAGCTGGTGAAGGGACTTGAACCCGCAACCTGCTGATTACAAATCAGCTGCTCTGCCAATTGAGCTACACCGGCAAGCAACAAGGCAAAGCAATGGCGACCAAGAAGGGTCTCGAACCCTCGACCTCCAGCGTGACAGGCTGGCGCTCTAACCAACTGAGCTACTTGGCCACGGACGCTGGTGGGCCTTCAGGGACTTGAACCCCGGACCAACCGGTTATGAGCCGGCCGCTCTAACCAACTGAGCTAAAGGCCCATACGCGATTGATAAGGGAAATGGTGACTCCTAGGGGATTCGAACCCCTGTAGCCGCCGTGAAAGGGCGGTGTCTTAACCACTTGACCAAGGAGCCACGGTAAAATAACGAATCTGGTCGGGGTGAAGGGATTCGAACCCCCGGCCCCATGCTCCCAAAGCACGTGCGCTACCAGACTGCGCTACACCCCGTCCTGTAGCGTGCCCACACAGGCGACGATGGATATTGTACTCAAAACCCGTTCCTTTGTCAATAACTTTTTCCAAAAAATTTCAACTTTTTTCTGTCAACCGCTTTAAGGCGTTGAAAATCAATGATTTTTTGAAATAGAAAGCCGATGTTCTGCCGTCGCTGCCGCTGAATTTTCCAAAATTTCAGTCCAACGTAATTTTCAGTACCTCGCAGGGATTGCCCCACCGGGGCATTCCGCAGGGGTTCCCCGCGCCTGCAGAGATCACCAGCCGCCCGTCTACGATGCCCTTGGTGTATTTCGGAAAGAAATGCTGCCCGGGCGCGTACAATCCTTGAGAACCAATGCGAATTTGTCCGCCGTGGGCGTGCCCCGCCACCACCAGCTCCACATTCCGACCGCGCAGAAACTTGATATAGTACTCCGGCTTATGGCACAGCAGCACCCGGCAGCCCGGCAGACGTTCAAATTCGTCCATGCAGTCCGGCTGACGCACGATCTCCGGGTCATACCAGCCGCCGATCCAGCATTCGCCGAAGGGTACGTAGCGGTTGACCAGAATCTCCGCGCCGGTGCCGTTCAACGCCTGCATCAGAGCCTGAAACTGCTTGGTTTTCGTTTCATGATTGCCCAGTGAGAAAAAGGTGGGCATCCGCCGGGCCGCTTCCCGCAGAAAAGCGATTCCCCGGGCGGAAGTTTGGGTGTATCGGTTGACCACATCGCCCGGCACCAGCAGCGCGTCGCAGCCCGCCAGAAGGGGCCAGAGATCGTCGTAGGGCTCGTCGTGAAGGTCGCTGACCACACCGAAAACCACCGGCTTTGTCAGTTTGCCGGTGTGCAGCTCATAGGAAGTCAAGTTGCGCAAGGCAGCGGCTCCTTTCAAAAAAATTGGGGAAGCAGCCTAGGGAAGCCGCTCCAGAAGGCGGGCCCAAAGACCGGTTTTCCACAGCGCCGTGCCGCCCGCCGCCAGCAAGAGCGCCGTTCCTGCCGCGATCCACGGCCATTTCCGCCGGGGACGGCTTTCAGGGAACAGCGAGACCGGCACTGAAGCCGGTTCGGGAATCTGATCGTCGGGCAGCGCGTCCTCCCCGTCCTCCGGCCAATCCTCCGGGTCTTCCAGCAATCCCATGATGTCCGGGTTGCTTTGCAGCAAGTCGGAAAACAGCGCGTCGTCCAGCGGAGAAGCACCCAGCGCCCGTTCAGGTTCGGCGGGCGGTGTTTCCTGAGGGGGCGTGACCGGTACGGGCGCGGATACTTCCTCCAATGCCGTTCCTTCGGGCTGATCGGGGACGGGACGATCTTCCAGTAGGCGGAAAGCCATGGAAGGCGACGTTTTCTCCGGCTCCCGGCGAATGAGACGGCGCGGCCGTTCCAGCTGCCAATCCTCCTCGGTCAGCGGTGTCTGTCTGGGAATCGGCTGCACCGGGGCGGGTGTGGCGGTCTTCATCGCCTTGGCCGGGGTCAGTGGGGAACGCAGCGCGGCCGGCGATGGACGGGCGCTGCTATTGGTCAGGCCCTCCCGAAGGTCGTTGGAGGGATAAGGTGTCGTCTCCCACTGAGACGGAGCAGGCGAAGACACGGTCTTTTCCCGACGGGCCAGATTGCCTGTCGGACGCAGAAAGCCCTGATTCGCTCCCATGGCTTCGCCCTCCTTCTTTTGTATTCATGGATTTGGTCCACTAGTATAGCATCTTTTCTGGGGATGAAACAGGCTTATCTCCGACGAAGGGCCGAATAGCTGCGGCGAAGAATGCCGCGGGGCTCCATCCTTCGGGCAGGGCGGCGATGGCGGCGGGAGACCCGCACAGGATATTCGTTCCAGACTGCGACAGCCTTGACCTTTCCTTCCGCATAGCTGCGCCGGGGCAGTTGGCCGGACTGTTTGACCCAAATAAAGGGACGCAGCTTGTCCAGCCCGTTTTCCACGATCCACGCATAGGCTCCCGGCTGCTTTTCCCGCATGATGTGGTGCGGCGGCTCGCCCAGCTCGGCAATGGCGCTGAGAATGCGCCGCAGAGGAATCTCACGGAACAGCACCCGAAATTCGCCGATCAGCGTATGAGTTTTTCGTGTGGGCAGGGAAGCCTGCATCAGGTCCTCATACCCTTCCCGGATGCGCTGAAGCGCCCAGTCCAGCCCGTCGGAAGCCTTTTCTCCCGCAAAGGACATGGCCTTGCCAAGCCAGCTCAGCAGCCGCTGCTGCTCCAGCCGTTTGCCCGGTTCACTCTCCTCCATATGCTCCCGAAGCGCCGCCAGAAAGGCATACAGGATGGTCAGCACACTGCCGGTGTCCTGCATGGCGTCCCGGTAGGGGGCCAGCCGAAGATACGCTTCCTCGTTGATGCCCAGAGAGTCCAGCCCGTAGGCCGCCGTCCGCAGTGCGTCGTCCGCAGGGTATTCCATGCACAGGCCCAAATGCAGCAGTCCGCCCATCCGGGGCACCAGATCGTCGGAATTGAGCAGGTGGTACAGGGGATAACTGGCCGGATCGTACAACAGCCGCCCGGTGGCCACCGTAGGCGAAGCAAAGCCGTAGCCCACAATATTCTGAGGCTGCACGCCCCAGTGCTGAATGAGCCGGTTGGTGAAGATCTGCATCACCGCGCCGCCCTGACTGTGTCCCGCCATCCAGAGCCGGTAGGGGCTGCGCAGGGAGCGCATATCCGAAAGGATATCACCCAGCGTCAGCTTTTCCAGCCCCTGACGGGCCGCCGTCGCCGGGAAAACGATCCGGTCCACGCTTTCCTCAAAGAAGGTGCACAGCTGATAAAAGCCCCGGTGGAAGCCCTCCTCCGTGGAAAAGCGCAGGTTGGAGATCCAGTCGTACATCCGCTTGCCGGTGCCCATGAAGCCGATGGCGATGACGGTCTGTCCGTTTTCGCCGGGATGGGCCATGCAGACGGCCTTGATGGTGTCGCTGCGTTCCCGCTGGCGCAGAGTGCTCAGCACCTGTGAAACCGGGTTTTGGGCGTTCAGCGCCGCCTTGGCGGTTCCCAGCTTCCACGCGTCCACGATGCGCCGCATGGCCTCGCCGCTGGCCGCGTCGGAATGGCTGATGCCGCTTTTGAGCGAATTGTCGATCTGGATGGAAAAATCGTTCCAGCCCGCCTGTTCCCACGGCTCCAGTTCCAGCGTATAGGTCATCTGAGCCAGTTCCATCGACAGCTCCGCCGCCTCTTTGGTGAAAGGCGGACGCAGCCGGAAAAAGGGATCGCTCTCAAAGGGAAGGGTCAGGCTGGAAAGGCTGGCAAGGTCGCAATGGGTGATGGGGCCGCGGCCCTTTTCCGGGGCGGGCAGTTTTTCGCTCCGGGCGTTCTCGTCCTCCGGCTGATGAGCCGTCTCCACAGCCTTTTCGGGCTGGGACGGCGCTTTTTTCCCGTTCCCCCGCCGAAGAAAATGGGGAAAAGAAAACCATTTCAAAGTGACGGTTCCTCCTTTGGAAAGGCTCCTGAATCATGAGCGCAATGCCTACCGTCACAGTATACCACAAACCCCCGTGCGGAACGCAACTCCCATCTTGCCATTTATCCCGAAAAGCGGTACAATAGAGTCAATTCAAACCGCTATTCAGCAAATTTTGTTGATAAAGCCAAGGGAGGAAACCGAATGTATCAGCAGGTGATTGACAACGCCACGGAAAAAATGAAGAAGACCACCTCCGTTTTTCAGACGGAACTGCGGTCCATCCGCGCCGGACGCGCCAATCCGCAGCTTTTGGATCGCGTAATGGTGGATTATTACGGTGTGCAGACCCCCCTGAACCAGATGGGCAACGTGTCCTCGCCCGAACCCCGGATGCTGGTCATCAACGTGTGGGATCAGAAGGCCCTGCCGCTGGTGGAAAAAGCCATCCTGAAGAGCGACCTGGGGCTGAACCCCTCCAATGACGGCAAGCTGATCCGGCTGGTGATCCCCGAACTGAACGAGGAGCGCCGCAAGGAGCTGACCAAAATGGTCCGCAAGAGCGCAGAGGACGCCAAGGTAGCCATTCGCTCCATCCGCCGGGACGCCATGGAGCAGGTGAAGAAGCTGGAAAAGGACAGCCAGATCACCGAGGACGACCGGGCCAAGGCCGAAAAGAAGATTCAGGAAAAGACCGACGAGGCCATCAAGGGCGTCGATACCATCTGCGCTCAGAAGGAAAAGGAGATCATGGAGGTCTGATGCGCCTGACCTTTGAACATTTGCTGGGGCTGCCCGCGGAGGCGGCTCTGGCCGTCCTCCACGCCAGCGGCATCATGGATGTGGAGGTGGTTCCCACCGCCGCACCGCCGCGCCGCCACCCCGTGCCGGAGGATCAGTACCGCACGGAGGAGGGCGAGGCCGCCGGATATGCCTCCACCCGCGTGGTCGCCGTGGAGGAGGACGGCCGGCGGCTGATCGTTTCCCGCTTTTTGACGGGTCTGCGATCGGAAACAGCCAACGAAAACCCGCAGGAGGAATGATCCTCCTGCGGATTTTGCCTTTTACGGTTCTTTTTCCCGGTTTTTCTCATCCTGCCAGACCAACTGCTCCAAATATTCCCCGCTGGTCAGGCGGCGCGACGCGGCCCGTTCCAGCGCGTGGCGATACGCCTCCCGATCCATCTGTACGCAGACGCTCACCTTGTCCGGCGCGCACAGGCCGAAGGGTTCATCCAGTCCTTGGGAGTCGGTAAAAAGTCTGCTCTTCATGGGCGCTCCCTCCGCTGCATCCTATGCCGCAGACGGCGGCGGGTTCCATGGGGCAGTATTCCCCGGCGAAGGCTGTATCATACGGAAAAAGTCAAAACAGGCCTGCTTCTTTTGGGAGAAGCGGGCCTGTTTGCTATGATCGTTTTTAATTCCGGGCAGTGACCAGATGCAGCAGCACCTTGACGCATTTTTCCATTTCGGGCACGGAGACGTACTCCATCAGGCCGTGGCCGTTGTAGCCGCCGGTGGGCAGGTTGGGGCAGGGCAGGCCCTCCCAGGAAAGCCGCGCGCCGTCGGTGCCGCCCCGGATAGCGACGATCTGTGGTTCATCTCCGGCGGAGCGGATGGCGTCCAGCGCCCGCTGCGTCACTTCGGGGTAACGGTCGATGACCTCCCGCATGTTGCGGTAGCTGTCCTTCAGGGTGACGCGCACGGTGCCCGCGCCGTACTTCTGGTTCAGGTAAGCTTCGGCGGCCAGCATCATGGCCTCCTTGGTCTCCAGTTTGGCCGCGCCATGATCCCGCAGAATGTATTGCAGCACAGCGCCGCTTTCGTCGCCCTGCATCCCGCACAGGTGATAGAAACCCTCCCGGCCTTCCGTGTGCTCCGGGCACTCAGCGGCGGGCAGCATGGCATTGAACTCCATGGCGATCTTGCTGGCGTTCTTCATCTTGTCCTTGGCGCTGCCGGGGTGGATATTGAAGCCCTTGACCTCCACCAGCGCAGAGGAGGCGTTGAAGTTTTCGCATTCATATTCGCCCACGCCGCCGCCGTCCACCGTGTAGGCAAAGTCCGCACCAAAGCCCTTGACGTCAAAGTCGTCCGCGCCCTCGCCGATCTCCTCGTCGGGGGTGAAACCCACGCAGATTTTGCCGTGTTTCAGGTCGGGGTTGGTCATAAGGAGCTCGCACAGGGTCATGATCTCGGCGATGCCCGCCTTGTCGTCGCCTCCCAGCAGGGTGGTGCCGTCGGTGACGATCAGCTCGTGGCCCACGTGACGCTTCAGACATTCAAATTCTTCCGGCTTCATGACCACACCGTTGCCCACGTCCAGCTCGCCGCCGGCATACACCAGGCAGCGGGGATGCACCGGGCCGGTGGGCACGGCGGGGGCGGTGTCCATATGGGCGATCAGGCCGATGGCGGGCTGATCGGGCACGTTGGCGGGGATCTCCGCGTAGACGTAGCAGGTGGGGCTGACACGAACATTCTCCGCGCCCATTTCCTTCAGTTCCGTTTCCAGCAGTCGGGCCATATCCCACTGTTTTTCGGTGGAGGGGTGGGTTCCGGTGGTTTCGCTGGAGCCGGAGTCGATGACCACATAGTTGAGAAACCGTTCTTTCACATTCATGGCACAGTACCTCCTTGAAAAAATCGAATTTACCGCAGTTGGGTCAGGACGATGGTGCTTTCCCGGGCCAGCAGGGCATGCTTCGGCGCGGCGGGGAAGGCCTCGACGCTGCCGCCGGAGTGGCAGCAAAGCATCATTTCCGCAAAGTCCATCCCTGCAGCCATGGAGAAGCCTACGCCGCCGGAGAACCGGGGGTTGACCTCCAGAAAGAAGAAATCGTCCCCGTGGCGGATGAACTCCATGTTCACCACGCCCACCAGCCCCACAGCCTCCGCAATGGCGGCGCAAACGGCCTCCAGCGGATGACCGGGCAGCACCTCCACGGTCATGCCCAGCCCGCTTTTGTTGCGCAAAAGCTCCTGCCGGGCGGCGGCGCGGGTATGACCGAAAGCGTCCCGAGCCACGTCCACACAGAAAATATCCCCTTCCAGAAAAGGCTGCACGATGCAGTCCTCCCGGCCCGCCAGTGCCGTCTGGTAGCTCTTTTCGTCCGCCGCCACGGCCTGTCCCAGACTGGAACGGCCAGACCGGGGCTTGACCATCGCCGGGAAGGGAAAGGGGCAGGGCTGCCCCGGCACGGCAATCTCCGTGGGGATCAGTCGGCAGACCTGCTTTTCCGCCAGAAAACGGTTCATCTTGTCCTTGCGGCGGCACAGGGCGGCGACCCGCTCCTCCGGCACGCAGACCGTACAGCCCAGCGCCCGGAATTCGGCTTTTCGAGGGGCCAGCGCGTCCACCTCCGGGTCGGTCAGGGGGATGAGAAAGTCCAGCCCGTTCCGACGGACGGCCTCCCTGAGCTGCTCCACGTAGGGCTCGCCCTCCGTGGCCAGCCGGGCCTGAAAGAAATCCAGCTCTCCGGCCAGCGGCGTCCATGCCCGGGGATAAATATCGCATCCGAATACGGTGTGTCCCAGCGCCTGATAGCGCCGCGCGGCAGGGCCCGCCGCCATGGAGCCCACCGCGGTCAGCAGAATACGGCTCATGCTTGCGTTCCTCCTTTGGACGTTCCGGCGGCCTTGCGGCGCAGGCCTGCAGCCGTCTGCACAAGGCAGCGGAAGCTCTCCGGCTTGAACAGCAGGCTCATGCCGCCGTAGAGTACCACGCCCGCCGCCACCTGAACCAGCAGCAGAGGCAGATTGCCGAGGGGCAGACGGCCCAGCGCGCTGACGGCCAGAAACATCGTCAGACTCATAACGATGGGCGGCAGAATATCCCGAATCTGCTCCCAATAGCCGTAGTGAATCAGCTTTTTGTTGGGGAAGGCGTTTACAAACGACGAGATCACCGTGGAAACCACCGCGCCCCATACGATGGGCAGCACACCCTCAAAGCAGAACACGGTGACGCACAGAATAGCGATGCCGTAGCTCTTTTTGACGATCTCCAGCTTCAAAAACACATCGCTGCGCCCCATGGCGTTAATGGCCTGCAGGTTGGCGGTGTGGATGGGGTAAAAGGCGAAGTCGATGCAGCAAATTTGCAGGAAGGGCACGCAGGGCAGCCATTTGTCCGTCAGAAGCAGGCTCACCAGCGGGCGGGCCACCGCCGCCAGCCCCGCCATCAGCGGCAGCACCAGGAAGCTGGAGGCCATGATGGAGCGGCGCATGGTCTGCTTCATCCGCTCCAGATCGTCCTGCTGCTCGGATAAAACCGGCAGCATCACGCTCTGGATGGAGCCGTTCACCGCGTTCATCAGAAGCTCCGGAAACTGCTTGCCCCGGTTGAAATAGCCCAGCGCCTCCGAGGAAAACTTCTTGCCGATGACAAAGGAGCGCAGGTGCTGATAGCCCGTGTCCATCAGGCTGGACAAAAGCAGCTTCCAGCCGAAGGAGAACAGGCTTTTCACCCGGCGAAGGGAAAAGCAGAAATGAGGCCGCCAGCGCACCAGAACAAGCAGAAGGACGCACAGGCTGAACTGATTGGTCAGCTGCTGACCCACCAGCGCCCACACGCCCAGCCCCCGCAGCGCCATGCCGACGCCTACGCAGCCGGACAGCACCGTAGCGGCCAGACTGGCGGTCATCAGCTTGCGGAAGGACATTTCCCGGGCAATGACCGCGTTCTGTACGCTGGTCAGCGCTCCGGGGAACAGGATCAGCGCCAGCACCCGCAGGTAACTTGCCAGCCCGACCATAGCGAAATAGCGCTCGATGGCGGGCGCGGCGAAGAACAGCGCCGTATAGAGCAGCGCCGCAATGGCGAGCCCCAGAAAAAACACGGAGCTGCGGTCGGTCTCGTCGATCTCGGCCCGCTGGATGAGGGCGGTGTTCAGGCCGCTTTGCACAAACACCTGCGCAATGGCCGTGAAGACCAACAGCAGGGACAAAACGCCGTAGTCGTCCGGGGTCAGCAGTCGGCCCAGCACCAGACTGACCACAAAGGCGATGCCCTGATTACCGAAGCTTTCCAGCAGCTTGAACACGAAGGAGGAAGCCGCGGACTGGCTGCGTTTCTCGCTCATAGGGTCACGCCTTTCCGAGGATCAGGCCGCAGATGCGCTCCACGTCGCCCTCCGTCAGCTCCGGGTACAGGGGCAGCGTCACCACCTGCCGGGAGGCGCGAAGCGCAATGGGCGTTTGAGCCGAGTCAAAGCCCGGACGGTTCCGATAGCAGTCGAAGTCCGTGATCAGGGGATAAAAATACTTCCGGGCGTGGATATCCGTCGCCGCCAGCCGGGCGCAGATCTCGTCCCGGCTTCCGGCCTGACCGGTGAACCGCACGGGATAATAGGCGTAGTTGGACACAACGCCCGTTTGCTTCTTCGGGCAGACGATCCCTTCGTGGCCGGACAAAAGGCGGTCGTATAGCTCCACCACATGGCGGCGCTTTTCGATGTTTTCATCCAGATGGCGCAGGTTGCACAGGCCCATGGCGGCGTGAAACTCGCTCATCTTGGCGTTTCCGCCGGGATAGAGCACCGTCTCCTCGTCCTCGATGCCGTAGTTCCGCTCCCATTCCAGCCGCCGGTTCAGCTCCGGGTCGGCGGTGGTCACGCAGCCTCCCTCCACGGTGTGGAACACCTTGGTGGCATGGAAGGAGAACATGGCCGCGTCGCCCATCCGGGCGGCGGATACCCCGTCCCGGCTGACGTGAAAGGCGTGAGCCGCGTCGTAGATCAGCTTCAGCCCGTGCTTTTTCGCAATGGCGGACAGGGCTCCGTCGTCGCAGAGGTTGCCGTACACATGCACCGGCAGGATGGCGCATGTGCGCGGGGTAATGAGCGCCTCCACCTTCGCGGGATCCATGGTGTAGTCGTCCTCCCGGATGTCGCAGAACACCGGGGTCAGCCCGGCCCGGACGATGGCGTGAGTGGTGGACGCAAAGGTGAAGGGCGTAGTGATGACCTCGCCCTTCAGCCCCAGCGCCTTCAAAAGCGCCTCCAGCGCCAGATGGCCGTTGGTGAACAGCGCCGCGCAGGGCACGTCCAGCCGCTCCTTCAGCGCTGCTTCCAGCTTTTTCAGTTTTTCGCCGTTATTGGTCAGCCAGTGGCTGTCCCACAGACTGCGGATTTCTTCTACATATTCTTCCATCGGAGGCATGGAAGAACGGGTCACATTGATACGCATAGCCATAGCACCTTTCTTTCTGCGGCCCGTCAAAAGGGGCGCGGCCGCCGGAAATTCCGCTGATAGTATATCATGGCGGCGAAGGATTGGCAAATTAGGAAGCAAAAAGAGACGCTCAGCTTAGAAGGTGCTCCATAGGGATTTTTAATCCCGGAAAAAAATGCGGCATAGTCGGTAGAAATATCGGCTATGCCGCTTCTTTTTCATTGGGAATTTCTACTGCGCCAATAGCGTTGTAGATAATCTGAAGACGTTCATGGACTTCTGCTTCGCACCGTCCATCAGGATTTGCAGCTCAGCCACCCGCTTTTCCAAGGTCTGTTGCTCGGCTTCACAGGTCGCTGACATTCTGGCATAGCGTTCGTCGCTGAGCCTGCCGGTCACATTATCTTAGCTCCGGCCAAATTTCACAAGATCTTTCGGATGGATTATATATTTGCAAATTTTCTGTCCTTGTGATACACTGGTTATACAAGAATACCATGAATGAGGTGTACTATGATAATTCGCATTTGGTTGTCAGTTTAACGGCACGAACATTTTAATCCTTGTTCATGCTGCTTTATGCAATGAGCTCATGCTTCCACAGCTTTCTATTGTCTGTTTTCATATTCGTATGTCCTCCGTAATTTCGCAGTAGCCGGTTGCACAGCCGAGCAACGCTGTCAAGGAATCGGCTGCGCCTCGCTGTGCGTCCTTGACGGCGATGCTCTGCTGCGCAGACAGGTAATCAAGGCGGCGATGCCACCATTTGCCAATGGAAATCAGCCGGATTTCAAGCCCGTTTCAATCTCTCAGTCCAATTATAACAAGAACAAATGTTCGAGTCAATGTGCTTATTAGAGGATTATTAGAGGAAGAGCAAGCACAGCAAGTGTAGCTACACTTGCGAAAAACGGCGTGGGTTGACCGGGATTTCCTTGCAGTGCAGCAAGCAAATCCGGTGAGTACCCACACCGGAAAAACAGGGCGTTCCGGCTGACCGCCGAAACGCTCTGTTTTCATTTTTGGGATAGTCCCAAGCCCTTGAAAAAGCGGAAACAAGATATTGACATTTGTCAATGCATAGTGATAGCATTTTATAGGAAGTATTATCACATACACATCGTAATATCGTTTCATAGTTCCGTAGACTGATGGATTGAAGAAAGGATGAAAAGGTTATGAGTGAAAGGTTCCCAGACATTGATTGGTATTGCGACCGTTGCAATGCACACCTTAATGAGCAGCCGGGCTTTGACGATCACCACTACGTATGGAAATGTACTGAATGTGGTCATAAGAATAGTATCTCTTCTGATTCCATCTATGAGTCGGAAGAAGATTTTCGCAATTTCAACAATTAACAAGGAGGGCACGTAATGAAGCACCTTTTCAGAGCAACAAAAATCGGCTGGGAAAAGGAAAAAGAAGGTGTATGGTTTGATTCTGATGCCTATTCCAAAGAAGAAGCAGAAGCGGAGTTCAAGCCATATCAAGGAACTACGCAGCGAGGTTATCCCTATACTGGTTACGAACGTGATGGGCAAAAGTATCATGATGTAACCTATTTAGGCGAGTTTGAAGATGATGAACTTCCACATTCAGACACTGAGTTTTTAGACGCTATTCTAAAGCGGAAAAAGTAAAATATAGCTTTGTACAAGCATTGTACTTGGCATGGGGGAAGAAATAATTCACCTTTCTTTTGCGTAGCTCATAGACAATAAAATCGTTGATTTCCGCCCCCAATTTATACGCAATTCACCCATTTACTTTTGCATTCACATTGGACGGATGCAGACGGCCTACTCCGATTTGCGTCCACGATTTAATCGAGCAAATAAGAAGCCCATATACAGATATCTGCCTTAGCAGCGTCCGTATATGGGCTTTGTTGTAGATTCCTGATTGCATTTGCACCGCTATTTTTCTTGTCATGCTTTATGCAAGGTTGTCATTTGACTGGTTGCTAATGCGCAGCCCTGTAGAGGCGATGGCCGTACAGCAGGGCGAATTTGTCGCGCAATACACCGACCAAATCGATCAAGTCAATGAAAGCTATCTTGATAACATCCCGTTATTAATAGAAATTTCGTCAAAGACACTCATTGTAAGTGCCGCGCTGTTTTGGTTAGACTACCGCGTTGCTCTTCTCACATTGTTTTTACTGACTATGCCGCTCTATATAAGAAAAAGGCTTTTGCAAAAGAGTTCCGCTTTAGTCATAACCACGTGGAACACGGAGGAATATGATGCGGGAAATCGTAAGGGCAAGACATGTTCTGCTTGAATTCAACGGACGTGATGTTTTGAATATAAGCGAACTTTCTGTCGCCGAAAACGAAAGAATTGGGCTCATCGGCGCCAACGGCAGCGGCAAGACCTCCTTGCTCAGAATTCTTTCAGGAGATCTGGAGACCGCTACTTGCACGGTTGTCCACTATGGAAATGGTTTATAGATGCATTTCATAACCTGCAACACTATTTGCCAATGGGGCAATATTCATTTTAGGTCGTCAGCCAAGAATGGCAGCACTGGTATGCGATGAGCATAATACAGAAAAAAACAAGCAGTATTGACAAATAACTGCCTAATACTGCCTGCTTTTTCGTTTATTATCGCTATGCACAGCACGTTACACAATACCGTAAAACGCATTACTCCTAGCACATTTACAAGAGTGCGCTGTAACTCAAATAGCGCAACGTATCCCTGTTTTTTCACAATGACAAAGCCACCGATGAATCAGCATTTCTGCTTTCCAATCGGTGGTTTTGTTTTGCCGTTCGGGAAACGTCTTAAAAGCTCAATTTCTTGAAATCCCTAAGTTGACGTTTCTTTGGAGCGTCTCTTTTTCAAAAACAGTCTCGCTTACAGCACGTTGGAAGAAGTGCACTCCACCAGCACGCTGCCGTCCTTACGGCGGCTCAGCTTGGCCTTGTTGCCGCTGCCGTCGTCCAGGGTCATCTTTTCCATTTCGTTCAGGGTCATGAAGTTCACCGCGTCGCTTTCCACAAAGGCCACCCAGTTTTTGCGGTCGCGGACGGGCTTCTCGGTATCAGCGGTCATTTCTTCGATGGATTTGCGTTCGTTGCTCATCGGAAAGTTCCTCCTTGAAAAATCGTTCCTGAAAATGATACCGCAGTCTTTTCAAAAATGCAAGCGGACGGCCCTCAGGTGTAATCCACGTCGAACTGAACGACGAGCCGGTAGCGGCTGTCCAGCGAGCGGGCGTAGGCGTTCAGGCTGCGGATCAGCTCCTGACGGGCGGTATAGTCCGCCGGCACCACCACGTCGAAAATCAGATTGATGCGATCCTGCCCCATCACCATGCGGAAGTCGTGCATACTCAGTGCCGGGTCGATCTCCCGGAGAAAATCGTTCATCTGCTGGCGCACCCGGTTGGTGGTCTCGTCCTCGGTGGCGATGGGATCCATATGGATGCAGATGGGCATGTGCAGCTCCCGGCCGATCTCCCGTTCCGCATTGTCGATGATCTCGTGAATGGCTACGATATTGCACTGGTCGCTGACCTCCGCATGGACGGAGGCGAAGCAGCGGCCCGGGCCGTAGTCGTGGATGACCAGATCGTGAATGCCCAGAATGCCCTCGTAATTCAGAAGCAGTTCCCGCAGACGGCGGCTTTTTTCCGGGTCGGGCTTGCCGCCCAGCAGCCGGTCCACCGTGTCCCGGCAGACCTCATAGCCCGCCTTGAGCACGATCAGCGCCACCACCAGACCGATATAGCCATCGATGCGCCAGCCGAACAGGGCGCACAGCCCGGTGGAGATCAGCACCGCGCCGGTAGCCAGCACGTCGCTCAGGCTGTCCTTGGAGGCGGCCAGCAGGGTGCCGTTGTCGGTAGCCCGGCCCAGACGGCGATAGAAGAAATACAGCCATGCCTTCACCGCAATGGAAACACCCAGCACCGTCAGTACCGGCCACGATACGCTCAGCGCCGCGGGCGTGAGGATGGCCTCCATGCCCTCCTTCAAGAGGGTAAAGGCCATCACGAGGATCAGCAGTCCCACGCCCAGCGAGCCCAGATACTCCATCCGGCCGTGGCCGAAGGGATGCTCCGCATCCACGGGCTTACGGGCCACGCGGGTGGAGACCAGCGCCACAATGCTGCCCGCCGCGTCGGACAGGTTGTTGGCCGCGTCCGCCAGAATGGCCACCGAGCCGCTGAGAAGCCCGATCAGAAATTTGCCGGCAGACAGAAGCAGGTTGACCAGAATGCCCACGCAGGAGCCCAGCGTGCCATAGGCGGCGCGGACTTCTCCGTTTTCCGTATTTTCATAATCCTTCACAAAACGGCGAATCAGCCATGCCGTCATTTTTCATTCCTCCACTGCGCGCCGAAAGACGCGGATTTCTTTTCATTATAACATTCTTTTCCCAAACAGTATATGCTTTGGCCGAAAAAAGTTCGAATGCCGAAACTTGTTTTTTCTTCTTACGATGACTTTTTCGTATATCCGTTATGCAGATTTTCATTCTGAAAAATGCAAATTTCAGTTTAAAAATAAAAAGAGCCGTTTCCGCACTTTACTTATTTTGCGTCATATGCTATACTATGTCCTGCTGCGGCAACGGCTGCCGCTCCTCCTGCCCCAATGGTGCATTTTGCAGGATGGAATCAAAAAACTTTCATTTGTTCAGGCCGAGCCTGATAAGGGAGGTTCCGTTATGCCCCGCACGATTTCCGAAAAAGCCCGGCGGATCGCTCCGTCCGCTACCCTTGCCATGGATGCGAAGGCCAAGGCCCTGAAAGCACAGGGCGTCAGCGTCGTCAGCTTTGCCGCCGGCGAGCCGGATTTTGACACGCCCCTGCCCATCCGCAACGCCATGAAGGACGCAATGGATCAGAACATGACCCGCTATACGCCCGTAGGCGGCACGGCCGAACTGAAGGAGGCCATCATCCATCGTTTTGAGGAAGATCACGGCCTGCATTACGACCCGCAGGAAATCATCGTTTCCAACGGAGCCAAGCACTCCCTCTACACCCTTTTCCAGACCATTCTCGACCCCGGCGACGAGGTCATCATCCCCACGCCCTGCTGGGTCAGCTACCCGGAAATGGTACGCATGGCAGGAGGAACGCCCGTTTTTGTCGAAATGAAAAAGGAGCACGGTTTCGTGCCCACCAACGGGGAAATTCTGGCCGCCATCACGCCTCGTACCAAGGCGTTCCTGCTGACATCCCCCAACAACCCCACCGGCTGCGTCTGGAATCGGAAGCAGATGGAAAACGTGATGCAGTTGGCCGTCGAGCACGATTTCTTCATCGTCTCCGACGAAATTTACGAAAAGCTGCTCTACACCGGCGAAAAGCCCTGCTCCATCGCCTCCCTCAGCGAGGAGGCCAAGGCTCATACACTGGTGGTGAACGGCGTCAGCAAGTCCTACGCCATGACCGGGTTCCGCATCGGCTATACCGCCGGCCCCCGGGACGTTATCAAGGCCATGACCAACTACCAGAGTCAGGCCACCTCCGCGCCCAACAGCGCCGCCCAGCACGCCGCTGCCGTGGCGCTCAGCGGCGATCAGGCCTGTGTGGAGACCATGCGTCAGGCCTTCCAGCAGCGCCGGGACCGCATCGTGGAGCGGATCAACGCCATTCCCGGCCTGAGCTGCAATAAGCCCGACGGCGCGTTTTATGTGATGATGGACGTGCGGCCCCTGCTGCGCAAAAAGATCGACGGTCAGGTGATCGCCACCAGCAGCGATTTTGCCAACGCCCTGCTGGAAAAGCAGCACGCCGTGGTGGTGCCCGGCGAGTCCTTCATGGCGGACGGTTTCTGCCGTCTGAGCTACGCCACCAGCATGGAGGCCATCGAGGAGGGTATGAAGCGGCTGGCCAATTTTGTAAAGGAGCTGAACTAAATGCTCGAATTCAGCAAAAAAACCAACCAGTTGATGCAGTCCAAGTATAAGTATCAGCTGCAGGAAGTGGAGGAACCCAACCTCTACCGGGAAATTTTCGATTACGAAGCCATCCCCAAGATCGCCTTCAACAACCGTCTGGTGCCTATCTGCATGCCGGATGAGATCTGGATGACGGATACCACCTTCCGGGACGGTCAGCAGAGCGTCAGCCCCTTTACGCCCCAGCAGATCGTGAAGCTGTTCCAGTTGGAATCCCGGCTGGGCGGCCCCAAGGGTCTGATCCGGCAGAGCGAGTTTTTCCTCTATACTCCCAAGGATCGGGAAGCGCTGGAGATGTGTCAGGATCTGGGGTTGGAATTTCCCGAGATCACCACGTGGATTCGGGCCAACGAAAAGGACTTCGAGCTGGTGAAGGCGGCGGGCGTGAAGGAGACCGGCGTACTGGTTTCCTGCAGCGACTACCACATCTTCAAAAAGATGCACCTGAACCGCTCTCAGGCGCTGGAAAAATATCTGGCCATCGTCAAGGCGGCGCTGGATCGCGGCATTGTGCCCCGCTGCCACTTCGAGGACATTACCCGGGCGGACTTCTACGGCTTCGTGCTGCCCTTTGCGGAGCAGCTGATGGATCTGAGCGCCGAAAGCGGCATTCCCATCAAGATTCGCGCCTGCGATACCATGGGCTACGGCGTCAGCTATCCCGGCGCGGCGCTCCCCCGCAGCGTGCCCGGCATCGTCTACGGTCTGCACCATTACGCGCAGGTTCCGTCCTCCCAGCTGGAATGGCACGGGCATAACGATTTCTACAAGGTGGTCAGCAACGCGGGCACGGCGTGGCTGTACGGCTGCTCCAGCGTGAACTGCTCGCTGCTGGGCATTGGTGAACGTACAGGCAACTGCCCGTTGGAAGCCATGGCCATCGAATACGAGGCCCTGCGCGGCACCACCGACGGCATGGATCTGACCGCCGTGACCGAGATCGCCGAGTTCATGGAGCGGGAAATCGGATTGGAGATCAGCCCCCGTCAGCCCTTCGTGGGCCGTCACTTCAACGTGACCCGAGCCGGCATCCACGCCGACGGCCTGCTGAAAGACGAGGAAATCTACAACATTTTCGATACCGCCGCCATCCTGAACCGTCCCGCTGCCGTGGCCGTGGACGCGCACAGTGGTCTGGCCGGCATCGCCCACTGGATGAACTCCTACTTCCGCCTTAAGGGCAAGCATCAGGTGGATAAGCAGGACGCGCTGGTAGTGGCCGTGAAGGAAATGGTGGACGACCTTTATGAGAGCGGCCGCAACACCGTCATGGGCGACGAAGAATTGGAGATCATGGTTCGGGACGCCGATCCCGAACGCTACGAGCGGCTTCTGTTCCACAAGAGCCGGTAAAAATCCTATCCGAAAAAACCCCGTTTTTCTATTTTGGCGAAAGACGGGGCTTTTTTTGGAAAACAGGAGCCGAATCGAATAATCCCCCGCCGCCCGTCTCATCCTACCAGAGAGGGACGGCGTTTTTTCGCCGCCGGAACGGAGGGGGAAGATGAAACAGACCGTGGCCGTTATGGCGATCATCGTGGCGCTGCTGTTGATGGTTTCGGGCTACATCGTGGCCCAGCACGCGGAGACCAGCGCCGAGCTGCGGCGGGTGCAGGTGCAGCTGGGAGAAAAGCAGGTGGAAGTACAAAAGGCAAAGCGGGAAAAGCAGCTGTTTGAGAACCGGGCAGAGGAACTGACCACCCAGAAAGAAACGCTGGAAAAAGAATTGGCTGACGCAAAGGCTTCCATCGACGAAGCCAACGCCGCCGTGGCCCAGACAGTGGACGAACGCGCCCAGTCCGAAGCGGCTTTTGCAGGGCAGAATCAGCTGCTGGAATCCCAAGTGGAGGACTGGGAAACCCGCTATCAGGAATTGATGGGGATCAACAACAGCCTGACAGTGGAGCGGGATGCGGCTTTGCAGCAGGCCGAAGGCGTCCAAGCGGAGCTTCATTCCCTGCAAGGGGAGTATGGCTCCCTTTTAGAAGAGAAAAACAGTCTGCAAGCGTCTCTAGAAGATACTAAAAATCGAAATTTAGAGTTGGAAAGTGGAGCACAATCCCAAAATTTGGAAATAGCGACGCTGCAGGAGCAGAAAGAAGCGCTGGAAACCGAGCTTACCGCTCTGCGGGAAGAACTGGCGCGGGTCTGCCGGGTCAGCCGTCCCATCCCTATGGAGCAATAGAAGACCGCCCGCCGGACATTCGGCGGGCGGTTTGCATTCATTCAGCGGTTTCCGTGTTCAGCACATCCGCGTAAAGGGCTTCGAGGGTCTTTTTGGCGGCGATACCGTCGGCTTTCAGGCCCTGATCCTTCTGATAGGCCTTGACTGCGTCGGCGGTGCCGCTCCAGTATTCGCCGGTGACGGCACCCTGATAGTACCCCAGATCCGCTAGCTTCCGCTGAAGCCAGTACACATCCTCACCCTTGGAGCCCTTTTTCAGGGTGCGGAAGGGCTGGGGCGGCGTGCCGTCGCTGGTGTAGGCAGGCTCAGCGGTGGGTTCCGGCGTGGTCTTGGGCAGCATATATTTTTTATCCAGATCAGGAGGCAGCAGAGACTTGGTCAGCTCCTCATCCAGCGGCAAGTCCTCCGTAATATGAACGGTGGTGCCCTTCTTGATATTATCGTACATCCACTTGGCGTCGCTGACCAGCATTCGGATGCAGCCGTGGGAAGCCCGGCGGCCCAGCTTGTTATAGGACTTAACGTTCAGCTTCCGAGTGTCGGGTTCGGAATAAGTCACGCTGTGGAAGGCGATATTCTCATTGATGCGCGTCCAGTACTGCGCGTGGCCGCCCCATTTGGAGAAGTAGCACCAGCGGGCCCGGCGGCCGTTAGTGACCCAGTCGCCCAGATCGCTGTCCCAGCCCTTCACGCCGGTAGAGCAGATCATCTGCCGCTCCAGCACGGTATACTCATTATTTTCATCCAGCGAGTACACCTTCGTGACCTGATTGGTCACATCCACCACCACATAATAGGGCGGCAGCGTAGGCTCGGGGCTGGGCCGGGGCGTGGCGTTCACGTCCACCACGTCGCCCGCGTTGAAGAGCTGGTTCCAGGTCTCCTCGTCCATATCCGCGTCGATGGGCAGGCCGTTATACTCCTGAAATTTCTTCACGGCGGCGATGGTCTGATCCATATAATAGCCGCTGATGGGGCCGTCGAAGAAGCCCAGTTCTTTCAATCGGGTCTGGACTTTCTTGACGTTTTCGCTCTGGGTGCCCCGGGTCATGCGCCGGGCAAAGGGAACGTTTTCCCGGCTGTCCTCGGTGCTTTCGCCGTCGCCCACGATGACCACGTCGTTAATATCGCCCGCGTCGGTCATGGGGTCGGGGGTCGGCGTAGGGGAAACGCCCTTAGCCAGCGCCGTTTCGCCGAACAGGCGCTGCTGGGTATCCAGATCGGCGACGCCGGTCACTTCCAGCCCGTTCTGTTTCTGAAAGTTTTTCACCGCGCCCTCGGTAGCGGAGCGGAATTTACCCGTGGCCTTCGCGTCCAGATAGCCCAGATCGATCAGCCTTTGCTGCAGGCGGGCGACCTCGTCGCCGTCGTCGCCATTTTTCAGCACCCGGTACTGAGCCGTCAGGAGCAGCTGCCAGGTCTCCTCATCCAGTTTGCCGGTGATCTCCAGCCCGTAATCCTTTTGCAGACGTTTAAGGCAATTCCGGGTTCCTTCCAGAAAATTGCCGGAAATTTTTCCGTCATAATACCCCAGCTCGGACAGGCGCTGCTGAACGTAGCTGACCAGTTCGCCGGACGCGCCGTATTCCAGCGGCTCGAACGCCGGGACGGCGGTATCTGATTCGCTCAGGGCGGGGAGCATCTGCCAGCCGATCACGGCAATGAGCAGAAGTGCGCACAGGCAGAGCAGAGGGTACGGGATACAGGCATGTTTTTTCATGAAGAGGGGAGCCTCCTTGCTATGAGAAAATCCACTCCGTGGGGTTGGGGGTGCAGGATTGGGGGCTTGCAGCCAAATGAGCCGGCGTTTCGTTGGCAGACAAACGCCCGACGGAGCGTCGCGCCGATTGTTTGCCCCGAGGAAAGCAATATGCAAGCAGCGCTGAAAACCAACTTTACTGTAAGAGCTTTCCCTCCGGGGGATTGATGCGCCGACTACGGTGCGGACGTTGAACTGCCGTTCCATAGTTTTCTCGCCAACTTCGGTGCCCGAAGGTTTCCAAAGGGGAACGAAGGGAAGCGGGTATCCAGTGGATACAACCGCCGAAGGCGGTTAGCGACCCGGAGTTCAGGCAAACAACAAGCGGAGCGCACGGCAGTGCGAACCGCGCCGATTGTTTGCCCCGAGGAAAGCCCTTTGGTGCGCCCGCAGGCGCATACCCATTGCCCCGATTGGGGCCTGACGCGCCGACTCCGGCGCGAATGGTGGGGCTGCCGCCCCGAGGGGGGCAGTACTTTCTTTCGAAGCGAAAGAAAGTACC
>ERZ827490.2361-NODE-2361-length-20469-cov-4.687714_pt1 | contig 20469 bp, 15 predicted proteins | sample MGYA00519770_ERZ827490 | MGnify/ENA primary metagenome ERZ827490 (study PRJEB31778, sample SAMEA3449324) | human gut metagenome | biome: human gut; feature: human-associated habitat; material: faeces | place: United Kingdom | collected 2010/2012 ...
ATGCAGTGGGGCAAGATCCCCGATACCAAGGGCTGGATCGTGCCTGTGGAAAAGAAATATTGAGCCGCCTGTCACCCTACGGCTTTTTAAGGGACTGTTGCACACCGTCTGGGGCAACAGTCCCTTTGCTCTATAATCATTGCAATTCCCGCCGCATGGTGCTACACTACCTATAAAGGGCGTGGGCTTGCCGCCTGTGCCCTTTGCAGGAAGATTTGAGAGGAAAGAAGCACCATGATCAAAAAATGGAGCATGAGTTACCCGGCGGTCAACGGCACCGAACAGCGCCGGGCGTATGTCTACCTGCCCACCATGTACGAGGCACAGCCGGAGCGCCGGTTCCCCGTGCTGTATATGTTCGATGGGCAGAACGTGTTTTTCAACGAGGATGCCACCTACGGCAAAAGTTGGGGCGTGGCAGATTATCTGGACTATACCGACACCCCGCTGATCGTGGCAGCCATCGAGTGCAACGCCGGGGCAAACAACGAGCGTCTGGTGGAGTATTCCCCCTACCGCTTCGATGACCCCACCTACGGCCACTTTGACGGCAAGGGACAGGCCACCATGAGCTGGTTCATCCACCGGTTCAAGCCTTTGATCGACCAAAATTTCCGCACCCTGCCGGACAGGGCAAATACCTTTATCGGCGGCAGCAGCATGGGCGGACTGATGAGCCTGTATGCCCTGCTGCAATATAACGATACTTACAGCCGCGCCGCAGCACTTTCCCCCTCCATCTGGGTGGCACCGGATAAGCTTTCCGGCCTTGTGGGGCGCGCAAAGCTTGCCCCCGGCACGGTGCTGTACATGGACTACGGCTCCCGGGAGATGGGCAACCACGAGGGCATCCGACGACAGTTTTCTGCCCTGAGCGGCAAGCTAATGACCCGGGGCATCCACCTGACCAGCCGCATCGTGCCCGGCGGCACCCACAGCGAAGTCAGCTGGGAAAAACAGCTGCCCTTCGTGTTCCACACCCTGCTGTATGAGGTGGAGGAGTAAGAGAAGGGCGACACCATAGCCCAACAACACTAAAGGAGGAAACACCATGGAGATGCAGTATTTCAAGGAGTACAGCCCGGAACTGGGACGGGATATGGAGTGCAAGCTTTACGGCCACGCCGGCCGCCCGATGCTGTATATTCCCTGTCAGGACGGCCGTTTTTTCGATTTTGAAAACTTCCACATGACCGACACCCTTGCCCCGTGGATCGAGTCCGGGCAGATCATGGTGCTTTCCATCGACACCATGGATCAGGAAACCTGGTCGGACGCACAGGGCAACCCCTATTGGCGCATCCGCCGCTATGAGCAGTGGCTGCGCTACATCACCCGCGAGGTCGCTCCGATGCTTCAGCATCTGGCGCAGCAGCGCAACGGCTGGAGTGACCTGCCCGGCATCATCGCCTTCGGGTGCAGTCTGGGTGCCACCCATGCGGTAAACCTGTATCTGCGCCGCCCGGATATCTTCTGCGGCTGTCTGGCACTCAGCGGCATCTACACTGCTCACTACGGCTTTGGCGACTATATGGACGAGCTGGTGTACATGAACTCCCCCGTGGACTACATGAAGAACTTCCCGGAGGATCACCCCTATATGCAGCTGTTCCGCAATCAGAAGGCGGTCATCTGCTGCGGTCAGGGCGACTGGGAACAGCCGGACACCACATGGCTGCTCAAGCGCATCTTTGAAGCAAAACATATTCCCATCTGGGTAGACCTGTGGGGTCACGATGTCAACCACGACTGGAACTGGTGGTACAAGCAGGTGGCGTATTATATGCCCTACATTCTGGGCCAGCAGTGACCCATCCCGTGAAAATGGCACAACGGCGCGTCCATGGACGCGCCGTTGTTTCCCAATATTAAAGTCTGTCCCGCCCTCGCAGGGGCATTGCAATCATAGAGGTAACGGAAAGAGGAATCAACAAATACTATGCAGAACTTTATTTTTATCTCCCCCAACTTCCCCACGAACTACTGGCAGTTCTGCCGGGAGCTGAAGAACAACGGCCTGAACGTGCTGGGCATCGGCGACCAGCCCTACGAGGAGCTGAAGCCCGAGCTGAAGGCAAGCCTGAACGAGTACTACAAGGTGAACAGTCTGGAAAACTACGACGAGGTATACCGCGCCGTGGCCTTTTTCACCTTCAAGTATGGCCGCATCGACTGGCTGGAGTCCAACAATGAATACTGGCTGGAACGGGATGCCGCCCTGCGCACCGATTTCCACATCACCAGCGGCTTCCAGACCTCTGATATGCCCCGCATCAAGTACAAGAGCAAGATGAAGGAGTACTATCAGAAGGCCGGTATCGCCACCGCCCGCTACCACATGGTGGATGACCTTGCAGGCTGCAAGGCTTTTGTGGCGCAGGTGGGCTACCCGGTGGTGGTCAAGCCGGACAACGGCGTGGGCGCTTCGGATACCCACCGCCTTTCCAGCGACAAGGAGCTGGAGGCATTTCTGGCTTACAAGGAGAAAGAACACCCGGATGTGGCTTACATCATGGAGGAGTTCGTCCGCGCCGAGGTGAACAGCTACGATGCCATCATCGACGCCCACGGCAACCCCATCTTTGAGGCGGGCAACGTAAGCCCGGTGTCCATCATGGACATCGTGAACAACGATGACAACTCCATCTACTACATCATCAAGGATCTGCCGGAGGATACCCGCGCCGCGGGCCGTGCCGCCGTCAAGAGCTTTGGGGTGAAGAGCCGCTTTGTCCACTTCGAGTTCTTCCGTATGACCGAGGATCAGGCCAGCATGGGCAAAAAGGGTCAGATCGTGGCGCTGGAAGTCAACATGCGCCCCTGCGGCGGCTTTACCCCGGACATGATCGACTTTGCCCGTTCCACCAACGTGTACAAGATCTGGGCGGACATGATCGCCTTCGGCGGCACCGATATGCCGGTGGGTGAGCACTATTACTGCGCCTTTGTCGGCCGCCGGGATGGCAAGAGCTTCGTTTACAGCCACGAGCAGCTGATGCAGAAGTATCAGGACAACATGCGCATGGTGGACCGCATCCCCGAGGCACTGTCCGGTGCCATGGGCAACCAGATGTATGTAGCAACCTTCTCCACCCGCGACGAGATGGAAAAGTTCTATTCCGACGTGCTGGCTGTCACCGATGCCACCAACGCCAAGGTGCAGGCCGAGCTGACGAAGGTGCTGGCTCTGGGTGAGCCAGAGGCCGTCTAAAATCAATTACACAGCACAAAGGCTGCTGCGCAGAATGCGCAGCAGCCTTTGTTGTATTATACCTTTGCAGCGCCACGCTCCAGAATACCGTTGAAGCGGGAGAAGAAGGTGATGGTGGTAATGGTAGCCGCCAGAATATCGCTGACCGGCTCTGCCAGAAAGACGCCGAATACCGGGTTCGGCAGCAGGTGCGGCAGAATGAAGATGAGCGGGATCAGCAAAATGATCTTGCGCAGACAGGCCAGCAGCAAGCTGACCTTGGCCTGACCCAGCGCCATAAAGCTCTGCTGACAGGCGATCTGGAAGCCCATGGCAAAGATACCTGCCATGTAGATGCGCATGGACCATGTGGTGTAGTCGATCAGCGCCGCATCCGAGGTGAAGATGCCCGCCACAGCCCCCGGCGCCAGCATCATGAGCAGCCAGAACAGGCAGGTGTAGCAGCCGCACAGGGTCAGCTGGAAGCGGAACGCCTCCTTGACGCGGAGCTTTTTGCCCGCGCCGAAATTGAAGCTCATTACCGGCTGACCGCCCTGACAGATGCCCTGAATGGGCAGAGTGCACAGCTGGGAAGCGCTGGTGATGACGGTCATGGCACCCACAGCCACATCGCCGCCGTACCGCGCCAGACTGGAACTGAAGCTGATGGACAGCAGGCTCTCAGTGGACATCATCACAAAGGTGGAGATGCCCAGCGCCATCACCGGCAGGATGACCTTCTTTTCCGGGCGCATACAGTCCTTGCGCAGGCGCAGGATGGTCTTTTTGCCGGTGAGGAAGTGCAGGATCCACACTGCGCCCACCGCCTGACTGAGCACGGTGGCAATGGCAGCGCCCCGCACGCCCAGACCCAGACCAAAGATCAGGATGGGGTCGAGGATAATGTTGATGACCGCACCGATGACGGTGGTAAGCATACTGGTCTTGGCAAAGCCCTGCGTGGTGATGAAGGGGTTCATGCCCAGCACCAGTAGCACAAACACCGAGCCCAGAATGTAGATGCGGCTGTAACTCAGCGCATAGGGCAGGGTGGCGTCACTGGCACCAAAGAGCCGCAGCAGGGTGGGCGCTCCGGCGTAGAACACCACGGTCAGCACCACCGAGAAGAGCAGCAGCATGGTAAAGCTGTTGGAGATGATCTTCTCTGCCTGCTCCTTGTCGCCCTGCCCCAGCGCAATGGCGGTGCGGGGTGCGCCGCCCGCGCCCACCAGCATGGCGAATGCGTTCAGCAGCATAAGGATGGGGGTGAACAGTCCCACGCCGGTCAGCGCTGCCGCGCCGATGCCGGCAATATGTCCGATGTAAATGCGGTCCACGATGTTATACAGCAGGTTGACCACCTGTGCAACGACCGCCGGGATCATGAGCTGCAGCATCAGCTTTTTTACGCTGCCGGAGCCCATATCCTGTTTTGCCTGTGCCATGGAAGTGATTCTCCTTTTACTTCAAATTTGAACTATCTCTTATATTATACTCAAAACCCGCAAAAATACCAGTCCCTTTTTGTAAAATTTTCCGTGTTGCGCAAAAAAGTGTGTTCCTCCCCTGCCGCAGTACCGGTCTTGCCGCTGTGCCCCTTTTGCGGTGCGGCATTCCGGGCGGCAGCGGCCTTTGCATCCAAGTTTTCGGCGATATGTCTGTAAAAAAGCAAGGTTTTTCGTCAGGTTTGTGTCTTGTGCACAGCGGCATTTTTCAGTACAATAAAGAAGCAGAGAAGAAAAATAAGCGCTGCGATCAAAATAGGTCGCCGCGCTGTTTTGTATTTTGCGGCGCAGCTGCGCCCGGTGAAAAAAGGAGTGCTGTACAATGATCAACATGGTCAAGCTTCCCACCAGCAAAAGCGAACTGTTCCTGCGGGTGGCCAAGGGACATTTTGCCACCAGCCACAGCCACATCAACTATTACATCGACGTGACCACCCAAAAGACCCGCCTTTCCGAGGCCAAGGCCGTGGCAAAGGAGCTGGTCAGCGCTTACCAGCACAGCACCATCGTGGATACCGTGCTCTGCTTGGACGGCACACAGGTCATCGGCACCTGCCTTGCCAACGAGCTGACCAAGGACGGCTTTACCAATATGAACGCCCACAAGACCATCTACATCGTCACGCCGGAATACACCTCCGGCAGCCAGATCATTCTGCGGGACAATCTTGCTCCCATGGTCAAGGGCAAGCACGTCCTCATTCTGGCGGCATCCATCACCACCGGCTACACCATTCAGGCAGCCGTAGAAGCCGTAAACTACTACGGCGGCATCGTGGCAGGGCTTTCGGCGATTTTTGCCACCACCCACGAGTGCCTTGGCTACCCGGTCACCTCCATCTTTGACCCCACCAGTCTGCCGGATTACGCCAGCTTCGACTCCCGCGACTGCCCCCTGTGCAAGGCCGGGCAGCACATTGACGCGCTGGTGAACAGCTTCGGCTACTCGGCGCTGTAAGCAAAGCTATTATAGGCTGCTGCACAAACCGCTGTGCAGCAGCCTTTTTTGTTGCAGAACGATTGAAAATGGCTTCCGCTTCGCTCTAGCCATGTTTAGCGGAAGAATTATTTATAATTTCGCGTTTGTCGCGCTCTGCGGAGCGCTCCAAACGCATTTTCACAGAAAAGGAACGGCGGCGCTGCCGTTCCTTTTTGTTGTCCCACGGGCGGGATTGTGCTATACTGATACCAGACAAAACTAAGGTGTATCTGAAAGTAAAGAAGAGGTATCAAATCCATGAAAATTCCCGCAAACGGTTTTACCCACGCCGGCAAGTTCCATGCCGATGACGTGTTTGCTACGGCGCTATTGCAAATTCTGCGCCCGGATATCAAGATCACCCGCGGCTTTACCGTGCCTGACGATTTTGAGGGCATCGTGTACGATATCGGCTTTGGGATGTTCGACCACCATCAGGAGCCCCGGGAGTACCGCGCAAACGGCGTGCCCTACGCAGCCTTTGGTCTGCTGTGGCGGGTGCTTGGTCCCGGCCTTGTGGGCGAGCGGCAGGCGCGGCTCATTGACGAAAACTTCATCCAGCCGCTGGACCTGAACGACAACACCGGCGAGCAGAACAGCCTGTGCGATGCCATTGGCTTTTTCAACCCGGTGTGGGACTCCAAGGAGGATCAGGACAGCTGCTTTTTCAAGGCGGTGGCTGTGGCAAAGCAGATCCTGGAAAACCAGATCGACAGCGCCAACGCCGTGAACCGCGCGGACGAAAAGGTGCAGCAGGCCTACCGCAACTCCCGCGACGGCATCGTGGTGCTGCCCTGCTATCTGCCGTGGAAAAACGGCCTGTACAAGACCGATGCTCTGTTTGTGGTGTACCCCAGCCAGCGCGGCGGGTGGAGCGCCCAGTGCGTCACCGACCACAAGACCAAAAAGTCCAAGCTGCCCTTCCCCCAGTCTTGGGCGGGACAGCCGCAGGAGGTCATCGAGCAGAAGAGCGGCATCCCGGGCATCAGCTTCTGCCACGCCAGCCGCTTCCTCATCACCGCCAAGGACAAGGAGACCGCCCTTGCCGCCTGTCGTCAGGTACTGAAAAACAATGGACGCCTTGCCTGACGCCACCTACGTCTACATGGTGCGCTGCACCGGCGGGCAGCTGTACACCGGTTGGACGAACCACCCCGCCGCCCGGCTGAAAGCGCACCAGAGCGGCAAAGGTGCCCGCTACACCCGCGCTCACGGCGCGGTAGGCTTTGCCTATATAGAGCGCTGCGCGGACAAACGCGCCGCCCTGCGCCGGGAAGCCGCCCTGAAAAAGCTTTCCAAGCCGGAAAAAGAGGTGCTGTGCGCCGCATGGCGCGCCGCCGGGTGTCCCGGGGTGGAGACGATTTGAAATGCCCTCCGCTGCGCTTTGGGCATATTCAGCGGAAGAATTATTTTAATTTTCGGGATAGCGGAGCGTCTGCGGACGCTCCGCTATCCCATTTTCACGGGTGGGGTCGTAATGGCAAACGGCATTTACAGCGCCTGCTTCCTGCGGAAGCGGCGGCGCTGCGGGGAATCCCCTCCTACACAACACAACAAGGCCGTCCGGCATTCGCCGGACGGCCTTGCTGCGCTTATTGGAAAGGATCGATCGGGAGATGGCAATGGTTATTTCGCCAGACCCAGCTTTTTCAGCTGGCTCCAAGCACGGATGACCTGTACTTTGGTCACACGCTTGCCGGGCGTAAAGACGCCCTCGCCCATGTCGGGCAGCAGCCCGGCCTCCACAGCCCAGCGGGCTGCCTTGGCGGTCTCAGGCTCGGCTACATCGCTGTAAACAGCGGGTGCAGCGGGTTCAGGTTTGCCTGCGGTGCTCCACAGCAGCACTGCCAGCTGTTCCCGGGTGCTCGGGATGGCCGTGCCCTTGGGCAGCAGGTCTACAAGGATGCTGCCGGTAACAAACTCGTAGCCGATCACTGCGCAGCCAGCAAACATTGCCGTTGTACCAGCCAGAATGCCCACCGTTTGCAGCGGGCTGTACTCGGTGCTGTCCTCCTCCGGCGGCTGCTCTGGCTGCTCCACCGTGGTGGTCTCGGCGGTGATCGTCAGGCTCTTTGCGGGCATCTTGAAGGTCAGAGTGCGCTGCTTAAAGGCATCCTCTGTCAGCGGTTCGTCTGCGGCATCCATCAGGTCTGCCGGGCTCAGTGCGCCGTCAGCGCCGCTCACTACCCACTGGGCAAAGTGCACGGTGTCGGTGGCCGGGTAAGCGGTCAGGCTGACCAGCTGTCCTGCTTTCAGGGCGCTGGCGTCTGCATCCTCGGGCAGGGTGATGTCCGCACCGGCAACGGTAAGCTGATAGGTCTTTTCCGGTTCGGGGTCGGTCGTGCCTGTTTTTGTAATGCGGAACGAGCCTGTTTTAACAGTGCCGCCCACATACCGTGCGCTGCCTGCGGCGGTGACGGTATAGCTGTATTCGCCCGGTTCAGTAGGAGCACCGTTCAGTGCTTCACCATTCTGCTTGTAGGTCACGGTGATCTCGCCGTAGTCCTTATCACTGGTGTTCTTAACGGTTACTTCCTTGGCGCTGCCGTTATAGGTCAGGTCAGTGGGCTCTGTCACGGTAAAGTCTTTGGGGTTCAGCGCGGCCTTCTGGATGGTAAACGTGTTATACTTCGGGGTCACATCACCGCCCGCACAGGTGGCGGTAGCTGCTACATTCGCGGTAAAGGTGTAAGTGCCCGGCTCAATGGGAGCACCGTTCAGTGCTACACCATTTTGCTTGTAGGTCACGGTAACATCGCCGTATTTCTTGGTGGCGCTGTCCCGAACGTCCACATCCACCCTCTTGGGGTTGCCGTCATAGGTCAGGTCGTTGGGCAGGACAAAGGCAAAGTCTGCGGGGTCTGCCGGCGGCAGCTCTGCCGCGCCCTCGCCGGTGGCGCTCAGGTTGAGGATATGGGTGTTATACTTACTCAGGTCGATGGTGCTGGTGTAGCGCTCTGTATCATAGCGCACAGAGCCGCTATAAGCTACGCCGTTCACGCTCTTGATGGGCGCGTGGGTGATGACCGAGATGGTATCCTGATCGGTGTCAACGTAGAGGGTGGAGGTTTTTGCGTCCCAAATACCCTCCATCATGCCATTGATGCCGTTGATGTATTTTTTAGCGTACTCGGCATCTTCCGGTGCAGTGTAGTTCAGGGTGTAGTAATCCGTAGCACCGTTCAGGTCCTTGGTATCCTTTGCCACCAGTGCGTGGATGGTGGGGTTATTCTGAATGATGCCGCCCTCATTATAGACAACGGTGCACTCGCCGCCGTCAATGATGGGCTGGTAGGGCTCTGCGTTGCCGTCATAGCCGGTCGTATTTTTCACCGGCAGCTTCAGGGTGTTCTTGCTGTTTTCGACCGTGCCGCCGTTTTGGATCACGGCAGTGCCGGTGTAACCGGCGCTGTTATAGCAGCCGTCCAGCACAGCCTTATTGGAAGCCATGTTGACTACCGAATATCCGGTAACATCCAGCGCAGAGTTGCGGATGGTAGCGGGCTGTGCCGGGTCGCGCCAGCCGTTGCCGATGTAGTCAAAGCACAGCACCGAATTCTCCACAAGGCCGTCATTGTAAAGGCTCTGCGCGCTGTTCAGCGTGGCGTTGCGGATCGTGCCGCCCTCCTTATTGTACACATACCGGCTGGTGTTCAGTGTGCCGGTAAGGGTGCCGTAGTTTTCGACCGCAAATTTTGCCGTACCGGCTTTATTTGTCACCGCGCCAAAATCCAGCACAGCGTCCTTCTCGATGGTCAGGGTGGGGACATCGTTTGTAAACAGTTCTGCGTGCTTGTGGTTCGGTTCAAAGGACCAGCCGTTGCCCTTTGCGCCGTAGACGCCGCCGTCCGTACCCTTGGGGAAGCCGTTTGCTTCAATGACCAGTTCCTCTACGGTAACGCTGTTGAACTGGACAGCTTCCGTGCCCACAGTAAAGCTGACTGCGCCGTCCTTGGCAGTATAGTTCAGCTTGTCGTCGCCGCTGAAAACACTTTCCAGCTTGCAGGTGGGCTTCAGGGTGACACCGGTATTGGGCGCGACATAGAGAGTACTATAAGCATCTGCCGACCACTCGGTCACCGTGCCGTTCGCTGCCACTGCGACAGGGGCGTACACCGGAGCACTGGTTGCATCAATGACTACAAGCCCTGTGCTTTTTGCCGTAAAATAGCCGCCGTTGACGGTTGCGTCCTCGGGCAGCGGGTCATCTTCAGTGGTGAACAGACCGCCGTTGACGGTACATTTATCTCCTGCAACATACAGCTTGTCGTTGAACAGACCGCCATTGATGATGATTTCCGTTGTCCTTTCAAGATCCGTGAGCGAGCTTTCAAAGCTGCCGCCGTTGATGACGATCTTTTCACAATTGTCGATATCCACGGAGCAGGTGCGCTTGCCCTTAAAGGTGCCGCCGTTGATGGTAAGGGTACCCGCTGCTTTAACGGTCACGCCGCTGGTATAACTACCCTCTTCAAAGGTGCCATCTTCAATGGTGACCTTGCCGCCCGCAGCATTAACAATGGCATTTCCTTTAAAGGTGCCGCCGCTGATGACAGCCCCGGCTTCACAGATCACCTTGCCGTAGAAGGTGCCGCCGGAGATAGTGCCTGCGTTGGTCACGGTGTAGCCGTTATGGTATTCCGAGCCGATCCGCGCCTCCTGCAGGGTGGCACCGGGCTCGATCTTTACGTTCCATTGGATGCAATTATTGTAGCTGTCATAGCCGTAATTGCGGAGCCGGAAGGTGCCGTCTTTCAGGGTGAGCGTATTGCTGGTCTCATCGTAGGACCAGCTGCCTTTGCCGCCGCCGAAGGGGTCGCCGGCGGGCTTGCCAGACCAGTCATCTGGAAAGATATCGGTGACATCACCGTTTTCCTCTGCCAGTGCGGCAGCGCTGGCGGTGTCGGGCGGGGCGCTCTGGGCAAGGGCGGGCAGCGGCATTGCGGTCAGTGCCATGCTCAGCGCCAGAACCATGCTGATGAGCCGTTTTTGCATAAGATCCTCTCCTTTTTAAGCGCCCTTCCAAGCCGGGCGTTTTTATTGTACCCAGTGTACCACGTTTTGCCCGCTTTGGACGGTTTTGGGCACGAATCGCCCCGCAAATGCGCTGAAACGACCCGGTGCACCACACGCACCCGCAAAAAACAGAAAACCGCCCGGTTTGCGGTTACCGGACGGTTTTCTGCTCTATAGGAATTATGGGAATGGCATATTAAACAGAGCACTGCTCTGTGCTTGTAGTATACCACGAACGGCGGCAAAAGTGGTGCATTTCTGCGTGAATGGCCCCTGAAATGCATCGAATCGCCCCGAAAAACCCTAAAAAAGCCCTTGCGCACCCTTTTGGGGCGCAAAAAGGGGACTGCGAACGAATGTGAGCCTGAGAGGTTTTCCGCCGCCACCCCTCCCGTAAAAAAGCAGTTCCGAAAAGGCGGCGGTTGCGTAGCAATGAAAGCCCCAGTGGGGCTTTCAAGCAGCGGAGTGGTCTGCGTTAGCAGATGGAGGGGCTTCGCCCCGCCAAACTCCGCAGGCGTTTCGGAACTGCAATAAAAATATTCTTTCCGCTCTTGATGCCAAAGTGCAACGACGACGACCGCCGCCAGCGGCGGAAACAGGGAGGAGTTGTTGGGGCAGCGGCCAGCAAGACGCGCGTGCCGCCCAAGGCACGATGCGGATGCTGGGTGCCGCAACCCGATAGCGGCGGGCATTCAAAACCGTTTTACTTGCCCGCCAGCAGCACCGCAAGCACGGCTTTCTGGACGTGGAGACGGTTCTCCGCTTCGTCAAAGATCTCGTCCGCGTGCTGCTCGAACAGGGCGGTGGAGATCTCCTCGCCCCGGTGGGCGGGCAGACAGTGCAGCACCAGCGCGTCCGGCTTGGCGTTTTCCAGCAGACGGCCGGTGAGCTGAAAGCCCACAAAATCCCGCAGACGCTGCTCGTTCTCAGCAGTGCCGGGGGCGGTGGTGTTCCATGCGGCAGTGGCTACGATGTCCGCGTCCCGCAGACCTTCGGCGGGGTCGGTGGTCAGGTGGAAAGCATTGCCGTATTTGTGGGCAAACGTCAGCACATCCGCTGCCGGGCGGTAGCCCGGAGGACAGACGCAGGATACCTGCATCCCCGCCAAAAGGCCGCCCACGATCAGACTGTTTGCCATGTTGCTGCCATCGCCCACAAAGCAGAGCTTCAGCCCTGCCAGCGTGCCCCGGCGCTCCCGGATGGTCATCAGGTCAGCCAGCACCTGACAGGGGTGGGCGTAGTCGGTCAGGCCGTTGATCACCGGAATGCCGGAAAGCTCTGCCAGTTCCTCCAAGTCCCGCTGGCGGTAGGTGCGCCAGACGGCGCAGTCGTAGTAGCGCCCCAGAACCCGGGCGGTGTCCCGCAAAGGCTCGCCCCGCCCGGCCTGTAATTCGGCGGTGTTTATGTAGTTGCCAAGACCGCCCATCTGGTACACGCCCACCTCAAAGCTGGTGCGGGTGCGGGTGGACGCCTTGGAAAACAGCAGCGCCACGCTTTTGCCCGCCAGCAGCGGGGCGGTGCGGCCCGCCTTGCAGTCCGCTTTCAGCTGGTCGGCCACATCCAGAATGTGGGTCAGCTCGGCGGGGGAAAGGTCGCCCATTTTCAGCAGATTTTTCATGCCTGCTCCTTCGGAGCCGTCGGCTCCATCGTGCCCAGCACCTCGGCCAGCACCTCCAGCGCCATGTCTACTTCGTGCTCGGAGACGGTCAGCGGCGGCAGCAGACGCAGCCGGGTCTTGGCGGTAAGCACCAGCAAGCTCTTTTCGCGGCAGGCAGCCAGCACATCCGCAGCCTGTACATCAAAGAATTCGATGCCCACCATCAGGCCGATGCCGGAAATGTTCTTGACGTGGGGCAGCTTTGCCAGACCGGTGCGCAGCTGTACGGCGCGCTCGCTGACCTGTGCAAGGAAGCTCTGGTCCAGACGGTCCACCACCACATTTGCACCGGCGCAGACCACCGGGTTGCCGCCAAAGGTGGAGCCGTGGGTGCCGGGGCCCATGCCCTCGGCTACCTTTTCATTCATCAGCACCGCACCGATGGGCAAGCCGCCGCCCAGCCCCTTGGCAAGGGTGACGATGTCCGGCTTGAGGTTATAGTGCTCGCAGCACAGGAAGGTGCCGGTGCGGCCTACGCCGGTCTGCACCTCGTCCACGATGAGCACAAGGTCTTTTTCGTCGCACAAAGCGCGCACGGCCTGTACATAGTCCGGGTCCAGCGCCATCACGCCGCCCTCGCCCTGAATCAGCTCCATCATCACGGCGCAGGTGTGGCGGTCTACCAGCTCCTGCAGCGCCTCGATATCCCCCGCCGGGACGTACTGGAAGCCTTCGTTGAAGGGGCCGAAGTAGTTGTGGAACACCCCCTGCCCGGTGGCGGTCAGGGTGGCAAGGGTGCGGCCATGGAAGCTGTTGACCAGCGTGATAACGTTGTAGCGGTCCTTGCCGTAATGGTCCACGCTGTACTTGCGGGCGGCCTTGATGGCACCCTCGTTGGCTTCAGCGCCGGAGTTGCCGAAGAACACCTTACTCATACCGGTGCGCTTGCACAGCTTTTTGGCCAGCTTGCCGCAGGGTGCAGTGTAGTAGAGGTTGGAGGTGTGCTGCAATTTGTGTGCCTGCTGGGACACGGCTTCTGCCCATGCAAGGTCGCAGTAGCCAAGGCTGTTCACCCCGATGCCGCTGGTGAAGTCCAGATACTTCTGTCCTTCCGGGCCCTCGGCGTACAGCCCGTGGCCTTTTTCCAGCACGACGGGGCTGCGGTTATAGGTGTGCAGGACGTACTCGTTGTCCCGCTTGATGACTTTTTCAGAATCCATAGGTGTACCTCCTGTGAATAGAAGTTCCGCGCATGCGCCGCTCCCCCGGAGGGAGCGTTTTTTCTATTATAATACTGCTTTTTCGCTTGCGCAATCTTTTTATTCGCGGTGGCTGCGGCGGTAGAAGCGGGTACCGGAGCCGCGGTCGGAGAACAGTTCCAGCAGGATGGAGTGCGGCACGCGGCCATCAATGATGACCGCCTCGTGCACGCCCTGATAGATGGCATCTGCCATGCCGCCGATCTTGGGGATCATGCCGCCCGCAATGATACCGGCGGACTTGTAGCCCTCGATCTCGGTCACCTCCACCTCGGGGATGAGGGTGGTCTCGTCCTCCTTATCCCGCAGCAGGCCCGCGATATCGGTCATGGACACCAGCTTTTCCGCCTTGAGGGCAATGGCGATCTGGGCCGCGGCGGTGTCGGCGTTGACGTTGTACGCCTGCCCAAGGTCGTCCATGCCCACGGTGGCGATCACCGGGATAAAGCCGCCGTCCAGCAGGCTTTCGATCAGGGTGGCGTCCACATGGACGATCTCGCCCACATGACCCAGCTGGGGGTCCAGCTCGGTGCAGCGGAGCATCTGTCCGTCCATGCCGCACAGACCCACGCCGCGCCCGCGCAGCTTTGCCACAAGGTCCTTGTTCACCTTACCGGCCAGCACCTGCTGCACGATCTCCATGGTGGCATCGTCCGTCACCCGCAGACCGTTGGCGAAGCGGCTCTCCACGCCCACCTTTTTCAGCATCTCGTTGATAGCGGGGCCGCCGCCGTGCACCAGCACCACCCGCACGCCCAGCAGCGTCAGGGTGACAAGGTCGTTCATCACGGCGTTTTTCAGCGTCTCGTTGATCATGGCGTTGCCGCCGTACTTGATGACCATGGTTCTGCCATGGTATTTCTGGATATAAGGGGTGGCCTCCGAAAAAAGCCGCGCCATTTCTTCGTTTTTCATATACTCTCCTTGCCGCCAACACACTTGCTCAGGCATTTGCTTTCCACCAGACAAACTCCTTCCGTCATCGCTGCGCGATGCCACCTCCCTCAAGGAGGGAGGCTTTCAGGCCCCCTCTGTAAGGGGGCTGTCGCCGCAGGCGACTGGGGGAGTTCCATTAAGTTCTATAATCGCCGTTGATCTTCACATAGTCATAGGTCAGGTCACAGCCCCATGCCTTGGCGCTTGCCTCGCCGGTGCCCATATCCACCTTGACCAGAACATCGTGCTCTGCCAGCACCTTGGCGGCTTCGTCCTCGCTGTACGGATGGTAGGCGGCGTTCTCGCACACATACACCTCGCCCGCCTTGCTGGAAAGCCAGACGCAGACCTTATCAATGGAGAAATCGCCGGGGGTGTAGCCGATGGCGCACAGGATGCGTCCCCAGTTGGCATCGCGGCCAAAGACCGCCGCCTTGAACAGGTTGGAGCAGACCACGCTGCGGCTGACGGCGCGGGCGGTTTTCAGGTCGGGCGCGTGGGTCACCTCGCAGGTGATCAGGTGGGTGGCACCCTCGCCGTCTCCGGCGTGCTCGGCGCACATGTGCTCTGCAATGGCGGTCAGCGCTGCCACAAAGGCGGCGTAGTCCGCGTTCTCCTCGCAGATCTCCGGGTTGCCCGCCAGACCGGACGCCATAATGATCAGGGTATCGTTGGTGGAGGTATCCAGATCCACGCTCATCTGGTTATAGGTGCCGGGCACCACGGTCTTGAGCGCCTTTTCCAGCAGCGCAGGCGAGACGGCGGCGTCGGTGGTGTAGAACGCCAGCATGGTGGCCATGTTGGGGGCGATCATGCCGCTGCCCTTGCCGATGGCACCCACGGTGCACACCTTGCCGCCCAGCTCGAACTGGATGGCGTACTCCTTTTTATGGGTGTCGGTGGTCATGATGGCAGTGGCAGCGTCCGTGCTGCCCTGCGCGGTGGCAGCCAGCTTTTCCGCTGCCGCCGGGATGCCCCGGGCAAAGGGGTCGATGACCATGGGCTGACCGATGACGCCGGTAGAGGCGGGCAGAACATCCTTTTCGTCAATGTTCAGCGCCTTGCCCACCAGTGTGCAGCACTCTTCTGCCAGCGCCACGCCGTTGGCGGCGCAGGTGTTGGCGTTGCCGCTGTTTACCACAATGGCCTGTGCATAGCCATCGGCCAGATGGGCGCGGTCCACCTTGATGGGCGCACCGCAGACCTTGTTGGTGGTGTACACGCCCGCAGCAGCGCAGCGCACCTCGGCCTTGATGAGCGCCAGATCGTATTTTTCGCTGTGATTTGCCCGGATGCCGCAATGGACACCGGCGGCGGCAAAGCCCTTGGGCGCGCAGATGCCGCCCGCAACTTCCTTATACTGCATAACGATTTTCCTTTCCCACAAAGAAAAACAAGTTTATTCCAACCCTTTAGTCTCTTCCAGACCCAGCATCAGGTTCATGCACTGGACGGCGGCACCGGAGGAGCCTTTGCCCAGATTATCAAACAGCGAGACCAGCATCATCTGGTCTCCCGCGGCGTTCACGGTCAGGTACAGCTCCATGCGGTCGGTGCCCGCCATGGCATTGGAGTACAGGCCGTTTTCCGGCAGCGGCTCGTTCAAGCCGTGCACCTTCACGGTGGCGGCGTCCTTGTAGTAATCCGCAAGGGCGGCAGCCACGGCCTCGGCGGTAGTGCCCGCAAGGGTAAGATTCAGCGGCACCAGCACCTGCATCCCGCAGTAGTAGTCGCACACCACCGGCACGAACATCGGCGTGTGCGCAAGGCCGCTGATCTTCTGCATCTCCGGCAGGTGCTTGTGGCCAAGGCTCAGGCCGTAGCTCTTGGGCGCATCCAGCTTGCTGTGCGCCGGGCGGTCGGGGCTTTCGTAGTCCGCAATCATCTTTTTGCCGCCGCCGGAGTAGCCGGAGATGCCGGTGCAGCTGAAGGGGTAGCTTTGCGGCACCAGCCCCAGCTCCACCAGCGGGCGGGCAATGCTGATAAAACCGCTGGCATAGCAGCCGGGCACTGCCACGCGGTAAGAGTTCTGAATTTTTTCCTTCTGTCCCTTCAGCTCCGGGAAGCCGTAGTCCCATGCGGCATCGGTGCGGAAGGCGGTGGAGGTGTCCAGCACCTTCACGTCCGGGCGCAGCAGGGGCATGACTTCTTTAGAAGCTGCATCCGGCAGGCAGAGGAAGGCAAGGTCGGCAGAATTGATGACCTTTGCCCGCTCGTGCACGTCCTTGCGCCCTTCGGCGGAGATGGACAGCAGTTCGATCTCCGGGCGGGCTGCCAGACGGTCGGCGATGCGCAGGCCGGTGGTGCCGGAAGAGCCATCAATAAACACCTTTACCTTCATGCGTTTTCCTCCTCCCATGCGTCCAGCCGCGCCGTTGCCAGCGCGATCTGGCGCTGGACGCTGGCGGCGCTGGGGCCGCCGTAGCTGGTGCGTCCCTCGCAGCAGTGCACAAGGTCGATGGCATCATAGATATCGGCCCCGAACAGCGAGCTGTAACTCTGGAACTGGGTCAGAGTCAGCTCTTCCAGCGTTTTGTCGGCAGCAATGCAGTCCGACACCATACAGCCGGTCAGCTTGTAGGCATCCCGGAAGGGCATTCCCTTCTTGGTCAGGTAGTCGGCGCAGTCAGTGGCGTTGATAAAGCCCTTTGCGGCGGCGCGGCGCATATTGGCGGGCAGGGTCTTCATGGTATCCAGCATGGGGGTGATGGTCTTGAGACAGAGCTCCAAGGTGTCCACTGCATCAAAGATGGCTTCCTTGTCCTCCTGCATATCCTTGTTGTAGGCCAGCGGCAGGCCCTTCATCATCACCAGCAGGGTGTTCAGGTCGCCGTACACCCGGCCGGTCTTGCCGCGGATCAGCTCCGTGACATCCGGGTTCTTCTTCTGGGGCATAATGGACGAGCCGGTGGTAAAGGCATCGTCCAGCTCGATGAACTTGAACTCCCAGCTGCACCACAGGATGATCTCCTCCGAAAGGCGGGACAGGTGCATCATGCAGATGGAGATGGCGCTTGCAAGCTCGATGCAGAAATCACGGTCGGACACGCCGTCCAGACTGTTGGCACAGGGGGCGGCAAAGCCCAGCTTCTCGGCGGTGAAATCCCGGTCCAGCGGGTAGGTGGTGCCTGCCAGTGCGCCAGAGCCCAGCGGGCACTGGCTGTCCATGCGGGCGGTGGCGTCCGCAAAGCGGTCAAGGTCGCGCAGCAGCATGGAAGCGTAGGCCATCAGCGCGTGACCGAAGGTGATGGGCTGGGCACGCTGCAAATGGGTGTAGCCGGGCATGACGGCGGCGGTGTTCTCCGCTGCCTTTTTGCACAGCACCCGCACCAGCTCCACGATGTAAGCCTGCAAAGTTTTGCTGTAATCCCGCAAAGTCAGGCGGATATCCAGCGCCACCTGATCGTTGCGGCTGCGGCCGGTGTGCAGCCGCTTGCCCGCATCCCCGATACGGGCGGTCAGGGTCTGCTCCACAAAGGTGTGCACGTCCTCGGCGGCGGGGTCGATGGTCAGCGCACCGCTGGACAGGTCGTCCGCGATGGAAGCCAGACCGCTGAGGATATCCGCACAGTCCTGCTCCGAGATGATGCCCTGCCGTGCCAGCATGGCGGCATGGACGCCGCTGCCGCGCATATCCTGCGCGATCATCCGCTGGTCGAAGCGGATGGAGGAGTTGAAGTCGTTGACGCGGCTGTCCACTGCCTTGGAAAACCGACCCTTCCAGAGTTGTTCTGCCATAATATAAACTCCTTATAAAAACGGCAAAGCCGCCGCAGGGGAAAACGCTCCTGCGGCGGTGCCGCCGGCAACGATGCCGGTGTGAGAACCCGCGTGTGAAAGTGTGAAAACACACGCAGTCGAAAATGTTGCGATTACTTGACCTCCGGCCAGTTCTTGGACAGCTTTGCGCGCTCCTTGATGGACAGGCCGAACAGGTTGATGAAGCCGGTGGCATCGGACTGGTCGTAATCCTTATCGACGCCGAAGGAAGCGGTCTGCTCATCGTACAGGGTGTACGGAGAGGTGACGCCGGCGTTGATCATGTTGCCCTTGTAGAGCTTCAGCTTCACATCACCGGTCACGGTCTTTTCCAGACTATTTGCAAAGGCATCCAGTGCCTCGCGCAGCGGGGTGAACCACTGGCCGTTGTACACGATGTCGGCGTACTTCTGTGCCAGCTGTGCCTTGAAGTGAGCGCTCTCCTTATCCAGCGTGATGGTCTCCAGCACGTCGATGGCCTTGTACAGGATGGCGCCGCCGGGGGTCTCGTACACGCCGCGGCTCTTCATGCCCACCAGACGGTTCTCCACGATGTCCAGCAGACCGATGCCGTTTGCACCGCCCAGCTTATTCAGGTACTCCACCAGCTCCACAGCGCCCATCTCCTTGCCGTCCACAGCGGTGGGAACGCCCTTTTCAAAGTGGATGGTCACATAGGTGGGAACATCGGGTGCCTGCTCGGGGCTGACACCCAGCTCCAGAAAGCCGGGCTTATTGTACTGGGGCTCGTTGGCGGGGTTCTCCAGATCCAGACCCTCGTGGCTCAGGTGCCACAGGTTCTTATCCTTGGAGTAGTTGGTCTCACGGTTGATCTTCAGGGGGATGTTGTGTGCCTCGGCGTAGTCGATCTCCTCGTCACGGCTCTCGATGTCCCACTCACGCCACGGAGCGATGATGGCCATATCCGGGCAGAGGGCCTTGAGGGTCAGCTCAAAACGCACCTGATCGTTGCCCTTGCCGGTGCAGCCGTGGCAGATGGCATCTGCGCCCTCCTTGATGGCGATATCAGCCAGTGCCTTGGCGATGCACGGACGTGCAAAGCTGGTGCCCAGCAGGTAGTCCTCGTACTTCGCGCCGAACTTCAGGGTGGGGAAGATGTAGTTCTCCACAAAGTCCTTCTTCAGGTCCAGCACATACAGCTTGGATGCGCCGGTAGCCTTGGCCTTTTCTTCCAGACCGTCCAGCTCGGTGCCCTGACCCACGTCACCGGAAACAGCAACGACCTCGCAGTTGTTGTAGTTTTCCTTCAGCCAGGGAATGATGATGGAGGTATCCAGACCGCCGGAGTAAGCCAGCACGACTTTTTTGATGTTTTCCTTTTTCATGATAAACGCGCTCCTTTAATAAAAATACACTTTTGTTCTCTGATGCGTACTTTCCCTTCGCATCCTCTGTCTTTCGTTTGCGGTTGATGCTTTTATTATACGCAGCGCGGGTTTTCCGTCAATGCTAAAAACTGCCAAACATAGCGCCCGTTTCGCTTTTCTTTTGGTTTAATCTGTATCTTTATGCAAACACTTTTAAATATATGCACATTTTATGCAATTTGAGTGTATTTTTTCATGGGTTTTTTGGGGGGGTTTTACGCTGCAAACCGGCAGATGCAAAAAGCTCCCCCCTCGGGGGAGCTGTCGAGCGTATGCGAGACTGAGAGGGTTCATCCCCCTACAAACAAAACCACCGGAGCATCCGCAGACGCTCCGGTGGTTTAACTATAACTATTTAGTTCAGCTTCAAATCGCCTTCTTTGATCCAGCCCAGCTTGCGCTCCACCTCGCAGAACACCACGCTGAGCACGGCAGGCAGCACAAAGCACAGCAGCGCCATGGCAGCCCAGTCCATGGGGGTGATGGCAGCCTTGGTACCGGCGGCAATATCGCTGACCCAGCCGGTGTAGACGCCGATCTGACCCACCAGACCGCAGGTGCCCATGCCGGAAGAGACCGCCGCGCCGTTCATCTCAAAGTGGAACAGGCAGGTAGCCAGCGGGCCGGTGATGGCACTGGCCAGCGTGGGGGCGATCCAGATGCGGGGGTTCTTGATGATGTTGCCCATCTGCAGCATACTGGTGCCCAGACCCTGACTGACAAGGCCGCCCACCCCGTTCTCCTTGTAGCTCATCACGGCAAAGCCCACCATCTGGGCGCAGCAGCCCGCCACGGCAGCGCCGCCGGCAAGGCCGGTCAGACCCAGTGCGGCGCAGATAG
>ERZ827490.2362-NODE-2362-length-20466-cov-4.217922_pt1 | contig 20466 bp, 17 predicted proteins | sample MGYA00519770_ERZ827490 | MGnify/ENA primary metagenome ERZ827490 (study PRJEB31778, sample SAMEA3449324) | human gut metagenome | biome: human gut; feature: human-associated habitat; material: faeces | place: United Kingdom | collected 2010/2012 ...
CGTCAGGATCAGATGGCCCGTGCTGCTGATGGGCAACCATTCCGTCACGCCCTCCACGATGCCCAGAAAAATGACCTTCAAAATCTCCGTAAAGCTTAGAGCCATCTGGAAAGACCTCCTTGCAAGCCGGTTTTCGCTTCCCCTTCCGGGAACGATCACCGGCAGGGCGCTTCTCAGGCTATGCTTTTCACCTGAGCATTATAGCATACCCACGCAAGATCGGCCAGCGGTTCCGCCTTTTCATTCCAGCCCAAGGCTTTCCAGCGCCGTCATGAGAGACGCGTCCATGGCCCGGTAAGGCTTCCACACCAGCACAAACTCCACCGGCTCCCGGAAGTACAGCAGATCCTTCTCCATCGCCTTGGGGCCGCAGCTGTTGGAACCGATGCCGCCCTGCCGGTAATCCAGCGACAGCACGGTCTTACCCTCGGATTTCAGGTCATAGGTATGCTTGGCCCGGGTCAGGAGTTCGTCGGAATAATCGTGCGCATTGAAGCTGAGCCGGTTCTCCCAGCCCTTTTCACAGGCGATGAGCAGCCCGTCGCCCAGCGCGTTGGTCACGGTCATGGCCTTCACGCCGCCGCGGGCACCGTTTTCCTGCGGACGGATATAGGGTTCGTGCAGCTCTGCGACCTTCGCTTCGTACAGGCCCACTTCCGCGCCCGCCAGCAGGTCGGGATAGTTTTCCCGGGGGCCGCGGCCATACCACGCCACACGGTCAAATTCCTCCGGCAGCTCCAGCTGCAGCCCCAGCCGGGGCAGCGGGGGCAGATTGTCCCGCAGGGGGATGAACCGATTTGCCAGCCGCAGCGTGCCGTCGGCGGACAGGGTGTAGTCCGTTTCCGCCTGCAGCACCGGCCCGAAGGACACCGGCGCGCAGACCCAGACCGCGTGAACGCAGACCGCGCCGTTTTCCTGCCGCCAACTCCATTCGGTCAGACGGCGCTGCAGGCGATCCAGCCCGAACTTGCGCCAATGGACGCTCAAATGTACGTCGTTGTCCGTGGGCGCGCGCCACAGATTCACCCGCGGGCCGCTGAGCAGCGTTTCCCGGCCGTTGATCTCCAAAGAAGCCATTTCGCCGGTGCGGCTGGAAAATCGAGCCGCGAAGTTCGTTCCCGCCACGGCGATCCCCTGCTCCAGCTCCCGCACCTGCAATTCTCCGGCGGGAATTTTGACCGTCCGTTTCCGCAGCTTGCCTCCCAGCGGCAGCTGGATGGAAGCTACCTCATGCCCGGCCTTGGCCCATAGCTGGTCGGCGGCTTCCGTAAAGCGCAGGTTCAGGAAACACTGGCCTTCTTTGGGCAGCGTGCAGGGCAATTCCAGCCACTTCTCGCCGTAGGGCTCCACGCCGGTCACGTCCAACCGTCCGCCCTGTACGCTTTCACCGTCGCAGAGTAGATTCCACCGCGCGTCCAGATGATCCAACGTCTGGAAGGCGTACAGGTTTTGCAAATAGAGCTTGCCGTTCTCCACTTCCGCCCGCACCGGCTCCAACGCCTGTTTCAGCGCCCACAGGCCGGTGTGGGGCGTGCGGTCGGGGTAGTTCAGCGCGTCCACGCAGAAGTTGCCGTCGTTGGGCGTATCGCCGAAGTCGCCGCCGTAGGCCCAATAGCTTTCCCCGGCTTCGTTTTTCGTCCATACGCTGTGATCCACCCACTCCCACACGCAGCCGCCGATCAGACGCTTGCTGCCGTAAAAGGCCTTCCAGTAGTCTAGCAGCGAGCCGGGGCCCAAGCCCATGGCGTGGGCGTACTCGCACAGGAAGAAGGGGTGCGGACTGTCGGACTTTCCCCGTTCGATCAGCTCCTCCACCGAGGGATACATGATGGATTCCACGTCGGAGCTGATGCAGCCCGGCTCGTTTTCGTAATGAATGACCCGGCTTTTGTCCAGTTCCAGAATTTTTTCCCGCATGGCCAGCGTATTGGGGCCGTAGCCGGATTCGTTGCCCAGCGACCAGAAGATAACCGACGGGTGGTTCCGATCCCGGCGCACCATCCGCTCGGCCCGGTCTACCAGCGCGGCCCGCCACTCCGGGCTGCGGGCAAAGTAGTTGCGGCTGTGGGTCTCGTCGTTGTAGGATTTTGGCTCGGCCTGAAGCTGCTCCTGCATTTCCGCGCCGTGGTTCTCGTAGTCCGTCTCATCGATGACGTACAGGCCGTAGCGATCGCACAGTTCCAGCCAGCGAGGATCGTTAGGATAGTGGGAGGTACGCACGGTGTTGATGTTCATCTGCTTCATCAGCCGCACGTCCCGCAGCAGGGTCTCCATGGTGGAAACGTGGCCCAGCCGGTCGTTGGTGTCGTGACGGTTCACGCCCTTGAGCTTGATGGACACGCCGTTGACCCATAGCTGCTGGTCACGAATTTCGATTTTGCGGAAGCCCACGTTCGTCCGCTGTACTTCGCCGGGCACGGACACCAACAGGGTATACAGATGAGGCGTTTCCGCCGTCCAGCGCAGACAGTCCTTCACGGAGAAGCGGGCACGGCCCTGAACCAGCGCCGCTTCGGCGAGCTTCCTTTCCCCCTGATACAGCGCGGCGACGGCTTCGCATCCAGCGGGCACATCCACCTCCACGTCCAGCACGCCGTCCCGGTAATGGTTTTCCAGATCCACCCGGCAGACCACGTCCCGGATATGATTTTCGCCAACGCCCAGCAGATACACGTCCCGGAAAATGCCGCTCATGCGCCAGCAGTCCTGATCCTCCAGATAGGTGCTGTCGGCCCATTGCAGCACCTGCACGGTCAGGGTGTTGTCGCCGTCCTTCAAATAATCGGTAATGTCAAACTCCGCAGGCAGACGGCTGCCCTTGGACATGCCGACTTCCCGGCCATTGACCCATACGAAGAAGCAGGCGTTCACGCCGTCAAAATTCAGCGTCACCCGGCGTCCCCGCCAGCTTTCCGGCAGACGGAAAACCCGGCGATATACGCCCGTGGGATTTTCGTCCGGCACATAGGGCGGGGCAAAGGGAATGGGGTAGCTGACATTCACATACTGGGGCCGCCCGTAGCCGTGCATCTGCCAGCAGGAGGGCACGTCCAGCTCATCCCAGAGAACGTTTTCTTCCTCGCCCTGATAAATGCCCTTAGGCAGAACGCCGTCGGCGGCATAGTAAAACTGCCAGACGCCGTTCAGACACAGATACCCGTCCGACAGGCTCCGTTCCCCCCGCAGGGCGGCGGCTCCATCGGGAAAAGGAAACGACGTGGTTCTTCCGGGAAGACGGTTCTGATGCAGTACCGTCATGTCCTGCCACAGGCTGGATCGCTTCATGAAAGGGATTCCTCCTTGATGCTGCATGTGCTTTTCCGCGTCTTCCGCCCCGCTGGCGGAAAGAACAGATTGTATCCAAAGAATACCCTGCTTTTCCAGACGCGTCAATATCCATCCGTGTCAGAAACAGTACAATCGAGCATTCCTTGCACTTTTGTCCCTTCCATGAGACTTTTCCGATTTGCCTTTCTTCATCTCCCCATCAAAAAACAGGAGCCGCCGTCAGCAGCTCCCGTCTCTTTTTTTCATGTAATGCATTCCCGCAGACAACCTGCGCGTTCCCCTACGCCCCTGCGCACATCGCCCATAATCCAAGGCGCAGAACTTTTACCCTACCAAACCAGCGAGCCGCGAGGCCTGTCGCCGAGCGGCGGTAACTCCGCAGCCCAGCTGCATGTCCCTCTACGCCCCTGCGCGGCTAAGCCGCGCAGTCCGGGGGGCAGGGCTTCAGCCCTGCCTGCCTTATTGAGCAGAGATGGTCTCGCGGATCTTGGCGAAAATATTCAGGTAGTCGTCCCGGTAGTCCCGGGGATAGACCATCTCTACGCCATAGAGCTTGTTGTTCGTGCTGGCGTACAGGATTCGGCCTGCCAGCTCCACCCCGTTGGCCAGAGTGCCCGTGTAGTTGGCATAAACACCCTTGGAATCCAACAGCGTGCGCGTAGCCGTCAGACTGGGATTCCACACGGTGAAGTTCACCGAGCCGATCTCCTTCAGGCGCTGGGTGACCTGCTTTTTCAGATCTTTCTCGCTGTAGTTGGAGGTAACAGGCTCGGCGGAAATGGTGATGATGCACTGCTGTCCGTCGTGCATCTGGGTCTCCGGCTCAGTCAGGACAAAAACGTCCGTCTGAGATTCGTCCACCAGCCAGCCGCTGGGGCAGTCAAAGGACAGGCCCAGAGAACCAGCGGTGTAGGTGGCGTAATTAAAGGTCAGTTCGGGGTGGGGCGTGGGGGTCGGCAGATCCACCGGGTCGAGGGGGATCGGCGTCGCGCCCGCGTAGGGGTAAACGGTCTCCACACCGCCGGAAGCACCGCTGGCGCTCAGCAGCGAGCCCGTGTCCGCGCCGGTGTCGTAGGGGTCGATGTAGTTTTCCTCGCCCAGAGCCTCGTCGGGCGAAATGTCTTCTTCGTTCAAATAGGGATTGTCGAAGATGCTCACGCCGCCGCTGCTATTGCCGCTGTCAGACGGAGCTTCCGTCTCCTGAGGCGCTTCGGTAGGCGTTTCGGTGGCAGTGACGGGGCCCAGATATTGCGTGGCTTCCGCGTAGATCTGCGAACCGTCGTTGGACGATTCGCTGCTGCAGGCCGTCAGGGCGACCAGCGCCAGCGCCAGACAAAGCGCGATTTTCCATAAACGTTTCATGCTGCAAGCCTCCTTGATGCAAAGGTGAAGCGAAAAGTCAAGTTTGTCACGTTATTGTAACACTTTTGTGATGAAACGTCAACCTTCGGTCTCCGGCTCCGCATTCGTGCCGTCCTGTTCCAGCGCGTCATAGTCCGCCCGGTACAGGCGGCGATCCAGCGACCAGATCTTTTCGCTGAAAACGCCGGGCTTCAGCTTTTGAATGGCAGTCTGCATTTCGTTCATGCGCGCGTCCAGCAGGTCCACCCAGTGCAGGGCTTCCGCCTCGGGAAACATGGGCTTGCGGGGGCTGCCGAACTCGGCTTCGCCGTGGTGGCTGAGCATCATATGCTGCAGCAGCAGCACCGGTTCGCCGGAAATGCCCAGCTTGTTGGCCGCCTCCTGAATGCGGTTCACGCCCAGCACCAGATGGCCCAGCAGCAGACCCTCCCGGCTGTAGTCCCGCACCACGCCCATGTCGTTGGAGTCCATTTCCTCCGTCTTGCACAGGTCATGCAGGATCACGCCCGCCAGCAGCAGGTCGGCGTTCAGCCACGTGTACTGGGTCAGGATGGCCTTGGCCAGCCGGAGCATCCCCGTGGTGTGGTGCAGAAGTCCGCCCCGCTCCGCGTGATGGATCCGCTGGGCGGCGGGATAATACAGCAGCTTTTCCCGGAAACGATCCAGCATTTCCCGGGTGATGAGCCGCAAAGGCTCGCTGGTAAAAGCGTCCGCCGTGTCATAAAGCTCCTGCAGCATGGCCTCCGGGGCTTCCGGGGCGCAGGGAGCCAGCAGGGACAGATCGACGGGATCCCCCTCCGCCATGGTGCGGATACGCTCCACCCGCAGCTGCAGGCGACCGTTGTATTCCAGCGTCGTGCCCCGTACCTTGATGACGGAGCCGGGCGCGGGACAGGGGGTGTTGCCATCCCAGACCTTGGCGTTGACCTCGCCGGTGCGGTCGGTCAGGTTCATATCCAGATATTTTGCGCCGTTGCCGCCGGTGCGCTGATCCGCCGAACGAACCAGCAGAAAGCCTTCGAACTTTTGATCCTTGCCAAGCTCGGCAATGGGTAGCTGTGCCATGTTCTCCCCCTGATTTCTGACAGATTTAGTCCGCGTATACGGCTACGCGAGTGCCGGGCAGATTGGTGTAGCGGGCAAATTCCGCCTGCCACTCCACGTTGACGGTGCCGATAGGGCCGTTTCTCTGTTTGGCGACGATGACTTCGCCCTGGTTGTCGTCGGGCTTGGGGCCGTCCTCCGGCCCGCCCGCGGCGGCGTAGTAGCCTTCCCGGTGCAGGAACATGACCACGTCCGCGTCCTGCTCGATGCTGCCCGAATCACGCAGGTCGCTGAGCATGGGGCGCTTGTTTTCGCGGGCCGCGTTGGCACGGCTCAACTGGGCGCAGGCCAGCACGGGAATCTTCAGTTCCAGCGCAATGGACTTGAGCTGGCGGCTGATCTCGCTGACTTCCAGCTGACGGTTCTCCACCCGCTTGTCGGTGCCCATCAGGCCCAGATAGTCCAGCACTACCAGATCGAGCCCCTGCTCCATCATCAGACGGCGGCAGCGGGAACGCAGCTGGGAGGGTGTCAGGCCGGAGGTATCGTCGATGTAGATGCGGCAGTTGCTCAGGGCGTTAATGCTGTCGCCCAGCTTGACCCATTCTTCGTCGGACAGCATCCCACTGCGGACGCGCTGCATGTTGATGTTGGCCGCGGAGCACAGAAGGCGCAGGCCGATCTGCTCCGCCGGCATTTCCAGACTGAAAAAAGCCACGCATTTGTGTGCTTTCTGGGCGGCGAACAGCGTCACGCCCAGCGCCATGGAGGTTTTACCCATGGCAGGGCGCGCGCCCACCAGCACCAGCTCGCCGCCGTGAAGGCCGGTGAGCATCCGATCCAGATCGTACAACCCGGTAGGCACGCCCGCCAGCTTGCCTTTCAGCAGGCTCAATTCCTCAATGCGGTCGAAGGTGGAAAGCAGCACCTTCTGAATGGGTTCCAGCGTTTCCGCCCCGCCACGGCGCATAACGATGTCGAAGATCAGCCGTTCCGCGTCCCGAAGCACGTCGGGCACAGGGTCGGTCTGGGCATAGCACTGGCGGCTGATGGTCTGGGACGCGGCGATCAGCTTGCGCAGCGTGGCCTTTTCCTGCACGATTTCGATGTAAGTGCGGGTGTTGGCCGTGGTGGGCACGAAGCGCACCGCTTCCAGCAGATAGGCGGGCCCGCCCACGCTGTCCAGCGTGCCCCGGCGGGAAAGCTCGTTCCCCACCGTCATCAGATCGATGGGATTGCCCGCGATATGCAGCGTCTGCATGGCGGAGAAAATTTCCCGGTGCTCGGCGGTGTAAAAATCCTCCGGCGACAGGGTCTCAAAGGCAAGCGTGGCCGCACCGCTGTCCTGCAGCACCGCGCCCAGCACGGAACGCTCCGCGTCTACGCTGCTGGGCGGCAGCGCCGGAATATAATCCTGACTTTCCATCGGGGCGTTCGCTCCTTTCCTGCTGGTGCATGATTTTTTTGCCGGTATGAGGCGTCCGCGAACGGTGCGCCGCGTGTTCCTTTACTTCGCCATCGGCTCCACGTGGAGCTTCATAGCGGCCTTGATGCCGTTGTACACGGTGACGGTCACGTCGTAATCGCCGGTCTGGCGCACCGCGTCGCATTCCAGCTTGCGCTTGTCGATCTCCTTGCCGTGCTGGGCCTTGAGGGCGTCCACGATCTCCTGATTGGTGATGCTGCCGTACAGACGGCCCTTATCGCCGCACTTCACCTGCAGATTGATGGTCTTGCCCTTGAGGAAATCGGCGGTCTTCTGGGCTTCGGCCCGGCGCTCCGCCTCCAGACGGGCCTCGTTGGCGCGCTTGCGCTCGATCTCCTTCACCGCGCCGGGGGTGGCCTCCGCCGCCCACTTGCGGGGGAAGAGATAGTTGCGGGCAAAGCCGTCGGACACGGTGAGAATATCGTCCTTTTTCCCGGTTCCCTTTACATCGCACAACAGAATAACCTTCATGATCTATTCATCCTCCTTTTGCTTTTGAAAGGATCCCCGGCTCCGATAATGGAGCATGGGATCCGTAATACCTAACAGAAACAGGATCGCCGGGGCCAGCCCCCATACCGCGCCGGTCAGCAGACCCGCCCACAGCCGCCGATCCTCGTCCTGCCGCATGATGAGGCCGCAGAGCGTCATTGCGCCGCTGAGACGGAAGCCGATGGAGCAAAAGCTGACCAGCACCCGGGCCAGCTGCAGCGCCGCGTCGTTTACGGTGCTGATGGAGATCATCAGACCCAGCGCGCCCGCGCCCAGCAGCGTCAGACAGAGGTTCCGGCCAATGGACAGCCCGGAAAAGCCGGGAGAAACCGTCACCGTGGGGATGGTCTTCTTTTCCTCATCCACCAGAAGAACGGTGCAGCGGGTCTTCCACACCCGAAGGCCGGTCATCAGCCCGCTCAGCAGGATCACCTGCATCCACAGGGAGGGCAGCAGCGCGGTCAGGCTCTGGCGGAGACGAAGCTCCAGCGAGAGGTACAGCTGGCGGCTCATGGGCCGCTGATCCAGCAGGGAACTGAGCAGTGACGGCGCGCTGCTTTCCTCCGGCAGGGAAAGATACCCCGCCGCCGTCAGCCGGTACAGCAGCGCGTTGCCGCTGTTGGATTGTTTGAGCAGTTCCACCAGCCGGGCGCTGATCCATTCCGCCGGGGAGCCAAGGCCGGCCATCACCGGCCACGCCAGCACCATGACGGTGCTCAACGCATAGGCTCCCACAAACCAGAACAGAAACTGCCGAAATTCCAGCTTCATGTGGGGAAAACGGTACGCCAGCACCAGCGGAGGCGCGATAGCCAGCAGCAGCCACACCGGGAAGAAAACCTGCCGCGTCCACAGCGACGCGCCCAGCAGGATCGCCGCCAACCCCACCGGGTAGGCCCACGCCTCTTTTTTGGAGCCTGCCAGCGGGCAGAGAAACAGAGGCATTATGAACACCGCCGCCACGCTGAACGGCGGAAGGAGCAGACAAAGCAGAGAAGTCAGCCATGCGCCGAAGATCATGCCCTGAATCTTTCCTTTGGACGGATGAAGTACGATGGCTTTCGTCCTGCTTCTCTCCTTTCCGAAATAGCGTTGCGCGGAGCGTACCTTTCATTATAACGGATGGGGCGGGCTGCGTCAATGCTTGCGCTTGCATCCATTCTCCATTTGCGTTATACTGAATCCCGTATCTTTATACGCCCTATGGGCGAAAGGAGGGGACACAGTGGCGACAGATTTGGAAATCGCCCGCACCGCAGAAATGAAACCTATTGAGGAGATCGCACAGGCAGCAGGCATCGCAACCGAGGCCCTCTCCCCCTATGGAAGGTATATCGCCAAGGTGGACCCGGCGGCGCTGCCCCAGCGGGACGCCCGCGCCCGGCTGGTGCTGGTGACGGCCATCAACCCCACCCCCGCCGGGGAAGGAAAGACCACGGTATCCGTGGCGCTGGCGGACGGAATGCGCAAGCTGGGCAAAAACGCCATGCTGGCCCTGCGGGAACCCTCGCTGGGGCCGGTGTTCGGCATGAAGGGCGGCGCTACCGGCGGCGGCTATGCGCAGGTCGTGCCCATGGAGAATATCAACCTGCACTTTACCGGCGACTTGCACGCCATCACCGCAGCCAATAACCTGCTGTGCGCCATGGTGGATAATCACGTGCAGCAGGGCAATGCCCTGGGCATCGACCCGCGGAAAATTTGTTTCCGGCACTGTCTGGACGTGAACGACCGCCAGCTGCGCCAGATCGTGCAGGGCCTGGGCGGGCCGATCAACGGCACCCCCCGGGAGGACGGCTTCGACATCACCGCGGCCAGCGAGATCATGGCGGTCTTCTGTCTGGCGGCTGATTTGAAGGACCTGAAGCGCCGGCTGGGCCGCATCGTAGTGGCCCATACCTTCGGCGGCGAGCCTGTGACCGCCGCGCAGGTGGGCGCGGCAGGGGCCATGACAGCGCTCCTGCGGGACGCTCTCTGCCCCAATCTGGTGCAGACCATGGAGCACACGCCCTGCCTGATGCACGGCGGCCCCTTCGCCAATATCGCCCACGGCTGCAACAGCGTTGTCGCCACGAAAACCGCTATGGCGCTGAGCGACTACACCGTCACCGAAGCAGGTTTCGGAGCCGATCTGGGGGCGGAAAAATTTCTGGACATCAAGTGCCGCATGAACGGCCTGTGGCCCAACGTGATCGTGCTGGTGGCCACGCTGCGGGCGCTGAAGCACCACGGCGGCGTGGAAAAAGGACACTACAGCGAACCGAACGCCGAGGCCCTGCGGCAGGGGCTTGCCAATCTGGAAAGTCATATTTCCAACATCCGCCACGTATGGCAAACGCCGGTGGTGGTGGCGCTGAACCGCTTCTCCGGTGATTCGGAGGAGGAGCTTCAGCTGGTTCGGGAACGGCTGGCCGGGCAGAACGTGCCCTGCGCCCCCTGCGACGGCTGGGCGCACGGCGGCAGCGGAACCATGGAACTGGCGGAGCTGGTCTGCCGCACGGCGGACGAAAATCCCTGCCCCAAGCCTTCCTTCACCTACTCGGACGAGCTTCCCCTGCGGGAGAAGATCGAAGCCGTGGCCCGGCGCATCTATCACGCCGGTTCGGTGAATTTCTCCGCCGAGGCGCTGAAAGGCCTTGCAGCGCTGGAAAAAGAGGGGTACGGCTCTTGCCCGGTATGCATTGCCAAGACCCAGTATTCCATGAGCGACGACCCCGCCAAACTGGGAGCGCCGGAGGGCTACGAGCTCACCATTCGCTCCGTCCGGCTCAGCGCCGGGGCGGGCTTCGTAGTCGCTTTCGCGGGCAGCATCATTGCCATGCCCGGCCTGCCCAAGGCTCCCGCAGCCTTGAAGATCGACGTAGACGACAACGGCCAGATCGTTGGCCTATTTTAAGCAAGGAGGAACCCAAATGCAAAGTCTGCAAATGGAGCTTTTGCAAATCCTGAAGGAAGACTGCCGTGTGCCGCTGGAACAGCTGGCCACCATGACCGGCGCGCCGCTGGAAGAAGTAGCTCAGACCATCGACCAGATGGAAAAAAGCGGAGTGATCCTGCGCTACGCGCCCATTATCAACTGGGACCGCACCGACCGTGAACGGGTGGAAGCCATGATCGAGGTGCGGGTCACGCCCCAGCGGGATCAGGGCTTCGACGCGATAGCGGAGCGCATCTACCGCTTTGACGAGGTCAAGTCCGTGTACCTGATGAGCGGCGCTTACGACCTGCTGCTGCTGGTGGAGGCCCACACCCTCAAGGAGCTGGCCTTCTTCGTCTCCACCAAGCTGAGCACGCTGGAGACCGTCACCGGCACGGCCACCCACTTTGTCCTCAAGCGCTACAAGAGCGACGGCGTGATCTTCGAGGGCAACAATCAGGATAAGAGGCTGGTGGTGACGGCGTGAGCTTCGATCCGAACCGTTACCTGAACCAGAGCGTGGCGGCGGTGCCCAAATCCGGCATCCGCAAATTCTTCGATGTGGCGGCCACCATCCCCGGCGCGATCTCGCTGGGCGTGGGCGAGCCGGACTTCGTCACGCCCTATCATATCCGCAACGCGGCCATCAACAGCATTCTGGACGGCGAGACCCAGTACACCAGCAACTGGGGCCTTCTGGAACTGCGGCAGGAGATCGCCGCCTATGTGGACAACCGTTTCCATATTTCCTATGACCCCAAGAATGAAATTCTGGTCACGGTAGGGGCCAGCGAGGGCATTGATCTGGCGCTGCGGGCGCTGCTCAACCCCGGCGAAGAGGTGCTGGTGCCAGAACCCAGCTATGTCAGCTACGCCCCCTGCGTGATCTTCGCAGGCGGCAGCCCGGTGGCCGTGCCCACCAGCGAAGCCAACAACTTCGTGCTGACCCCCGAGGCGCTGGAAAAGGCGATCACCCCCAAGACGAAGGCGCTGATCCTGCCCTACCCCAACAACCCCACCGGCGGCATTTTGGGCCGCCCGGAGCTGGAAAAGCTGCGGGAAGTCATTCTGCGGCATGACCTGATCGTCATTTCCGACGAAATTTATGCGGAGCTGACCTACAACGGTCAGGGACACGTCAGCATTGCGTCTCTGCCGGACATGAAGGAGCGGACGATCTACCTCAACGGCTTCTCCAAGGCCTTCGCCATGACCGGCTGGCGCATGGGCTATCTCTGCGCCCCAGCCGGTTTCACGGACGTGATGTGCAAAATTCACCAGTACGCCATCATGTGCGCGCCCCGTCAGGGACAGGTGGCCGCGCTGGAGGCCCTGCGCCGGGCCCGGGAGGACGGCTGCCGGGACGTGATCGAAATGCGCCAGAGCTATGACCGCCGCCGCCGCCTGATGGTGCAGGCCTTCCGGGATATGGGGCTGAGCTGCTTCGAGCCGCTGGGTGCTTTCTACGTGTTCCCCGGCATTCAGAAGACCGGCCTGACCAGCGAGGAATTCTGCACCCGCCTTCTGAAAGAGGAAAAGGTGGTCTGCGTGCCCGGCACGGCCTTCGGCCAGAGCGGCGAAGGGCACATCCGCTGCTGCTACGCCACGGCGCTTTCTCAGCTCAACGAGGCGCTGGAGCGCATGAAGCGCTTCCTTGACCGGCTGTGACCGAAATTCCTCCGACCCGAAAGGAGCGATGTCCGATGGATCACCGGCGATTCTTCCGTGTCTTATCTCTTCTTCTGATTTTCGCCCTGCTGGCCGGCGCGTTTGCGCTGGCTGAGGAGGACGTTTCCATCACCATCTACGACAATCAGGGCAACGTGGTGGCGGGCGATGGCACGCCCGTTCCCTCGGAGGACGGCGAGAGCGAAGCGGATGCTCCCGTGGAAACGCCCGAACCCACCCGCGACCCTTCCCTGCCCGTCTACGAGCAGGACGGTTCCATTCTGCTGACCCTGTCCTTCACCGGCGACGTGACCATCGGCACTAACGTGCAGGCCAGTTCCTCCATCTTTGAGAAGGAACTGAAAAAGCAGAAGGGCGATATTACCTTCCCCTTCCGCAACGTCCGGGATATCTTTCTGGCGGACGATATGACCATGGTCAACTTCGAAGGTACGCTGACAACTGCCGGGAAAAACCCGAAAAAACGGGATTATTCCTTCCTTTTCCGGGCCGACCCCAGCTACGTCGCCATGCTGCCCGCAGGCGGCATCGACACCGTTTCCTTCGAAAACAACCACGCCGACGACATGGGCGAAGAAGGCTTGAAGGAGACCAAGGAGACCCTGCTGGCCGCCGGGATCCCCTACGCCAGTGAGGACGAACCCGCCATTATGACTGTGAAGGGCGTGAAGATCGGTTCTCTGGCCTATCAGACCTTCAACGGCCGTCACGACGAGCTGATGGAGAAAGTCCCGGCCGATATTGCCGCGCTGCGGGCGCAGGGCTGCGAGTTCATCGTGGTCAGCTACCATTGGGGCGCGGAAAAGGACTATTCCCCCAACGACAATCAGGTTCGGCTGGGCCGGGCCACCATCGACGCAGGCGCCGATCTGGTGGTGGGCCACCATAGCCACCGCATCAACCCCATCGAATACTACAACGGCAAGTACATCTGCTATTCGCTGGGTAATTTCAGCTTTGCGGGCAATAATAAGCCGGACGATATGTCCTCCTATATTTTCCAGCTCCGGGTGCGCGTCCGGGACGGCGTGGCCAGCAGCGAAGAATTCAAGATCATTCCCTGCCGCATTTCCAGCCGCACCGACTACAACGATTTCACCCCCACGCCTTATACCAAGGACACCCATATCGAGGCGGTGCTTCGGGTGCTGAAGGAAAACGGCAGAAAGCTGGAATACGCGGTGGAATCCTATCCGCTGAAATTCTCGGACGAAGAATAACGCACAGCGCCCCCGAAGCCACTTTCCCACACGGAAAGGCCTTGGGGGCGTTTTTATGGAAACAAAAGCGGCTCTCCCAAAAACAGAGCCGCTTTTTTCTTATTCCATTTACCATTCCGGGGGCGTCCAAAGCACCGCTTCGCCCGTCTCCCGGGTTTTTTTCATGTCGATGATCCGCTGGTTTTTGCTGCCGCAATACAGCAGTTCCAGTGAGCGCTCGTTCAGCCGGAAAGGCCCGTCCACCAGCACGTCAATCTCCGACAAAAGGGCGTTGACTCCCTCGTCCCGCTGGGCCAGCTCCCGCAGCTTTTCATAGGTATAGCCGCTGTACGACCACACGTTCAGCCCCTTCTGATGGGCCCGCCGGGCCAGCTCGGCGCAGGCTGCGGGCTGCTGAAAGGGCTCGCCGCCGGTCAGGGTGATGCCGTCCAGCAGCGGGTTGCCGGTGAATTTCTTTTCCACCTCGTCCAGCGTCCATTCCTTGCCCGCCGCCGGGTCATGGCTGCCGGGGTTGTGGCAGCCCTCGCAGTGATGGGGACAGCCCTGCGTAAAAATGGACACCCGGAAACCGGGGCCGTCTACAATGGAATCCGTCACCAGCCCAAACAGGCGGATGACGGAAGGGGTTTCAGCCATGTTTTTCTTCCTCCCTTGTGCCTTTGGCGCATTTCCCGGCCATGGTGCAGCCGGAACAGCCGCAGCCGCAGCGCCTGCCGCTCTTTTTCAGGCTGCGGACAGCCAGAACGGCCAATACAAGGATACACGCCAAAATCAAAATGTCCAGTACTGTACCCATATTTTTTCCTTTCAGTAAAAGCGGGAACCATCGGCGGATGCAGCCAGCGCCTTCTACAGGTTCGCGGGCTTCGGGGCTACGGAGCGGCTTCGCCGCTGTCCTCACCCCTCGGTGCTTCGCACCCTTGTTGCGGCCCGCTCCACCCTGCGGGGCGTTGCGGGCTTCGGGGCTGCGGAGCGGCTTCGCCGCTGTCCTCACCCCTCGGTGCTTCGCACCCTTGTTACGGCCCGTGCCATCGGTATTTCAAACCATTCTGTTTTTCATCCCTGCGGGGCGCTGAACCTTATCGCCATTCTGCAAATTTGCAGGGCTGATCTCGAAATCAGCCCAGTCCCAGCAGCCGGCCCAGCTGGAACACCAGCGTGGCCAGCGTCCACGCCAGCGCCGTCTGGGCGGCAATAGTTCCGTAGGCCCAGCGGCTGCTTTCCATTTCCCGGCGCATGGCCGCCACCGCCGCCACGCAGGGCATATACAGAAGCACGAACACCAGAAAGGACACCGCCGCCAGCGTTGAGGGAAAAATCTGTCTCATCACCGAAACCATCTGGGCGCTTTCCGCGTCCACGCCGCTGAGCACCGCCAGCGTGCTGACCACGCTTTCCTTGGCCATCAGGCCGGTGATCACGGCGGTGGAGGCCTCTACGGAGCCGAAGCCCGCCGGGGCGAACACCGGCGCGATCAGTCCGGCGATTTTGCCCAGCATACTTTCGCCGATCTCGGAGGTCATTTCCAGCCGGAAGGTGAAATTCTGCAGGAACCAGACGATCAGCGTCGCCAGGAAAATCACGGTAAAGGCCCGCTGCAGGAAGTCCTTCGCCTTATCCCACATCTGCCGCAGCACATTGGCCGGGGTGGGCAGACGGTAAGCGGGCAGTTCCATGATGAAGGGAGCCGCGTCCCCGTGGAACACGGTGCGCTTCAGCACCAGCCCAGCGCCGATGGCGACGAGGATGCCCAGCAGGTACATGCCGGTCATCACCCACACCTGATTTCCCGGAAAGAACGCCCGGGTGAACAGAGCGTAGATGGGCACCTTGGCCCCGCAGCTCATAAAAGGGGTCAGCATGATGGTAAACCGGCGGTCCCGGTCGTTGTTCATGCTTCGGGCGCTCATGACGGCGGGCACGGTGCAGCCGAAGCCCATCATCATGGGGATGAAGCTGCGGCCGTTCAGGCCCAGCTTGCGCAGGGGCTTATCCATCAGGAAAGCTGCCCGGGCCATATAGCCGCTGTCCTCCAGAATGGACAGCAGTAGAAACAGGATCACGATGGTGGGAAGGAACTTGAGCACGCTGCCTACGCCGGTCAGCACGCCGCCCACGACCAGGTCCTGCACCCATTCGGCCACGCCCGCATTGCGGAGAGCGCCCGCCAGCAGCGACACGCCGCTGTCGATCAGCAGAGCGAATCCATCGGCAAAGAAGCTGCCTACCGGCCCGAAGGTGAGAAAAAACACCAGAAACATCATCAGCAGGAACACGGGAATGGACAGCAGCGGATGGGTCAGCACGTTGTCGATGCGGTCGGTCAGCGTGTTTTCCTCCGTCTGTCCCCGCCGAAAGCAGGTGGACAGCAGCTTTTCGATGAAGCGGTAGCGGGTGTCCGCCATGACGGCGGCGCGCTCCATGCCCACGGCCTTTTCCATGGAGGAAAGAATTTCCTCGATGATGTGCCGGGTCTCCTCGCTCAGACCCAGTTCTTCTTCCAGCGGCTTGTCGCCCTCGAAGAGCTTGGTGGCGATGTAGCGGGGCTGCATATGATGCTCCCTCGCTTCGTCCTCCACCAGATGGGCGATGGCGTGCAGCGCCGTATGGGCCTCGCCGTCGCAGATGTCCAGCTTCGGGGGCACGGTCTTGTTTTCCGCCGCCTCCATGGCACGGCTCACCAGCTCGTCAATGCCTTCGCCCTTCCGGGCGCAGATAGCCACCACCGGCACGCCCAATCCCTTTTCCAGCCCGGCCAGATCAATGGAATCTCCGTGGCTGCGCACTTCATCCATCATGTTCAGGGCCACCACCACCGGCCGGCCCAGCTCCAGCAGCTGCAGCGTCAGGTACAGATTGCGTTCCAGATTGGTGGCGTCCACAATGTTGATGACCACGTCCGGCTGATCCCTGACGATGAAATTCCGGGAGACGATCTCCTCCATGGAATAGGGGCTGAGGGAATAGATGCCGGGCAGGTCTACGATGGTCACGTCGCTGTACTGATCGGGCACCGGCTTGCCCTCCTGCTGCTCCCGGCGCACCCGCCAAGGAAGGCCCATGTGGGTCTGCTTGCCGTGGTGATGGTGCAGCATGGTGCCGGTCTTCTGCTCCACCGTCACGCCGGGCCAGTTGCCCACATGCTGGTTGGAGCCGGTCAGTTGATTGAAAAGAGTCGTCTTGCCGCTGTTCTGGTTGCCCGCCAGCGCGAAAGTATACTGCATGAGGAAACCTCGCCTTTCCTTTGGAATGCGCAGCTAAAAGCCTGAAAATGACGGTTTCGTCAAAACAGGGCGGCAGCCCGTTTCTTCGTGCCGCCGTCCCGGCAAAGCCGTCCAAGCGCCGTTATTTCAACGTGATCTTCCGTGCGTCATCCAACCGCAGGGTCAGCGCATAGCCCCGCAGATGGATCTCGATGGGGTCGCCCATGGGGGCCGTTTTTTGCAGAAGCACCTTCACGCCGGGGGTAATGCCCATATCCAGCAGGTGCCGGTGCAGCGCGTCCTCGCCGCCCACCGTGTCCACCACGCCGCTTTCTCCGGGGATCAGATCCGCCATGGTCTTGGGGGTCATTTCGCTCATGAATGCTCCTCCGGGCGCACCAGCACAGGGGACAATCCCTCCTGGCGCAGGTATTTGCGCAGTTCGTGTTCAATAATGTTGGCGGCGTTTACCGCGCCGTCTTCGCTTTCCAGACGGATGCCCAACTCCCGGGCCGCTACCTCGTAGCGCTTTTCGCTGGTCAGCTCGATCAGGGCCCGGCTCAGCTTCCGGGCGGTAAGGCGTTCCCGGGGGATCGGCTTGGGGCCGACGCCCAGCGCCTGCACCCGGCTTCCCCAGAAGGGCTGATCGCCGCCGAAGGGGATGACCAGCGTAGGCAGCCCGGCCGTCAGCCCGGCAGCCAGCGTTCCCGCACCGCCGTGATGCACCACGGCCCGTACTCGCCGGAACAGCCAGTCATGGGGCACGAAGCCCGCCACATAGACGTTATCCGGCAGGTTCGACGGCAGTTCGCCGCCGCCCCAGCCCTTGGACAGCACGGCCCGAATGCCGCTCATGCGCAGGGCTTCCAGCACGATCTCCAGCGTTTCGCCCATATCGCCGCTGACCATGGAGCCAAAGCCCACATAAATGGGCTTTCCGCCCTCGGAAAGGAACTGCTGCAGCCCCGGCTCCGGGGTGTATTCCTGCGGATTGTCCGCCAGCCAGTAGCCGGTCATATGGATGTTCGCGCCCCAATCCGCAGGCCGGGGCATCACCAGCGGACTCAGCGCATACAGCACGGGAATGGTATGGCCGTTCAGTTCATAGGAAGCTTTATTTTCCAGCTTACGGGGCGGCAGGCCGTGTTCCTTGCGCCAATCGTCCAGATAGTACTTTTCCATCGTGCTGATGAGAAAATAGCCCAGATGATAGCTGGCCGCGTTCCACGCCTTGCCCATACGCTGGCCGGGAGCCGAAGCGATGGGTGCGTCGGTGTTATAGTCCATCACGAAATACTGGGTCTGGATAAAAGGCAGATGGCGCAATTCTGCCATGGAGCGGATCACCTGCCCGAAGAACGTGCCGATGATGCAGTCGCACTCGGCGGTGGCGTCCTCCAGATCCTTCATGAAGGGATCCACCACATCCTTCAGGGAGTTGCGCACCTGATTGAGATACGCCACACCGTTCACGCCGGGCTTCATGATATTGCCCATAAATTCCCGCACATTGCCGGACAGGCCGTGGAAACCCAGCCCTTCGCCGGTAATCGTCTTTTCAAAATCGGAAAAAGCGGTAATCGTCACCTGATGGCCCCGGCGCTGCAGTTCGCGTCCCAGCACGATATAGGGACGCACGTCGCCGGTGGAACCGATACAAATCATAGAAATACGCATTTTTCTGCTCGCCTCGCTCTCTTCGAGATTCCCTCGGGTTTCATTTCTGTCGTTCAGGAAGGATGCTTTTGCCCCGGCCAAAACACACCGGTGAAAACATCCGAAAGGGATGTGGTAAGTATAGCGCACCACGGCCCGAATTGCAATGTTTGAGAATTACCTGATACTAACTTTCAGCTTGACAATGCAGCTCGCAGGTCTTATAATACCGTTTTGAAAACGAATTTCATTTTCAAATAAGCAAAATAAAGGAGGCTGCGCCATGTCTGCCCGCGGTTCCTATCAGACCCGTCAGCAGGAAGCGGTAGCCCGGCTGTTTGAAAACCGGCCCGACAGCTGCCTGACGGCGGAGGAAGCCTATCAGGAGCTGGAAAAAGAGTTGAGCCGGGAAGGGCTGGCCATCGGCAAGACCACCGTGTACCGCGCCATTACCCGCCTGTGTGAAAGCGGGGAGCTGCGCCGCTACGCCCCGCAGGAAAGCGGCGAATCGGCCCATTATCAGCTCAACCGCTGCCGGGAAAGCCACCTGCACATCCGCTGCGTGCGCTGCGGCGCTATGGAGCACCTGCACTGCGGCGAGATCGACCTGTTCAAGGAGCATCTGTCCCATCATCACGGCTTTTCGCTGGACGAGGGACGGACGCTGCTCTACGGCCTGTGCGCCGCCTGTCAAAACAAGGAGGAAACCCATTGATTCGTCGGATCGCTGCTCTTTTCTGCGCTATTGCGCTGCTTTTTTCCCTTTCGCCTGTCCGGGCGGAATCGTCGGAGGAACCTGCCCGGCTTCGGCTGGTAGCCGCCGTCTTTCCCGCCTATGATTTTGCTCGGGTCGTCGCCGGGGACGCGGCGGAGGTCACGCTGCTGCTGCCGCCCGGGGCGGACGCTCATTCCTATGAACCCACCCCGCAGGATATGATCGCCATTCAAAACGCTGACCTGTTCCTCTATACCGGCGGCGAAAGCGACACTTGGCTGGAACGGGTGCTGGCTTCGCTGGGGGACGACGCGCCGGAGACCTTCGCCATGGCGGACTGCGTTACCCTGTTGGAAGAGGAGCATTCCCAGAGCATGGCTCCGGAGCACGACCATGACCACGACGAGGACGGCCACGAGGAAATGGACGAGCACGTCTGGACGTCCCCCAAAAACGTGCAGCTGATCGTCCGGGCCCTACGGGAAAAGCTGTGCGCTCTTTCCCCTGAAAACGCCGAACGCTTTACCCAAAACGAAGTCGCCTATCAGCAAAAGCTGCAAGCGCTGGACGAGCGCTTCGAGACCATCGTGGCGGAGGGCAAGCGGAATCTGATCGTTTTCGGCGACCGTTTCCCCTTCCGCTACTTTGCGGCGGCCTACGGCCTGCGCTATGACGCGGCCTTTCCCGGCTGCAGCGAGGACAGTGAGCCCAGCGTGAAGACCATCGTTTCGCTGATCCGCGCCATCCGGGAAGAACAGATCCCGGTCGTTTTCTACATTGAGTTTTCCAGCCGCAAAACGGCGGACATTCTGGCCGAGGAGACCGGTGCGAAGGAGCTGCTGTTCCACAGCTGCCACACGGTGTCCCAGCAGGAAATGGACGAGGGTGCCAGCTATCTGACCCTGATGAACCGCAACGCGGACGCGCTGAAGGAGGCGCTTGACTGATATGGCTTTGATCACCTGCGACCACTGTTCCTTTTCCTACGAGGGACACACGGTGCTCCAAGACCTTTCGCTTCAGGTGGAGCGGGGCGAATATCTGTGCATCGTCGGAGAAAACGGTTCTGGCAAATCCACGCTCATCAAGGGGCTGCTGGGGCTGATCGCTCCCTCCAAGGGAAAGATCACCTATGAAGCCGGTTTTCACAATACGGAGATCGGCTATCTGCCCCAGCGCACCGAGGCCCAGAAGGATTTTCCCGCTTCGGTGTGGGAGGTGGTCTCCTCCGGCTGCCGGGGGCTGAACCTGTTCCCCACCAAGGCTCAGCGGGAGCTGATCGACCGAAACCTTGCGCTGATGGGCATGGAGGACCGCAAAAAGAGCAGCTTCTCGGAGCTGTCCGGCGGGCAGCCGCAGAGAGTGGCAATTGCCAGGGCGCTAATTACGAAACC
>ERZ827490.2363-NODE-2363-length-20464-cov-5.529717_pt1 | contig 20464 bp, 17 predicted proteins | sample MGYA00519770_ERZ827490 | MGnify/ENA primary metagenome ERZ827490 (study PRJEB31778, sample SAMEA3449324) | human gut metagenome | biome: human gut; feature: human-associated habitat; material: faeces | place: United Kingdom | collected 2010/2012 ...
CTGTTCCAATCGCCGCCAAATTTGCTTTTGCTGATGTACAGCAGCCGGAAGGATTCCCGCGGGGCGGGCGCGTGGCGGATATCAAAGCGCTGGGTACTCATAGACGATCGGCTCCTTCGGGAAACGCAAATTTTCTAAAAACAAACGCAACATTCTGAAAACATTACCCAAAATTGGTGCGTTGTTTCGTGCACTTTACCCTCATTATAGAGGGAACACACAAAAAAAGCAAGCCCTGATTTTAGGCTAATTTTTATATTTTTGTTTCTCGAGTCTCTTCGAAATATGTCAAAACAGTTACAGGTTGGGGATTATGCTGAAACTTTTAAAAGATTTTTAGCACTTTTGCTGGAAGAATTTTTCAGAAAGCAACATCTATAAAAAATGAAACAACAAACCTCTTGAGCAAGGAAGCGAAAGAATTTATATTGGAGGCAGAAAAACACACAGTCCTTCGGGCAAAGCCTGTTTGCCCGGCTGTGTTTGAACGGAACAAAATGATGGAGGCAACATAGTATGAATCGTATTTCTCGTCGTAATTTCCTGAAAGCGGCCGGCGTTGGCGCCGCTGCACTGGGTCTGGCTGCCTGCGGCGGCTCTTCCAGCTCCACCGCATCCAGCGTGGCATCCTCCACCGCCGCTTCTTCCGCAGCGGCGGCTGCAGATGTTACCATCAAGGTAGCCGCCATCGAGACCGGCTACGGCGCTGATATGTGGAAGAAGGTCGCCGAGGCCTTTACCGCACAGACCGGCATCAAGGTAGACCTGACCACCGACAAGAAGCTGGAGGACGTCATCGGCCCCTCCATGCAGGGCGGCGACTACCCCGACGTGGTCCATCTGGCCACCGGCCGTGAAGCTGCCCTGACCGAGCAGTTCATCAAGGGCAACCTGATCGCCGACATCACCGATGTGCTGAGCATGACCGTGCCCGGCGAGAGCAAGAAGGTGAGCGAGAAGATCGCCGGCGGCTTTACCGACACCTCCCTGACCAACCCCTACGGCGACGGCAAAACCTATCTGGCTCCCATGTTCTACAGCCCCTGCGGCCTGTTCTACAACGCCGGTTTCCTGAAGGAAAAGGGCTGGGATGTGCCCAAGACCTGGGACGAGATGTGGGCACTGGGCGACAAGGCTGCCGCTGAGGGCACCTACCTGTTCACCTACCCCACCACCGGCTACTTCGACGCCTTCTTCTATGCGCTGATGTACGCTGCCGGCGGCCCGGAGTTCTTCAACAAGGCTACCCACTACGAAGAGGGCATCTGGGATACCCCCGAGGCAAAGACCTGCTTTGATATCGTGGCAAAGCTGGCTTCCTACACCAACCCCATCACCCCCGCACAGGCCAACGATCAGGACTTTACCCAGAACCAGCAGCTGGTGCTGGACAACAAGGCCCTGTTCATGCCCAACGGCACCTGGATCGTGGGCGAGATGGCCGAGGCTCCCCGTGCAGACGGCTTTGAGTGGGGCATGACCGCCCTGCCCGCTGTCAAGGCCGGCGGCGATGGTTACAGCTACACCTGGTTTGAGCAGGCATGGATCCCCGCCGGTGCCGAGCATCAGGATGCCGCCAAGCAGTTCGTGGCTTACCTGTACAGCGACGAAGCCTGCAAGCTGTTTGCCGAGAGCGGCGCTATCCAGCCTGTGCTGGGCATCGCCGACAGTCTGGAAGGCGACAACAAGATGTTCTACTCCATCTACGACAACGGCGCAAAGGCCGCCATGGGCAACTTTGCAGCCTTCAGTGCCATCCCCGGCGTGGAAGTGCGCACCGTGTTCTTCGACCCTGTCAACTCTCTGGTGTCCGGCAGCATGACCGAGCAGCAGTGGATCGACGGCATCAAGTCCGCCAGCGACCAGATGCGCGCCAACATCATCGAGTAATTAAGCCCTGCCCAGCGGGGGCGGTTTTTACCGCCTCCGCTTTTTTGGGCTGTACAGTACCATCAAGAAAGGAGCGGTCAATCCCCTATGAGAACGGATAAAAGCCGCAAACGGTTCGTATTCCTCTGTGTGGCACCGGCTACCATCCTGTTTTTCCTCTTTATGATCCTGCCCACCCTCAACGTGTTCCGCATGAGTTTGTATGAGCGGGGTGCCTATTCTCCCAACGAGACCTTTGTGGGGCTTAAAAACTTCCAGCATCTGCTACGGGACGCCCAGTTCATCCGCTCCATGCAGAATATGATCCTGCTGGTGGTAACGGTCACCCTGATCACCTTTGCCTTTGCACTGGTGTTTGCGGCCATCCTCACCCGGGAGAAGATCAAAGGCCAGAACTTTTTCCGCATCATCTTCTACATCCCCAACATCCTGTCGGTGGTCGTCATCTCCGGCATCTTCTCTGCCATCTATAAGCCGGAAAACGGCATGCTGAACAGCATCATCGGCCTGTTCCGCAACATGAGCGACCCCATCCTGTGGAAGGGCGAAAAACTGGTCATCCCCTCCATCATCATTGCCATGGTGTGGCAGGCCATCGGCTACTACATGGTCATGTACATGGCCTCCATGTCTGCCGTGCCCATCAGCCTGTACGAGAGCGCCAATCTGGACGGTGCCGGGCGGCTGACCCAGTTCTTCCAGATCACCATCCCCCTCATCTGGACGAATATCCGCACCACCCTCACCTTCTTTATCATCTCCACCATCAACATGGCCTTCCTCTTCGTCAAGGCCATGACCAGCGGCGGGCCCAACGGCGCATCGGATGTGGCGCTGAGTTATATGTACAGCCAGAAAGACGCTGGCCTGTATGGTTACAGTATGGCCATCGGCGTGGTAATCTTCCTGTTCTCGTTTGCCCTGTCCGCCTGTGTCAACAAGGTCACCAACCGCGATACGCTGGAATTTTAAGGAGGGAAGAAGATGCAGAATACCACCGAAAAATCTTCCCGCTCTGCGGAAGGTCTGTACAAGTTTTTCATCTATTTTGTGCTGGTTCTGCTGGCCGTTACCATCATCGTGCCGGTGGCATGGGTGTTCATGGCCTCCATCAAGCAGAATGCAGAGTTCTACGGCAACCCCTGGGCACTGCCCGCCGGGTTCTACTGGCAGAACTTCGTCAACGCATGGAACGGCGCGAAAATGGGCGAATATATGCTCAACTCGGTCATCGTCACCGCGCTGGCGCTGGCGTTGCTGCTGGTCGTTGCCCTGCCCGCCGCCTACTGCCTGTCCCGCTTTCACTTCAAGGGGTGCAAGGTGCTGAACACCCTGTTCATGGCGGGCTTGTTCATCAACGTGAACTACATCGTGGTGCCCATCTTTTTGATGCTGCGGGACAGCGATGTGTGGCTGAAAAGCCATTTCGGCAGCGGCTTTCTGCTGAACAATCTGGTGGTGCTGGCGGTGGTGTACGCCGCCACCGCGCTGCCCTTTACCATCTACCTGCTGTCGGGCTACTTTGCCACCCTGCCCCACGATTTTGAGGAGGCCGCCTATATCGACGGTGCAAGCTATTTTTCCACCATGACCCGCATCATCTTCCCCATGGCAAAGCCCTCCATCATCACCATTATCCTGTTCAACTTCCTGTCCTTCTGGAACGAGTATATCATCTCCATGACCCTGATGAGCTCCACAAAGGCACCCCGCACCCTGCCGGTAGGTCTTTTGAACCTGATGCAGGCGCAGCAGAGCGCCGCCCAGTACGGCACGATGTATGCAGGTCTTGTGCTGGTAATGCTGCCCACCCTGATTTTGTACATCTGCGTGCAGCGGCAGCTGACGCAGGGCATGACCGTGGGCGGCTTGAAAGGTTAAGGTGACAGACGATGAAAGCATACTGGAAAGAGCATCCCGCCCTGCGCATGGTACTGATGCTGGTGCTGTTCGTGCTGGCACTGGTGCTGGTGGTGTCCGGCTGGAAAATGACCGGACAGCTGGCAGGGCTTGGCATCATGCTGGTGGGCGTAGCGCTGCTGCTGGCAGTGCTGGCCATTTATAATGCGACCTATCAGGATTGAGGATAAGAGAGAGGTAAAGGAGAATCCCTATGGATGAAACAAGAAAGTCCGGGCGCGTGACTATCCCTACCGACTTGGACGTTGTGCCCGAAACGCTGGAAATTCTGAAAAAGTGGGGCGCAGACGCCATCCGCGACTGCGACGGCACCGACTTTCCGCAGCAGCTCAAGGATGTGGACGCCAAGATCTACTCCACCTACTATACCACCCGCAAGGACAACGCATGGGCAAAGGCAAACCCGGACGAGGTACAGCAGTGCTACATCATGACCGGCTTTTACACCGCCCCCGGCGACACCGTGACCATCCCGCTGATGAAGGGCATCAGCCCGGAGCTGATGCAGGTGAACACCAACGACGACATCACCCGCTGGTGGGAGGTCATGGATCGAACCACCGGTCAGCCCGTGCCGCCGGAGCAGTGGAGCTACGCCGACGGCAGTGTGACCGTACAGGCCGTACCGTTCCATGAGTATACCGTCAGTTTTCTGGCTTACCTCATCTGGGACCCGGTGCATATGTACAACGCTACCACCAACGGCTGGACGAATTTTGAGCACCAGATCACCTTTGACGTGCGTCAGCCCAAGACCCACAAGTATTCCATGGAGCGCCTGCGCAAGTTCATTGCAGAGCACCCCTATGTTAACGTCATCCGCTACACCACCTTCTTCCACCAGTTCACCCTGATCTTCGACGAGCTGAAGCGGGAGAAGTTCGTGGACTGGTATGGATACTCTGCTTCGGTCAGCCCTTATATCCTCAACCAGTTTGAGCAGGAAGTGGGCTACAAGTTCCGCCCGGAGTACATCATCGATCAGGGCTACTATAACAACCAGTACCGGGTGCCCAGCAAGGAATTCCGGGATTTTCAGGCCTTCCAGCGCCGCGAGGTGGCAAAGCTTGCCAAGGAGATGGTGGACATCACCCACGCGTGCGGGTGCGAAGCCATGATGTTCCTCGGCGATCACTGGATCGGCACAGAACCTTTCATGCCGGAGTTCAAGACCATCGGACTGGATGCCGTGGTGGGCAGCGTGGGCAACGGCTCCACCCTGCGCCTGATCTCTGACATTGAGGGCGTGAAGTACACCGAGGGCCGTTTCCTGCCGTACTTCTTCCCCGACACCTTCCACGAGGGCGGCGACCCGGTGCGGGAAGCCAAGGAGAACTGGGTTACAGCCCGCCGCGCTATCCTGCGCAAGCCCATCGACCGCATCGGCTATGGCGGCTATCTGAAACTGGCCTTGCAGTTCCCGGAGTTCGTGGACTACGTGGAGAGCGTCTGCAACGAGTTCCGCGAACTGTACGAGAACATCAAGGGCACCACACCCTACTGTGTCAAGCGAGTGGCCGTGCTGAACTGTTGGGGTAAAATGCGGGCTTGGGGCTGTCACATGGTGCATCACGCCCTCTATTACAAGCAGAACTATAGCTATGCCGGTGTCATTGAGATGCTGTCCGGTGCGCCCTTTGATGTGAAGTTTATCAGCTTTGAGGATATCAAGAACGACCCGCATCTGCTGGATTCGTTGGATGTCATTATCAATGTCGGCGATGCCGACACCGCACACACCGGCGGCATCTGGTGGGAAGACCCGGAGATCTCCTCCGCTATCCGCAAGTTCGTCTGGAACGGCGGCGGCTTTATCGGCGTGGGTGAGCCTTCCGGTCACCCGTATCAGGGCCACATTCTCCAGCTTGCCAGCGTGCTGGGCGTGGAGGAAGAAAACGGCTTCACCCTGAACTACGACAAATACAACTGGGAGGAGCACCCCGACCACTTTATCCTGCAGGACGCCGACCAGCCCGTGGACTTTGGCGAGGGCAAAAAGAACATCTACGCCCTTGAGGGCACCGAAGTGCTGGTGCAGCGAAACAAAGAAGTGCAGATGGCCGCCCACGACTTCGGCAAGGGGCGCGCCGTGTACATCAGCGGCGTGCCGTACAGCTTTGCCAACAGCCGCACCCTGTACCGCGCTATCCTGTGGAGCGCCCACAGTGAGGAGGAACTGCATACATGGTTCAGCTCCAACTACAACGTGGAGGTGCACGCCTACGTCAAAAACGGCAAGTACTGCGTGGTGAACAACACCTACGAGCCGCAGGATACCACCGTTTACACCACCGGCGGCAGCAGCTTTGCTCTGCATCTGGATGCCAACGAGATCAAGTGGTATGAGATCTAAGTTCTCCTTTTCATAAACGAACACAACGGGCAGCTCTGTTACCAGAGCTGCCCGTTGTGTATATGGGAGGAATGCCTGCGAATATCAGAATTTCATCGGAAGTGCGTCTTTTCTGCACTTGCCGTTGTAGGCGGTGTATCATCAGCCGATGAACCTGTGCAAAGGGGTGCGGATGAGCACAACCAGCGACTTTGCAGCCTGCAGGTTTTGCTAATAAAAACCTTGAACCGAAACAATTCATGTGTGTACGCCTCCTATCAAATTTTTGTGTAATTCTATATAGCTTTTGGGGAATGTGCTGATTATATCCTAAAAATTTGTATACTTCAATACGTTAAAGAAAGCTTGGAGAATCATTCAAAGAAATGCTCCAAACAAAAGCGGAATACGGCTATTTTGACATAGCAACGCTACTTATATAGAGCGAAGCACTACTTATAAATAGTGGTGCCAGGAATTGAGATTTTGTGATACCAAAAAAGACACCCTCGCTTTTGATAGGAATCTCATGCAGGAATGTCCTTATCTCAACGCGAAGGTGTCTTAATAACGAGGGTCAGATGCCACGGAATGTAAAGGTGAACTCCACAGGCTTGGTCACATCAGGAATATACTCCGGGTGGACATTGGCACCCCAGCTGTCATCACCGCCGACGCCCATCTGCTCGCCGATGGCACGAATCACCGTGTAATGGACCGGGGGCAGCTCGTAGGGATGCTTGGCACTCTCCATTTCATGGGGAGTGTAGGGCAGCGCAGAGAAGAACATGGGCTTTGCGGCATCTGCGGTAAACAGCAGCCCGCGACCCTTGCGGTCCACTACCTTTGCCCAGCGCACAGCGGTCTTTGCACCGCACTCCTGCGGCACAAGGTACTGTGCCATGTTGTCTGCGACCTTGTTCTGGTAAATGCCCAGCTTTGCACCATGCTGACGATCCCAGTAGGTCTCCGCAGGGCCGTTTCCGTACCACTCCACCGTGTCGTAGTCAGCGTCGATCTTGAACAGTACGCCGAACTCCGGCATTGCTGCAAGTCCTTCCACCGGGTCATAGTGCAGGGTGGTCTGGATGCGGCCATCACCGAACACACGGTACTGCAGGCTGCACTCTGCTGCGGGGCTGGTCTGGAGGTTATAGAGATAGGTCACGACAACGCTGTCGGCTTCCACCTCGCAGGTGGGGTTCTGGAGGATGGTGCCGCCATGAACAGACGGAATCTCCTTGCCGATGCCCTTGGCGGTAGCGTACAGGCTTGCCAGCTTCCACTGACCGCGAACGCCGCCCATGTTGTTGCCGCAGTCGTTGTCGGTGGGAGCGCGCCAGAAGTTGGGCCGGGGAATCTCCTGAATCATCTCCTTGCCGGCATAGCGGTAGGAAGTCAGACCGCCGTTCAGATCGGAGAACAAAACATCGAAATTCTCACCCCGGACACCGATGTTGTGTGTACCGTGCGTAACGGTAAACGGCGTGACCTTCTTGCTGGGAATGGAACGGACCACAGCGATCACACCCTGTCCAAAGGCGACTTCATGACCTTTCTTTGCCCAGCTGGTGTCCTCCTTCAAACGGAAGCTGATGGTCACTGCATATTCACCGGGGAGCGCAGGAACCATAAACGGCAGCGGGAAGCTGGAACGCTCTTCGGGAGCAACATCAATATTGGCTAGTTTCTGCTGCTGATACAGCTTTCCATCGCGATGCAGCAGAGCAACGCAGTCGAAAGCATCCGTAGAGGTGAACAGGTTCTTATTCCAGACTTCAAATCCAGAGTTGTCGATGGAAACGGCGATGTTCTGATAGCAGAACTTGACCTCCTGCATCTTGGGAGAAGGAGCACGATCACCACCGTAGGCAATGCCGTTTCCGCTGAAATTATAGTCGGTAGGACGCTCACCGAAGTCGCCGCCGTAGGCTTGGAACCACTTGCCGTAGCGGTCTTTTTTCCAGATGGACTGGTCGATGTAATCCCAGATAAAGCCGCCCTGATAGCCGCAGTCCTTCTGGTCGGCAAGTTCCGTGTACTTGTGCAAAGCACCGTTGGAGTTGCCCATAGCATGAGAGTATTCGCACTCGATATAAGGCCGCTTATCGCCCTGTGCCAGATACTCTTTAATGTCCTTCACAGTGCTGTACATGTGGCTCTCAATATCGGTGGTTTCGAGGAAGCGGGGATCATTGACCACACCTTCGTAATGCACCAGACGGGTGTCATCAAAGCGGCGGACCATCTCTGCCATCTGGAGCAGGGTCTCACCACCAAACGATTCGTTGCCCAGAGACCAGATCAGAACAGCAGGATGGTTTTTGTCACGCTGGTAAGTGGAATTCATGCGGTCAAACAAGACAGCTTTCCACTCCGGCTTATCATTGGGCAAAACGCCCTCGATGCCGCGAATGCCCGCCTGATGAATATCCCATGTGCCATGGGATTCCAGATTGTTCTCTGCGATCAGATACAGACCATACTCGTCGCACAGGTCGTACAGTGCATCCTGATTCTGGTAATGGCTGGTACGGATGGCATTGATGTTGTTCTGCTTCATGGTGATGATATCCCGAAGCAGTTCCTCATGGGTGTGTACGCCCACAGCACGACCCGTAATGGAGCTGAACTCATGACGGTTGGCACCCTTGAACACGATGCGCTTGCCGTTGAGCAGCATCCGATTGTTCTTCAACTCGAACTTGCGGAAACCGACTTTCTGCCCGGTCACCTCTACCAGATGGCCTGCATCGTCCAGCAGCTCAATTTCCAGTTCATACAGAGCCGGGTCCTCTGCACTCCACAGGTGGGGGTTCTCCACCGCATGGCTGAACAGAGCAGAGCCGCCGTTCAGTGCGATTTTTTCGGAGAACACTTCCAGTTCACTGCGGCGCAGGGTCAGACGGGCTGCGCCCTTACCCTCCACCTGCAATGCAACTTCCAGCGTGGAATGAGTAAAATCATCCCCGGCAAACAGCGTTTTGACGGATACATCTTCCAGATGCACGGTGGGGATGGCGTACAGCCACACGCTGCGGAAGATGCCGGAGAAGCGGAAGAAGTCCTGATCTTCGCACCAGCTGGAGGAAGTCCACTTGAACACCTGCACAGCAAGTTTGTTCACGCCCGGCTGGAGATAGGGAGTCAGATCGAATGCGTGTGCGGAGAAGCTGTCCTCGGTGTAACCCACATAAGACCCGTTCAGCCAAAGAGCCATGCCGCTTTCCACACCCTCGAACTCGATGTGGACGGGCTTGCCCTGCATGGATTCCGGCAGTTCGAAGTATTTTACATAGCTTGCCACCGGATTGAACCGCTGCGGGATCTCACCCGGCTGTACTTCTTCACGGCCATCCCACGGATACTGAACATTCGCGTACTGGGGAATGTCGTAGCCCTCCATCTGGATGTGTGCCGGAACATGAATGTCATCCCAGCCGCTGCAATCGTAATCTGTCTTTTCAAAGCCGGGGATGGCACTGGTGTAGTTCTTTGCGTAGGCGAATTTCCAGATACCGTCCAGCTTCAGCGCCAAAGAAGAGGAGCCTGTCCGATATTCTTCGCGGGAAGCGTAAGTACGGAAACTTGCATGAGCATTCAGCACGTTTTCCTTGAAAAAGGTGGGGTCTTTTACTTTTGCAAAATCAAATGCAGCCATAGTATTTCCTCATTTACCTTTTATAATTTTATAATATTTCTCCAGCCTCCCCGGAGGAATCGCTGGATTCCTCCGGGGAACAGCAGATGAAGGAGAAATGATAATGGCTTGTTATCAGACTGCTGCACGCAGTTTTTCATTTGCTTCTTCGACCTTCATACGAGAGAGAATGAAGGTGATGATGGCATCCAGAGCAAACGGAATCACCAGATACATGATCTTCAGCATATTGATACAGGAACCCGGCTGAACTGTCAGAGCGCTGTCAAAATGGCTTGCTGCCAGCAGCCAGCCGGTGATGGCAGTACCCAGACCGCCGCCCAGCTTCACACCGAGAGAAGTGCAGGAGTACATCGTGCCATCCACGCGCTTATGCTTCGTCAGCCAAGTATATTCAGAGCAAGCAGCAATCGCAGCGTTCATATCGCCCTGCCAAGGACCCTGACCAAGAGCTGCGATTGCAGTAAAGAGCAGCATCAAGGTCACATTGCCGCTGCCCATGTAACCAGCTACGGCAACCAGTGCACGAGAAATCGTTGCCAGAGTATAGCTCATTACATTCAGCTTATACATTCCATTCCACTTTGCAACCAAGGTCGGGGTGAACACCAGTGCGATGATCAGAGGAATGTTGATTGCCCAAGAGAATACACCGAACAGATTCTGGTTGCCAAGGATGTAGGTTGCATAGTAGGTGCCCATGCTGATCATGGCACCGTAGATCTGCTGCAAAATGTAGGTGACGCAAATCATCATATAATATTTGTTACCAGCAAGCAGCTTTGCAGCCTGAACCAGATTGTACTTTTCGTCCTGCTCGATTTCCTTTTTGTCGGTGGTATCCACCAATTCGCCTTCCGGCAGTTCCTTCACGGAGAAAACGGAGAGGGTGTTGACAAGCAGACCGATGATGGCGTAGATGATTGCAACAGTGCGCCAACCGGCAGCACCACCGCCCAATGCCGTAACAGCACCCAGCGTGATGGACTGGATGAGCAGGCTGGTGGCAAAGGCGAACATGAAACGCCAAGAACCCATCTCGACCTGTTCGGCACTGTTCTTCGTGATGAGAGCAGTCAGTGCAGAGTAAGCAATGTTGTTGGCAGTGTAGAATACAGCGTTCAGCAGAGTATATGCGATCAGGAACCATGCGTACTGTGCAAACTGTCCCAGATTGGTCGGGATGGCGAAAATTGCCACCAGCGTAATGGCACAGCCAATGTAGCCGTACAGCATCCAAGGACGGGCTTTGCCCATCTTAGAATGCGTTTTGTCAATCAAAGAACCAAAGAAAATGTCCGTCACACCGTCCAGCAGTTTGGAAACTGCAATCAGAGTGCCGACAATACCGGGGTTCAGGCCAACGGTGTTGGTCAGATAGATCATGACGAAGGAGGACAGGAATGCATACACCACGTTGCCTGCAATATCGCCTGAACCATAGCCGACTTTATTATACCACTTTAGATAACGTTTCTCAGTCATTGTGCTTTCTCCCATCTTGCTTGTTTTGTGTGGGCGCGACCAATCTGCTGCGCACTTCAGACTGGAATTCTCATTACGCAAGTTGCCCAAATCTCTTGCGTTTCGTCTGAAAATATTATAGAATCTAATGGAACGAAAAGATATAGACAAGATGGAACAAAATATGCACAAAATCAAAGAGTTTGTAATTTTTTGATAGAACATTTCTCAAATCACTGTAAAATCATCTGAAGATGAGGAGGACGCAGGGATGTATTTCAACTCAGGATATTTGAACAACTCCCGTTTGGATTTCAAAGACTACTCAAAGCCGCTGGTCGTAGGCAGTTGCGGCACTTATCGCTTGAAAAAACGCCCTAAGCTACCTACTTTTTGGGCAAAGGGTCGCAGAGACTATCAAATCCTCTATGTGGCATCTGGTAAAGCACACTTCTGGTTCGATGGTGTTGAGGAAGTGGTGACTTCTGGACACATGGTGCTTTATCAGCCGCAAGAAATCCAGAAGTATGTCTACTATGTAGAAGATCATCCAGAGGTGTTCTGGATTCACTTTACAGGATATGATGTCAAAAACATCCTGAACTATCACGGAATACCCTTGGACAAGCACGTTTTTTACAGCGGCACACTGCCGGATTACAAAATGCTGTTCCGAAAGATCATCCGGGAACTGCAACAATGTGAATATGGCTATGAAGACTATATTGCTTCTCTCTTCAACATCATTCTGCTTTTAGTAAGCAGGCAACAACAGGAAAGCGAGAAAACAACTACAAGTATCCCCGAAGAAATCGAAGCCGCCGTTGCCTACTTTAACGAGAATTATAATACAAAGGTCAGTGTGGACGATTACGCAGAATCGCTGCATATCAGTACGAACTGGTTTATCCGTAATTTTAAGCAGTACATGAAAATAAGCCCTGCACAATACATCCTGTCCCTTCGGATGGTAAATGCACAAAGCTTATTGGAGAACACCGAATACAATATTGGAGAAATTGCAGAGATCGTAGGGTATGATAACCCACTCTATTTTAGCCGGGTATTCAAGAAAGAGTATGGTGTCAGTCCGGCACAGTACCGAAAGAATCTGGAAGAATCTACTGAAAAATGAGAAAGATTCCTTATAAATAAGGAAAGTAGAACCATGCCGATAAAAAATGCGATCCACAGCCAACAAGTCTACGACCCAACGGATGAATCCATCATGGCAGAGCAGGAACTTTGCATGGAGCGGCTGTATTGAAAAAAGGTATCTACCAATTTTCCTTTAGGGAGCGGCAGAGGTTCTTCCAGTTTCATACTGGATAATGTAATGCTCCTATGAAGAGCCTCATACAATCGGTTGGCTCAATGCAAATATGTCCTCCTTTGTGGAGTTCATCAACACGCCGTCATAAGCCCGGAGTTCCCCTGCGAACCAAACATTCCGATAAAAAAAGGACGTTGCCGCCTCCGGGTGAGAGGTTGCAGCGTCTTTTTGGTATTAGAGGACGAATGATCTGTCAGACCGAACGGCTCCCAACGAATGCGATGCTTTTAGCTTGCGTCTTTCTGTTCGTCAAGAATGCGCCAGCCGTCCATCAGGTCTGAATTTTCCATAATAAAGGTGTGGGCGGTGTCCTGTCCCCACGAGTTGTCGTATTTCAGCATCAGATAATCGCTCAATTCGGTCCGATTTTTGAACTTCAACAAGCGATACGGCTCCTGAAAAGCGACCTTTTCGACGAAATATACTGCATCCGATGTGGGAAGCATAACGCCGACATGACCGATCATAAGAGAATTGTCCGTTTCAGAGAACTGATCGTGCAGGACTACGGAGACGAGACGGATCTTATCATCTTCTACGAAGGAGAGACCGCGTTTCTTCCATTCCTGCTGAATCGTTTTCAAATGGGTAGGAATATCGGTCGTATTGGTGGTTTTAACTGGGGCGAACAGCGCATCAAACTTTTGCCGTTCGTCGCCGCAAAGGGATTCCGGGTCGGAATCCAGTGTTTCATAGTCCATAAACAGGGTGTCCTCGGCTGAGTCAAGGTCTGCCTTGCCCGTGACAGTGATAAAATCACCGAACAGCCCACAAGCGGTAATCCGACAGTTCCAGCCGGGGAAGGTATCGTATTTTTCTGTCCATGCGTCCTGCATGGAGTAAGGATCGTATTTCAGATCCAAAGGCTTGGCGTTTTCAAAACCTGTGGTGAGCCATGCCGGGTCCACAGCATTGTTGAACTTTTGCACATGATCAAAGAAGGTCTGTATCCGTAGGTCGGATACGCCGGCATCCTGCAAAAGTTTGGAAAGAAGAGCCTGTGTATCCGAATCTGCTAAATTGGAGTATTCGATTTGCTGAAGGACGGGCTGAGAGGTTTTTTGAGTGCAGCCCACTGCCAGAAACGCACCGCAAAATAGTGCAGCGGTGCAGACAAGAAAAGTTCGACGTTTCAAAAATGGTCACCTCATTGTGTTTTTCGGAAAGTTTCTTTGAGTGCCGGAGTCTCAACCATAAGCGAAGAGAGCAACGCCGTTGGTCTCGTAACGAATGGTATCACAGATAAACAAAGAAAATCAATGACTTCTGTCGTATTTGACCATATATAATGTTGCAGTGTCCATATCCCATACGGCTAACGCCCATTTGGGGAAAGACGATGCGGCAGTTTTCTGAACGATTTTCTTCATGTCGGACACAACAGGAGTATACCCAAGTTGGAATAAGAATTTTCCGTTTTTTCCGAATGGAAGGTTCAAATCGCTTTCCAGATAGACGGACCAAACAGAAATAATCCGAACTTGTTTCCGATAGGAGATGGGTTCGGATTATTTGTTTTCTTCGGAAAATTAGCGTTTGCGAAGCAATGAAAGCCCCAGTGGGGCTTTTAAGCGACGGAACGGTCTGCGTTAGCAGATGGAGGGGCTTTGCCCCGACAAGTTCCATGCAGGTGTCCGTGGAAGATAAAATCCGAAATCATAGATTGGGCGATATAAGCTACAACATGATTTCAGGAGGATACGAACATGAAGTACGATGCAAGAGCTTGCCATTTCAACATGGACACCGGTTGCATGGAGCTACGGCTCCGGGATGGGAGAAAGATTTTCATCGACTGCATCGGGGTTGAGGATGTGCTGGACATGACCATGGCGCAGAGGCCGGAACTGAATTATCTCATCTACAATGACCCGCTGGCGTATGCAGACCTGATTCTGAATGGCGACCCGGAGGAATATTTGAAAAAAGTAACCGGGAACTATGGGTTAGAAGATTAAGAGAAATGCCGTTCCAAAAGCAACTGGAACGGCATTTCTTATCTTTCGATATTCGGCATCTTCTGTCCCCGAAGCTCCTGCCGGATGGCACGGAACTGATCAGGTACATCCGCATCGGTCATCGCATTGGGGACATCCACTGTCCCAGCGGCTTTGGCGGCTTCATAGAACCAGCATTTATACTCCACGGTTTCCAGCGTGTGCTGTAACTGCTGGATCTGCTGGGTGAGCACCTCCCGCTGATGCCGGAACATTTCCAGCCGGGTGTCAATGGTGTCGTCTCCCTGCATGGAAAGCTCAATATACTGCCGGATATCCTTGATGGACATTCCGGCTTTTTTCATGCAGCGGATGACCTGCAGCCACTCGAAGTCGTTTTCCCGGAACATCCGAATGCCGCCGGAGGAACGCTCCACAAAGGGAAGTAACCCTTCTTTGTCGTAGTAGCGCAGGGTGGAGGCAGGTACGCCCAGCTTTTGTGCCATTTCACCTACGGTATAGATCATCTGAAACCTCCGTTTTTTTCAAAAAGCCCTTGACTTAAAGTGCGCTTTAAGTTGTATGATAAAATCAAACTTTATCAACATCATAATGCGGATGCACCCCGCTGTCAAGGAGGTTCCTATGAGCAAGAAGGTATTGATTTTGTCTGGCAGTCCCCGGAAGGGCGGTAACTCTGATATTCTATGCGATGAATTTCTGCGTGGAGCGCAGGATGCCGGGCACAAAACAGAAAAGATCCGGGTCGCTGAGAAAAAGGTGGCTCCCTGTTCCGGCTGCTACTACTGCAGCACCCACGGCGGAGCCTGCGTCCACAAGGATGATATGGCAGACATCCTGCAAAAGATGATCGATGCCGATGTCATTGTGCTGGCAAGCCCGGTATACTTCTACTCCATCAGTGCCCAGTTGAAGGCAGTGATCGACCGTACCGTGGCACGGTGGCTTGAGGTCAAAGACAAGGAATTTTACTACATCACCACCATGGCAGACGAGGAAAAAGCCTCTGCGGACACTACGCTGGCCTGCTTCCGGGGCTATGCAGACTGTGTGGAAGGTGCCGCGGAAAAGGGAGTCCTTGTAGCATGTGGCGTTTACGAGCCGGGTGCGGTGCGAAACACCTCTGCAATGGCACAGGCTTACGAGATGGGGAGGAACGTATAATGGCAGTAAAACAGACCGCAGGGCGGGATGCTCTGGGCGAATTTGCACCAAAATTTGCAGAACTTAACGATGAGGTACTATTCGGGCAGGTGTGGAGCCGAGAGGATAAACTCTCCCTCCGGGACCGCAGCCTTGTGACGGTGGTGGCACTGATGGCGCAGGGACTGACGGACTCCTCGTTTCGGTATCACCTGACGGCAGCAAAAAACAACGGCATTACCCGGTGTGAGATTGCAGAGATCCTGACTCATGCGGCGTTTTATGCAGGCTGGCCCAAGGCGTGGGCGGCTTTCCGCATGGCAAAGGAAGTCTGGGCAGAGGAATCTGCAGAGGATGCCAAGGCAAAGCACCAGAGTGAAATGGTGTTCCCCATCGGTGCATCCAACGACGGTTTTGCACAATATTTCAGCGGAAAAAGCTATCTGGCACCCTTGTCCACCGTACAGGTTGGCATTTACAACGTCACCTTTGAGCCGGGCTGCCGGAACAACTGGCACATCCACCATGCCGCAAAGGGTGGCGGGCAGATCCTTGTCTGCGTGGCAGGCCGGGGCTACTATCAGGAATGGGACAAAGAGCCGCAGGAGCTGCATCCGGGCGATGTGGTGAACATTCCCCCGGAGGTCAAGCACTGGCACGGTGCTGCACCCGATTGCTGGTTCTCTCATCTGGCAGTGGAAGTGCCCGGCGAAGGCACCTCTAACGAGTGGTGCGAGCCGGTGCCGGAAGAAACCTATAAGGAGTTGCGGTGATGCGGTTTGATGTACACCCAACCACGATGAAACAAAAACAGGGTGCGCCCTGAATAGGACGCACCCTGCCAAAAGCTACATACGATAGCGATATGTACAACAGGGCGTTCCCCATCGGGAACGCTCTGTTTCTCTTTGTTTGTGGGCTGGCCTCATTTGGTTTTGACCACAATGCGGGTGGCTTTATATTGCGACAAAAAGCGGACAGCCGTTTTGTGGCTGCCCGCCGGGGATATGAAATGGTTTATCTGTTATGCGATCTTATAATTTATATTGCATAAAATTGCCATTGTGAACAAACCCAAAATTGGAATATACCTATTTTATATACGCTCCAGTCCTCCGTAAACTGCGCTTTATCGCGCCTAAAGAGACAGCGCTTTCGCCTGAGTTACAGAATATACTCCATCTGCCGTTCCTTGGTTTTCATGCCCATTTTTTCATAAAAGTGCTCTGCCGAAGTGTTTCCAGCCCAGACGTTCAGGGTCACCTCATAGCACCCCAGCGCTTTTGCTTGCTGCTTTACATATTCAAACAGGCTTTCCCCGATGTGTTGCCCGCGCGCCTGCTTGTCAACGCAAAGGTCATCAATGAACAGCGACTTGAAGGGCACCATGTTGGTGGAGAAAGGCTGCTCCTTCAGCTGACAGAAGACATAACCCATGCACACATCCTCCTCGTTCACGGCAACATAGATGGGCTTATCCTCCTGCTGCAAAAGCTCTGCTAACTCACAGACAGTGTATTTTGTGGTGCCGGGAATAAAAATATCCGGGCGGATCTCTGCATGGATCTGCAGCACCTGCCCCAGCAGCGCAAGCAGTCTGGAAATGTCTTTTTCCTCGGCTTTACGAATGTTCATTTTTTTGCTCCTTCCATTTTTTGGATTTTACATTTCCAGTATACCACATCGGGCAGCGCAGGAAAAGAGAAAATGCAAACCGCCCGAGGGGCGCAAACAAAAACGCGAGCGGCCAAAGCGGTCGTTCGCGTTTTTATGTGTTGGGCAGGCTGCTTACACAAGATATGGGTCCAGCAGGGCATCTACCTCTTTTCTGCGTTTGGGGGAGGGCTTTTTCACGGCACGGCCGCGGCAGACCACCAGTTCCAGATGCTGCAAGGCCCGCAGATCCTCCAGCGGGTTTTCACGCGTTACGATAAAGTCTGCACTCTTGCCGGGTGCGATAGAGCCGGTCACATCGCCAATGCCCGCCAGCTGCGCGTTGCGCAGGGTGGCCGTGTAGAGGGCAAAACGGTTGCTCACGCCGCAGTATTTGTGGAAGTAGCACAGCTCCCGCCAGAAATCGTACTGGGTAATATAGGGGCAGCCCACATCGTTGCCCAAGCCCACCGGAATGCCGTTTGCCAGTGCAGTCTTGGCACTCTCGATTACACCGTCAAAGACGATCTTTCCGTTATACTGGTCTTTTTCCGACGCGCCCGAAACGGCAGTGTCAAACAGTGCATAGGGCAGTGCGGGAGAGATGGTCGTGCACAGAAATGCGCCCCGCTCCTTGTACAGACGCACCGTCTCCTCGTCCATTTTTGCGCCGTGCTCGATGGAATCCACGCCGTTTTCCAGCGCAGCCTTCACGCCCGCAGGGGATTCGGTATGGGCGGCAACAGTGTAGCCCAGCTTGTGGGCTGCATCGCAGACGGCTTTGATCATCTCCGGCGGCATCTTCATCTCGCCGGGGGTGCCCTTTTCGGTGGCGTCCAGCACGCCGCCGGTGATCATCAGTTTGACAAGGTCTACCTTCTGTTCACTGGCCTTTTTCAGCTGCGCCAGCGCTTCGGCATTGTTGTGTGCCGCCACTGCCACCGAGCCTGCCATGTGCCCGCCCGGCACCGAGATGCCCTCGTTTGCGGCCAGAATCCGGGGTGCCAGCACCTTCCCGGCGGCGCTGTCGTCCCGGCAGCGGGTGTCAAAGTCCGCAATGCCGCCCACGGTGCGCACGGTGGTCACGCCGCCCAGCAGTTCCAGCTTAGCATAGCTGCATACCAGCCGGTATGCGATGGCGCGGGTCAGTCTGTTGCTCAGGATCTTACGCACCAGCGCCGCATTGTCCCGGGGCTTTGCGCTGGGCTTGCCGTTGCCCGCCAGATGGACGTGCAGGTTGATGAGCCCCGGGCAAAGATACCCGCCGCGCAGATCGATGACCTCGTAGCCGTCAAGGTTTGCACCCGCATCTGCGATAGCGGTGATCTTGTCGTTCTCGGTCAGCAGCACCTTGCCCCGTACCGGTTCCATCTGCTCGGTGCCGTCCAGAAGGATGCCGTTGGTGTATGCGCGCTTCATGTGTTCCATCCTCTTTCCGTTTTATTTTACGGTGCAGGTTGCATTACCCGTCCAATTTCTCCTGTGCCCGGTATTGCAGCGCTTCCAGCAGAGAGTCCTCGTCCAGCAGGGGCTTGCCCGCAAGGTCAGCCACGGTGCGGGCGACCCGCAAAATGCGGTCGTGTGCCCGGGCGGAAAGCCCCAGTGCATCGTAGGAACTGCGCAGCAACTGCTCGGCACCGGGGGTCATACGGCAGATACGCCGCACCTGTCCGGCGTTCAGCTGGGCGTTGCAGTGCACTCCCTTAAAACCCGGCGCAGTGTAGCGTTTGGCCTGAATGGCACGGGCAGCCAGCACCTGTTTGCGCAGCTCGGCGCTGCTCTCGGAGGGTGCGGCGGTGTGCAGCTCGTCAAAGGCGATGGGGTCCATCTCCACGCACAGGTCGATGCGGTCCAAAAGCGGGCCGGACACCCGGCTGCGGTACTGCCGCACCGCACTGGGCGAGCAGGTGCAGGCGCGGGTGGGGTGGCCGTAGTAGCCGCATTTGCAGGGGTTCATGGCGGCTACCAGCTGAAAGTGGCTGGGGTAGGTCGCGCTTCCGGCGGCGCGGCTCACGGTGATCTGTCCGTCCTCCAGCGGCTGGCGCAGTACCTCTAAGCTCTCGCGGGAAAACTCCGGCAGCTCGTCCAAAAACAGAACCCCGCAGTTGGCCAGACTGCACTCGCCCGGGCGGAACTGTGCCCCGCCGCCGGCTAGGGCGGCAGCGCTGGCCGAGTGGTGCGGGCTGCGGAAGGGGCGGGCAGAGATCAGCCCACGTCCCTGCGGCAGCTGCCCGGCGATGGAGTAGATTTTGGTCGTCTCCACCGCTTCCTCCCGGGTCAGGGGCGGCAGAATGCCCGGCAGCCGCTTTGCCAGCATGGATTTGCCGGTGCCAGGGGCACCCGTTAAAAGCACGTTGTGCCCGCCTGCGGCTGCAATGACCATGGCGCGCCGTGCCAGCGATTGCCCCATTACGTCCGCGAAATCCGGCACCTGCTGCCATGCGTCCTCCGGGTCAAAGGGGATGGCGGCGGCAGGGGAGAGGGGACGGATGCCCTTCAGTGCCTCCACCACCTCTCGGGCGGTATGGGCGGGGTAGACGGTCATGGTGTCGGCGCAGGCCTCAGCTGCCTCGGCGGCGTTCTCTGCCGGGACGTACAGCGCCCGGATGCCGTGCTCAGCAGCGGCAAGTGCCATGGGCAGCACGCCGGACACCGGACGCAGACTGCCGTCCAGTGCAAGCTCGCCCAGAAAGGCAGCGTCGGCGGGAATCTCTTCCAGCTGTCCGCTGGCGGTCAGCAGCGCCAAAAGCAGCGGCAGGTCGTACACCGGGCCGGTCTTGCGCACATCGGCGGGGGCAAGGTTGATGGTAATGCGCCGGTCCGGGAACTTGAAGCCCAGATTTTTGATGGCGGCGCGCACACGGTCGGCGCTTTCACGCACAGCGGAATCCGGCAGGCCCACGATGGAAAATGCAGGCAGACCGCCGGAAATGTCGGCCTCCACTGCCACGGCAAAGCCGCTCAGGCCGTTCAGACCAAAGCTTCTGGTAACAGAATACATGTTGTTCTCCCTTATCCCAGCGGATGATATGACGGAAAAGAATTGGCAAAAGTGGAAAATATTGGATGATTATGTCATACTTCGACACAAAAATACTTCTAAATTCATT
>ERZ827490.2384-NODE-2384-length-20300-cov-3.698049_pt1 | contig 20300 bp, 18 predicted proteins | sample MGYA00519770_ERZ827490 | MGnify/ENA primary metagenome ERZ827490 (study PRJEB31778, sample SAMEA3449324) | human gut metagenome | biome: human gut; feature: human-associated habitat; material: faeces | place: United Kingdom | collected 2010/2012 ...
CCTTCTTCATAGCCTACATATCCCGGAGGCGCACCGATGAGTCTTGACACTGAATATTTCTCCATGTACTCACTCATATCAATTCTGACAATATTATTTTCATCATCAAAAAGGCTGGCTGCAAGCGTCTTTGCAAGTTCTGTTTTACCTACACCGGTAGGTCCGAGGAACAGGAATGAACCGATTGGCTTGCCAGGATCCTTAATTCCCGCTTTGGACCTCATAATAGCTTCCGTAACTTTTCTTACAGCCTCATCCTGTCCAACAACTCTCTTATGGAGTTCATTTCCCAGATTAAGAGTCTTATTACGTTCGCTTTCATTAAGTCTTGTAACAGGAATTCCTGTCCATTTTGATACAATCTTACCGATTTCATCTTCAGTTACACACTCATGCACAAGAGTAAGTTCTCTTTCTTTGACAATCTTTTCTTCCTCTGCCAGTTGTTTCTGTAAAGCAGGGAGTTTGCCATACTGGAGTTCTGCAGCTTTTTCAAGATTATATTCTCTCTGTGCCTGCTGAATCTGTCCGTTGACACTTTCAATCTCTTCACGTATCTTGCTCAACTTATCAACAGATGACTTCTCGCTTTCCCATTTTGCCTTGCCTGCATCAAGTTTTTCTTTGTTTTCGGCAAGTTCTTCCTGTAACTCAAGAAGTCTCTTTTTACTGATTTCATCTGTTTCTTTCTTTAGTGCTGCCTCTTCAATTTCAAGCTGCATTACCTTTCTTGATAATTCATCAAGTTCGGCAGGCATGGAATCAAGCTCTGTTTTAATAAGTGCGCATGCTTCATCAACAAGGTCAATAGCTTTATCAGGCAGGAATCTGTCAGAAATATATCTGTGGGAAAGTACAGCCGCTGCCACAAGTGCATTATCGGCTATCTTTACACCATGATATACCTCATACCTTTCCTTGATACCTCTTAAGATTGAGATAGTATCTTCTACTGTTGGTTCGTCAACCGTTACAGGCTGGAAACGTCTTTCAAGTGCAGGGTCTTTTTCTATATACATCCTGTATTCGTCAAGTGTTGTAGCACCTATACAATGAAGCTCACCTCTTGCAAGCATTGGCTTAAGCATATTGCCCGCATCCATTGCACCGTCTGTCTTACCTGCACCGACTATTGTATGAAGTTCATCTATAAACAGGATAATCTGACCGTCACTCTTCTTTACTTCATCAAGAACGGATTTAAGCCTTTCCTCAAATTCACCTCTATACTTGGCACCTGCAACAAGGGCTCCCATATCAAGGGAAAATACAGTCTTGTCTTTAAGTCCGTCCGGAACATCGCCTCTTACAATTCGCTGTGCAAGACCTTCAACAACGGCTGTTTTACCTACACCGGGTTCACCTATAAGTACAGGATTATTCTTAGTCTTTCGAGAAAGAATTCTTATCACATTTCTAATCTCATTATCACGGCCTATTACAGGATCCATTTCCTGTTTTTTTGCCTTTTCCACAAGGTCCACACCGTATTTTTCAAGGGTTTCATAAGTTGCTTCCGGATTATCCGTTGTTACTGACTTATCGCCTCTTATACTCTGTAAAACCTGAAGCACACGCTCTCTTGTAATATTATATTTTGCAAATAACCGGGATACCTCATTATTAGGATACTTAATCAAAGTAAGGAAAAGGTGTTCTACAGATACGAAATTGTCACCCATTGCCTTAGCTTCGTCTTCCGCGCAAAGGAGAACCTTATTAAGAGCCTGGCTTATCCTTATCTGGACATCTCCTGATACCTTAGGCTTCTTATCTACAATCTTTTCACAATCTGCAATATACGCTTTCTCATCTATATCCATTTTACGGATCAGACTAAGTATAAGACTATCTTCAATTCTGACAAGGGCATATGCAAGATGTTCGTTGTCTATCTCTGAATTAGAAAATTCATACGCAAGCTTCTCACATTCCTGTACTGCTTCAACTGATTTCTGAGTAAATTTCTGAATATTCATAACAACACTTCCTTTCTAGTGTTCTATATGTTGTAGAACAATTTCTATGTTGATATAGTATCACGTTTAATTAGCACTGTCAATAGGTGAGTGCTAATTTTTTTATTTTTAATTTAACAACCTGTTTATACCAGCATATATTATACTAAAAAATCTTAAGGAGCATTCCATGCCTATATTTTACAACCAGGCTACGTTAACCTACAACAATAAAACAGCAAATTCCAATGTTGTAACAGGAGAGCTGCTTGAAGTCCTTACAATTACCAAAACTGCATTAAATTCCAACTACGAACCGGGAGACAACGTAACCTATGTTATCAATATAGTTAATTCCGGCACAGCAGCATTGACGGGACTTACTCTTAAAGATGACCTTGGTGCTTATACCCTTGATGCCAATACACACGTTCCGCTGACATACGTTGAAGATACCATCCAGTATTTTATCAATGGTGTGAGTCAGGCTTCCCCTGTTGTTACAATCGCAGGAGGCTTATCTGTTGCAGGTCTTTCCGTACCTGCAGGAGGCAACACAACCCTGTTATACGAAACAAAGGTAAATGATTATGCAAATCCTACGGCATTGAGTACAATAACCAATACTGCAAATCTTTCGGGAGATTCCTTATATAACGATTTATCTGCTTCTGCCACAATTACTGCTGCAGCTGCAACCAATTTAAGCATCTCCAAGTCAGTATGCCCCGACAGTGTTGTTGAAAATGGTCAGCTGACTTATACTTTTGTAATCCAGAATACCGGCTCTTTAGCAGCACAGGCCAGTGATAACGTTGTAATCAGTGATACATTTGATCCTATCCTTAACCCTATTACCGTAACATTCGATAATGTTACGTGGACGGTAGGAACAAATTACAGCTATGACACTACAACCGGTGTATTTAACACCATAGCCGGTCAGATAACCGTTCCTGCCGCAACCTATACACAAAATCCTGCTACAGGAATATGGACTCTTACTCCGGGTGTAAGCGTTCTTAAAGTCACGGGAACTGTATAAAAAATTGAGCTATGGTACCCATCATAACGTACCATAGCTCTTATTCTTTACTTTGTATTAAACTGTCAGAACCTTTCTGAAATCATTTCGCTGATTTTTGTCTTATCAACATCAAGTGCAAAGGCAAGTTCGCCAAAAAGCTGTTCTTCTGCCTGACGGAAATATTTCTCATCAACAACAGTAACTTTCTTTCCTTCACTTATTCTCTTACATTTTCTGTTATATATGGTCTTAATCATTGAAGCAAGCTTTTCACAATTACATCCTAACAAAGTCTGCTTATAGCAGTTTTCCCTGTCTCTTTCATCTGCTACAACAGTCTCTTCAAGATCAGGAAATATATCTATCAGTTCCTTTGCATCTTCTCTGGAGATAACCTCTCTCATTACTATCCTGCCGTTTTCAACAGGGGCATATATTATTTCCTCTTTATTGTAAACGGGTACCAATGTATAATATATCCTGTCATTATTTATAAGTGACAAAGTTCCTATCCCTTTAACCGAACATACACCATTCTTACCATATACAACCAAATCATTAATTTGAAACATATCATTCACTTCCTATTTATATTAATAATACCCATTTTTTAAAAAAATTTCCAGTCATTTTAATTATTAACATAAATTTTCGTGATTATAACTAAAAACACCCATTATAATTTTTGTGCATTTTTACTGTTCTTATTATTTAATTTATCAACATATTTCTTAGTCTCAAATGCCGCAACCGAACTTAATGCTACCAATGCTATCAGATTCGGGATTGCCATAAGTCCGTTAAATATATCGGCAATTGTCCATACTGCTTTAATTGTCATAAATGGACCGAAAAATACGCAGATAATATATAATATCCTATATCCTTTTACAATATGTAATCTGCCTTTAGTAAGATACTCAAGACATCTTTCACTGTAATAGTTCCAGCCGAGTATTGTAGTGAATGCAAAAAATACGAGACATACCATCAATATAAAAGATGATACCTGTTCAGGGAATGGGAGTCCCTGTCCAAATGCCCGTTCAGTAACAGCATAACCATCAAGTCCTACATTCCATGAACCGGTAATTACGATTGTAAGACCGGTCATTGTACATATAACAATTGTATCGAAAAATGTTCCGAGCATTGATATAAGTCCCTGCTTTGCCGGCTCGTTAGTCTGTGCAGCGGCTGCTGCAATAGGCGCACTGCCAAGCCCTGCCTCATTAGAGAAAACACCTCTTGCAATACCTTTTTGCATAACTACAATTATTGAACCGATTGCACCACCTGTAACCGCAGACGGATTAAATGCGCCTTTGACAATTAACTTAAATGCTCCCGGAACTGCTTTAATATTCAAAACAATGACTATCAATGCAAACAAAACGTAAATAACTGCCATAAAAGGAACTATTACCTGTGCAACAGAAGATATTCTCTTAAGTCCTCCGATAAGTACCAGTGCCACAAATAATGTTATCACAATCGCAGTAATTATTATTGCCCATGAATATTGTGTACCGAATATACTTACAGTATGGCTTTCTGACGGATCAAAAAATGACTTAACCGCATTGGAAATACCATTTATCTGTGTAAATGTTCCTATTCCAAGTAATCCTACGCCTACACCGAATACCGCAAATATCTTGGCAAGCCATTTCCACTTTGGTCCCATACCATTTTCTATGTAATAAAAAGGTCCGCCTACAATATGTCCATCATCAGATACCTTCCTGTACTTAACAGCAAGCAGACACTCAGCATATTTCGTTGCCATACCTACAAGTGCAGCAACCCACATCCAGAATAACGCTCCAGGACCGCCTGCCACTATAGCCGTTGCAACACCTACAATATTACCTGTACCTATTGTAGCTGAAAGTGCAGTACATAATGCACCAAAACTTGATACTTCCCCGTGTCCTTCTCCTTCCTTTGAAAACATATTTTTAAGTCCGTGTCCCAGCTTTCTGAACTGGATTCCTTTAAGTCTTATTGTAAGGAACAAACCCACCGCGAGCAACAGAACAATAAGAGGTGCACCCCATACAATATTATCAACCTTATCCAAAAAAGCTCCTATCTTTTCTAACATCTTTGTTCTCCTTTAAAACTGATTAGTTAACTATATCATTTTTTCTTTTATAATGCAAAAAGATATTGTGTAAAATGTCACGTTGTTATAGAATGTAAATATAAAATAAGAATTGAGGTGAGGCAACTAGTATGAAATCAACCAGAAGTAATTGCGGATTCTCATTGGTGGAACTTATTGTTGTAGTTGCAATTATGGCTGTTTTAATGGGTATACTTATCCCAACTCTTGTCAAACAGACAAGCAAGTCAAAGCGTTCCGTGGATTCAAATTCCGCACATGAGATTGCTGCATCCGTTAACAGAGTATTATCCACTGACACAGACATCTACTATACTTATTCGGGAGATACCCCATCCAACTACTCTTTCGTATGGGACTCCGGCACAACAGCCGATGATGTAAGCCAGAATCCGTTTGCGAAAGCGGTTTTTGAAGATTTTGGCCAGGTTATTCCTGTTTCTAAATGGAACCATAACCTGAAATGGATGGTCACATATAACGGTACCACCAGGGATCTTCACATATACCTTGTTAAATCAGCCGATTCAACTAAAGGTTATGAAGTATATCCCGATTCTGCCAGCTATATTTCCAAAGCATCGGAAAAAGATATCGATATATAAGAATAAGCACAAAAACAGAGAAGCACAATCAGAATGCTTCTCTGTTTTGCTTAATATTATACTTTAATCCTACATAAAAGTAAGAAGATCTGCAACTTCCTTTCTCTTTGGTGCTGCAGGTGCATCAGCAGGATAACCTAATGCTATCAATGCCGATACTGACTTATCTTCGCCGATACCAAGAACTTCTTTTACTTTTTCTTCATCGTAAATACCCATAACAACGGTTCCGAGTCCTTTTTCGTGTGCCGCAAGACAAAATACCTGTGCTGCCATTCCCGCATCAAACGACTGCCAGTGATCTTTTTTAGATGTTGAATAGCTTCCGTCTCTTTCATATCCGGCTCTCTTATTTACAGTTAATTCAACCATCAGAACAGGTGCGCCCTGTATGTTATTCTTATTGCCTTCATGTCCCATAATACATTCGCCGGCAATCTTATTTCTGATATCATTATCATAAATTGCTATGTACCTTACTGACTGTGAATTCTTCCAGCTTGGTGCAAATCTTGCAATCTCGATAATTTCTTCGATTAATGACCTGTCAACGGGCTTATCCTCATATTTTCTTATGCTACGTCTTGTTTTGATACATTCTATTGCTTCCATAAAAAACCTCCGGAAAATTGATACTGTAATAATACCATATTTTTCCGGAGTTCTCCATACTTTAATTTCTGAATTTTCTATTTGTACGCTTCTTCTATAAAATATTCCTGTGAATTAAGTTTCTTTTTGCCATCATCAATAATTTCATATCTGCCGTCAGGTAAAGCCGTTCTTGCAAGTACATTATCCTTGAGCATTATCGAAAACATATTTCTTATACGTTCCTTCAGTCTTTCATCATACACAGGAGCTGCTACTTCAACTCTTCTCAAAGTATTTCTTGTCATAAAATCCGCAGAAGATATATATATTTTATCCCTTTCTTTTGTTCCAAAAATATATATTCTTGAATGTTCAAGGTACCTTCCTACTATACTTCTTATGTGTATATTCTCTGTTTCCCCTTCAACACCGGGAATAAGGCAGCATATACCTCTTACTACCATATCTATATGAACGCCTGCTTTTGATGCCTCCACAAGCTTGTCCATAATCTTCTTATCAGTAAGGGAATTAACCTTAATTCCTATATATGATTGTTCACCTTTCTTCGCATATTCTATTTCATCCTCAATCATATCAATAACCGGCTGCTGAAGAGAATTAGGTGCCACGAGAAGATGTTGCGTCCTGTCAATGGTATTGCCTATCAGTATCTCCTGAAAAGTTTTTCTTGCTTCATCACCTATTTCATAATTTGCTGTCATCAATGACAAATCCGTATACAATCTCGCTGTTTTCTCATTATAATTGCCTGTGCCTATCTGGGTTATATACTGTATTCCGTCATCACTCTTAACAGTTATAAGGCAGAGTTTTGAATGAACCTTAAGTCCGTCGATTCCGTATACAACATGACAGCCAGCTTCCTCTAACTGACGGCTCCAGCTTATGTTATTTTCTTCATCGAATCTTGCTTTAAGTTCAACAAGAACCTCAACCTGTTTTCCATTTTCGGCAGCTTCGACAAGCGCCTCAACAATCTTTGAGTTTTTGGCAAGTCTGTATAATGTCATTCTTATTGACAATACATTCTTATCATTGGCTGCTTCATGAAGAAGTCTTAAGAAAGGTTTTATGCTTTCATAGGGATAAGATAAAAGCATGTCTTTTTCAATAATCTGTGGAATCATCGGTCTGTTTTCGTCTACGCAGGCGGGTTCTTTCGGCACACGTTTTTCAAAGAAAAGTTCCTGTCTGTCTCTTAAAATATCCTGTATATCAAATACATAGGAAAAATCCAACGGAGACTTTGAAAAAATAACATTTTCCTTTCCAAGTTCCAGATAATCGCATAACTGGTTTACCATTACGTCATCTATATCTCTTGTAAGCTCAATTAATACAGGTGCAAGTTTTTTACGCAATTTAATCAGCTTAGCCATATGATCCCTGTAATCAAGGTCTTCATCATATACTTTTACAACATCAATATCCGCATTTCTTGTAACTTTCATAACTGATTTTTCTATTATTTTATATCCTTTGAAAACCATCGGCATATAATGAAGAATCAGTTCTTCTCTCAAAATATATGTATTTTTCTTTCCTTTTATTCCAATCATTCTTGGTACCATATCAATATTGCACGGAATGATGCCTATGCGTTCTTTACCATTCTTTTTATCAAGACTTGCAACAGCATATATTTCCTGTCCTCTTAAAAACGGAAACGGCTGTTTTCTTGCAACTATCATTATCGAAAGTAAAGGTAAAACTTCCTTGTTAAAATACTTTTTCAGAGCACTTTCTTCGTCCTTATTAAGTTCTTTAAATGAGACGAATCTGATTCCATACCCTGCAATACGATTCTGAAGTTCATCATATATTGCATCTTTTCTGCTGTTAAGTTCCCTTACTCTTGAAAAAATTGCATTAATCTGCTCAGCAGGGGTCATATTGGTCTTATTTTCCTTGTCATTTGGGCATATCAAATTCTGGTCCTGAAGTGAGCCGACCCTTACCCTGAAAAATTCCTCAAGATTAGTCTGGTAAATTGACAAAAATGTAAGTCTCTCGCAAAGAGGCACTCCTTCTCTCTTCGCTTCATCCAGTACACGTTCATTAAATTTGAGCCAGGAAAGCTCTCTGTTCATATATATTTTGTTTTCTTTTTTCATATTTTTAATCTCCAAAACAAATTCCCATCTCCTTGGCCTGGAGAATTATTTCTGCATCAGCCGGTACAACTTTTAACTTACCTGCTACTTCTTTTAATGGCACATTAACAATTCTTCCGTTTATAACCGCAGCCATTACACCATAGTTTTTATTAATGATGTTCAAAGCCGTCGCAGTTCCTGTCTGCATTGACACAATTCTGTCCCTCGCGGTAGGTGAACCACCTCTTTGTGTATGTCCCGGTATTGTAATACGCACTTCCTTATCTGTTGCCGTCCGGATATCAAGTGCAAGTTTCTCAACCTGTGATTTTAAATTTTTCTCACTGAGAAGCTGTCGCCTTTCTTTATTTTTTAAGGAAGAAAATTCCTTTTCCACTATTCCTTCTGCCGCAGCAATTACAAGGTATTTCTTATCGCTTTTTTCTATATATGATGTTATTTTCTTAATATCATAAGGAATTTCAGGGATAAGTATTATGTCAGCACCTGTTGCAATTCCTGAATACAAGGTTACCCAGCCGGTCTTATGCCCCATTACTTCCACAACAAATATCCTGCCGTGAGATGAAGCTGTCGTCTTTATATTATCCATAGTTTCCGTTGCAACCTTAACGGCACTGTCAAATCCAAATGTAACATCGGTTCCCCATATATCATTGTCAATTGTTTTTGGTGCGGTCACGACATTAAGGCCTTTTTCGCTTAAAAGATTGGCAGTCTTATGGCTTCCGTTTCCTCCAAGCACGATTAACGCGTCAAGCTTCCATTTTTCATAATTTTTAACCATCATTTCAACCTTATCACGCCCGTTTTCATCAGGTTTGGTTATGGTCTTAAAAGGCTGTCTTGAAGTTCCGAGAATCGTACCCCCGGATAAAAGAATATTATCGAAATCTGCCTTTTCCATTTTCTTATATTTTCCGTTAATAAGTCCTGTAAAGCCATCAAGAATTCCGTATATTTCAATATCTTTATCTTTTTTATATAAAACCTTTGCAATTGCTTCCATTGTAGCATTAAGGCATTGACAGTCTCCTCCGCTCGTAAGCATTCCTATACGCATATTAACTCCTTTCCATTGGTAATGCTTCCATCCAATATACTTTTGGAATTAGTATACCAGCATTTTGTAAATTTTATTGATATATCTATGTAAATTTTTTGTAAGATAAAAATTATTTTTCTTGTATCATACGGTAAACAGAATATGTATACCGGCTAAATTATTCTTCCTATTTCTCCAAACATCTTTTTGTCCATGGATACCGTAGTACTTCCCGATGTAGTAACCATATTGCCTGTTATGACTGCCGAAGCCCCCGACAAAAATGCCTTTTTTCCACCCTCTGTAAAGAATTTTCTGCCTGCTGCCACCCTGATATCCGCATCAGGATTAACATATCTGAACATTGCAATGGTTCTTAATATCTCCGGTTCGCTTAATGTCTCAACAGCTTCTAACGGAGTTCCTTTAACAGGCATAAGAATATTGACAGGAATTGAATCCGCGCCTGCTTCTGCCAGCGAAAATGCCATAGATATCCTGTCTTTTAATGTTTCGCCCATACCGATTATTCCACCTGAACAGATTTTAAGTCCCGTTTCTTTTACATTTTTAAGTGTCCTTAACTTATCACCGAATGTATGTGTTGTACATATTTTTGGAAAATAGCTTTCAGAGGTTTCTATATTATGATGATAATATGTAACCCCTGCTTCTTTAAGTTCTTCAAGCTGTTCCTTCGTTATAAAACCCATTGAGGCACATAAACCTATGTTACATTCCTTACTCATGGTCTTATAAGCATGTACTGCCTTTTTAAAGTCTTCGCCTGTAAGTGCTTTTCCTGCGGTAACAATGGAAAATCTGTGGATTCCTTCTTTTTCATCTTCTTTGCAGGCTCTTACAATCTCTTCTTCCGGTATAAAACCATATACATCACACCCTGTTTTATTAAAAACCGACTGTGCACAATATTTACAGTCTTCAGGGCATCTTCCGCCTTTACCGCTTATTACCGCACACATATCCACTCTGTCGCCCATATAATGTTTACGGATTCTATCGGCCCCCGTACATAATTTTTCAAGATCACAGGATGCAAAGAAGTCTGTATTATCTTCTCTGCAAAGTCTTTTTCCGTTAATAATTTTATCTGCAAGTTCCAGAATGTCCATTTTATATACCTCTTCTTTTAATGTCTATCTTGTTTTCATAAAATAATAATACTGCAAATATAAACCACATAAATACGTTCCTTAATTATTCTCATGTGGCACATTATATGTTATAATAATATAAAATAATAAAGAAAGGTAGGTCATTTTATGTTCCAGTCAATTGAAAGGAAACATCCACACTTTTATCAGTATTTCCGCATAATCATTGTGATAATCGCATCACTTCTGTATGCGTGGAATCTTTGTTGCTTTGCCAAATCCGCTGACCTGCTTCCCGGTGGAATTTCAGGAGTATCCCTTCTGCTCCAGCATATAATAAAAAGTATTTTCCATGTTACCGTTCCCTACTCAGTATTTAATATACTACTAAATCTTTTTCCTGTATATATAGGATTCAGATATATCGGTAAAAAATTTACTTTGTACTCCATACTGACCATCCTTTTGTCAAGTATATTTGTAGATATACTGCCTGATTATATATTTACAACCGACATACTTCTGATAAGCATTTTCGGCGGTCTTATTAACGGTTTTGCAATAGCATTATGCCTTAATGTCGGCACAACCACCGGCGGCACCGATTTTATAAGTATTTATATGTCCCAGCAGAAGGGAATGGACGCATGGAATTATATTCTTTTCGGTAACGTTATAATTCTTCTGATTGCAGGTGCAATGTTCGGCTGGTCAATCGCACTTTATTCGATTATTTACCAGTTCTGCAGCACTCAGATAATACAGATGCTCTACAAACGCTACCAGAAAGAAACACTTTTCATAATATCCGACAAAGCCGATGAAATATACCGTCTTATAAAAGATACCACCAACCATGATGCCACTCTTTTCCACGGTATCGGCTGTTATGAAGCAAAAGAAAAAGAAATGATATATTCTGTAATTAATACAGACGCAAGGAGGCAACTGATACCATTAATACATTCGGTTGATCCTCACGCCTTTATTAATGTTGTTAAGACAGAAGAGCTTGCCGGAAGGTTTCATGACATTCCTAATGACTGACAACGCCTTTTAGTCTTTCCATACACTCTTCTATTATTTTTCTCGGTGCGGCAAGGTTAATTCGTTGAAAGTCCTGACCTGACGCACCGAATATTTTCCCACTGTCAAGCCATAACTTTGCCTCGTATATAATGCGTCTGTCAAGTTCCTCATAATCTATGCCTGTTCCTCTGAAATCAAGCCATGTAAGATATGTTCCCTCACCATCAATGACCTTTACGCCCGGAAGTTTTTTTTCCGTATATTCTTTTACATATTTCCTGTTATTTCTGATATATTCAATAACACCGTTATACCATTCTTCCCCGTTAACATAGGCCGCCTTTACCGCAGCATGTCCTAACGGACTTAACTGGCTTATTCCCGCCGCATCCACCTGATGTCTGAATTTTTTTCTGAGTGTCCTGTCAGGTATAAATATATTGGATATTAACATTCCCGCAAGATTAAATGTTTTGCTTGGTGATGTGCATATTACGGATATATTTTCAAATTCTTTTTTTACATTACAGAATACCGTATGCTCGCCCTCAAACACAAAATCACTGTGAATCTCATCACTTACAACAATAACATTATGTTTAAGGCAGATATCTCCGAGTTTTAAAAGTTCCTCTCCGGTAAATACCCTGCCGGACGGATTATGAGGACTGCAGAGGATAAAAAGTTTTACATTATTATCAATTATCTTTTTTTCAAAATCTTCAAAGTCTATGTGATATCTGTTGTCTTCAAGAAGTACAAGGTCATTGCTCACAATTCTTCTGCCATTGTCATTAATAACCTCCGAAAACGGATAATATACAGGCTGCTCTATAAGTACGGCATCTCCCGGCTCTGTAAATGCTTTAACCGCCATTGCAAGCGCAAACACTACACCCGGTGTCTTAATAATCCATCTTTCTTCCACATCCCAGTTATGATGTCTTTTCATCCATCCTGCAACAGCCTCAAAATATTCTTTTCCTGTTTCGCTATAGCCGAAAATACCGTGTTTTACCCTTTCAATAACCGCATCTTCCACATAAGATGAAGTTTTAAAATCCATATCCGCAATCCATAACGGAAGTACATCTTCAGGCATGCCTCTTCTTTTTGCAAAATCATATTTAAGGCAATCCGTATTTTTACGGTTTATTATCTCATCAAAATTAAGGTTTCTTTCTGCCATATTATTCACCAGCCTTTCTAAATACTTCTTCAAGTTCATTTATAAGGTCTTCATAATCCTCTATTCCCACAGACATTCTTAAAGTACATTCGGTTATTCCGTTCTTTTCCCTTACTCCTGCAGGGACATCTGCGTGTGTCTGTGTTGTGGGATACGTTATGAGTGTTTCCACCCCTCCGAGGCTTTCAGCAAACTTAATCATTCTGACACCTTCAAGTATCTTAAGTGCATGTTCCTTGGTATCAACGTAAAAGGTAAGCATTGAACCAAAACCTCTTGCCTGTTTTTTTAATATTTCATAACCCGGATGTGTAGGCAGCCCCGGATAAAATACTTCTTTTACAATGCTCTGTTTCTGAAGCCAGAGTGCAATTTTTTCCGCATTTTCCGATGATCTTTTCATGCGAATTCCAAGGGTTTTAATTCCTCTTAAAATAAGCCAGCTATCAAAAGGAGCAAGACCTGCTCCTGTTGTTTTTATAAGGAATCTGAGTCTTTCCCTTATCTCTTCCCTGTTGGTCACTATAAATCCCGCAAGGGTATCATTATGTCCGCCAAGGAATTTAGTTCCGCTATGGATTACTATATCTGCTCCCAAATCAAGGGGATTCTAGAAATAAGGAGATAAAAATGTATTATCCACTATTAACAGGCAATTATGCTTTTTTGCGATTTCCGATATTTTGGCAATGTCGGATACTCTCATCATAGGGTTGGTAGGAGTTTCAATATATATGGCTTTTGTATTTTCTTTTATCCTGCTTTCAATGTTTTCACGGGAGCAGTCAAGATATGTTATCTCATAATTATTTTTACTGCATACGTTATCAAATAGTCTTGTACTTCCTCCGTAAATATCAGCTTCAACGATAATATTATCACCCGGTTTAAAGAGTTCCATCGTAAGCGTAATGGCTGCCATTCCCGTTGTCAGTGCAAATGCTTCAATTCCGTTTTCAAGATTGGCTACTGTTTTTTCAAGCACCTCCCTTGTAGGATTCTGTAGTCTGCTGTAGTCATATCCCGTACTTTGACCGACTCCCGGATGTGCATATGTTGCAGTCTGGTATATCGGATAACTTATTGCTCCGTAGTTATCTGCTTTTCCCTCAAGTTCTTCTAAATGTAAACATCGTGTATTAATTCCTCTTGCCATATTTTGTCCTCCGTTTTATTCCTACTATTTTACTAGGATTATTAACTGTAAAAATATTATCACAGAAGACATTTATTGTATAATCTTTAAAATTTATGATTTGTTATAGGTAATCTTTATATCAAAAAACCGCTGTGAGAATTCTGAATTCCCACAACGGTTAGAAATATTATTGATTTATAACCTTTCTCATCCAGATATGAGGGTGTCCTTCGTCCTCTCCTATCGGACCATAGCCCTCATATCCCGAATTTTCATAAAAGCCTCTGACCCTGCACTGGGCATGAAGAATTATCTCCTTACCACCCTTTTGCGAAACGATTTTCTCCGCTTCTGCAAGAATAACCGTTCCAAGATGCAATCCACGATATGATTTATCTACCGCAATTCTTCCAAGAATATATGTATTATCTTCTCTATAAATTCTGCATGTGGCAACAGGCTTTTCATTGTTATATATAACAATATGTAAAGCCCTATCATCAATTTCATCAAACTCGTTTTTATAGCCCTGCTCGGACATAAAAACATTACGTCTGATATTCATTGCATCCTCCTGCAGATAGTCATAAACTTTAACTTCCATAGCTTATCCTCAATTATTTTTCTGTGCTTTCTCTTCTCCCATACTTTTAGGAATAATAATATTAAGCAATATTGCCGTAACAAAAACAAGTGCCACACAGTTTTCAGCAAATACGGACCTTACAATATCAGGAAAAATATTAAATAAATCAGGACATTGCGTAAAGCCTAATCCAATACTGAGAGAAAGAGCTGCTATTGTAATGTTGCGCTGTGTATACCCACATTTTCCTATCATCTGGACACCGCTTACAACGATTGTACCAAACATCATTATCGTACATCCGCCAAGCACCGCACTCGGCAAAGTGGCAAGCAGACTTCCTACTGCCGGGAAAAATCCCGCCACTACCATGATTATCGCTCCTGTAGAAATGGCATATCTGTTTACAACCTTCGTCATTGCAACAAGTCCTACATTCTGGCTGAAAGAGGTAATCGGCATACATCCGAAAATTGAAGAGAGTGCACTTACAAAACCGTCACAGGCAATGGAACCTGAGGTTTCTTTTTCCGTAACATCCCTTCCAAGTCCTGATGATGCAAGGGCAGAGGTATCACCGATAGTTTCCGTTGCCGATACCAGGAAAATAAGTATAAAAGAAAATATTGCATTGGCATTAAATTCAATTTTAAAAGGCATAAAATGAGGCAGGGCGATAATATCAACATCATGAAGTGCTGAAAAATCCACCATTCCCATACAAAGTGCCACAATATATCCCACAACAAGTCCGAATAAAACAGAAAGCTGTTTTAAATAGCCTTTTGCAAGTATATTGAATAAAATGCAGCTTACAAGGGTTACAATTCCAAGTATCCAGTTGTTGGCAGAACCAAAATCTGCTGCTCCCGTTCCTCCTCCGAAGGAAGCCGCACCAACAGAAAGAAGTGAAAATCCGATTGCCGTAACAACCGTTGCTGCTACAATCGGCGAAATAACTTTTATCCAGTATTTTGCAAAAAGTCCCAGAAGTCCTTCCACAATACCGCCTATTAATACTGCACCCATCAGGGTTCCGTATCCGTACTGTGCTCCTAAAGTACAGGCAAGGGATACAAACGTAAAGCTGATTCCCATTACTATAGGCAGTCTTGAACCTATTCTCCATATAGGGAACAGCTGTATAAAAGTACCTATTCCGGCTATAATCATTGCACTCTGGATTATCATGGCCGTGTCCTTTGCCCCAAGTCCACAGGCAGCCGCAACGATTATAATAGGTGTGATATTGGCAACAAACATCGCCAGTATGTGCTGTAATCCAAATGGAAACGCCTTTAATAAATTAATCTTTCCGTCAAGCGAATATAATGCTTCGACAGTATCTTTATTCTTTTTTTCTTTAGTCATTGTATTCTCCTCTTACTGCTCCCTGAAGTTAATTGTTCCTGTAGTTGCATCCATTGAATCAACAATAGCAAGAGATTCAAGCTGATATCCGAGATTTCTTATAATCTGACCACCGACCTGAAAACCTTTTTCGATTGCGATACCGATTCCTTCAACAGTGCCTCCTGCCTGGTTCACAATTGAAATAAGTCCCTGTAATGCACAGCCATTTGCAAGGAAATCATCAATTATAAGCACATGGTCGTCTTCATTTAAAAACTTCTTTGATACAATAACCTGATTCTTGCATTTATGGGTAAAAGACTCAACCTCCGCAATATACATATCACCGTCTATATTAATACTTTTTGATTTTTTCGCAAAAACAACAGGTACGTTAAAGTGCATTGCAACAACACACGCAATTCCGATACCTGATGCTTCCACCGTCAATATTTTATTGATATTTTTGCCTTCAAATCCCTTCTTAAATTCGGCACCCATCTCATTAAATAGCGTTATATCCATCTGATGATTTAAGAAGCGGTCAACTTTTAGTACATTCCCTTCCTTAACTATTCCGTCTTTCACTATTCTTTCTTCCAAAAAATTCATATTATCTCCGATTTATCCGGGATTGCTTCCCTGTATTTCGCATATAATATTATCATTCTTCAAGATTCATTTCAACAGAATACGGTTTTATTTTCCCTCGAACATATATCCGACATTTACCTTTGTCACAATGTTCTTTCCTTTATCATTCAGCGTTTTTCTTATTCCTTTAATATGTGTATCCCCGTCGTAATCAAATCCCCAGATTCCGGTAAGTATGGTATCCCTGTCAAGTACCCTGCCTTTATTTTTAATAAGATGTCACATATTTTCTCTGATTCCCTGTATCAGGCAAAACGAACCCCCTGCTATACACGGTATGCCTATTACCAGACTCACTAAAACATATCCCACATAATCCATCATGCTGTACGCATAATCCGATGGTAAATACATTTTGGTAATGGTATCATATTCTGCCTCGTATATTTTATCAGGTTCGTCCTTTTTGTAGATAATGTCATAATTATCCTCTCCTACCGTATGCACATAATCCTTATAAATTTTTGCTTTATTAATATTTTTAACAATTATCCGTGGCAAAAACGTAAAAGCAAAAACACCGGCAGCGAAAAATACAATTCCCATTAAAAGAATAACAGGTCTGTCATTCTTCTTTTTAAGCGGAGGTGCATACCTTGAGAGCCATGTATAATTTTCATCCTTTATCTTGGAAAATTTATCAAACAGCCGTTCTTCTGTTAAATATGTTATTCCGGTAACACAAGTCTGTTCCCTGATATAATTATTGATATCACCATCCTTTTCCATTACAACATCAATGTCAAAAATAGCTCTTCTTCCCTTTTTACATTCGTCGTATGTACTCCGGTTGACACTAAGCACCATGTCCCTTCCGTCGGCTCTGGTAATAGTTACCAGATATTCCCTATTATATTCGTCTCCTGTTATTTCCTTAGATTTGATTTTGACTGCTAATGTAACGCTTTCTGTCTTTAACATTATCTTTCTCCCATCTTAATTTATTTCAGGCACGTATTTTTCATTCATCATACAGATGTATGTCTTACCCTTTGCGATTTCAAGCGGCTTACCGTCCATTGTTGTCATAACAAACGCATTACTGTACTGGCTGTCGTCATTATAATCGCCCTTAGTCCAGTTAATCTTTATATATTTTCCACCGCTGATATAATATCCGGTACCTCCTGCCATATTGTATTTCTGGCGGACGGTTCCTTGTGAATCTTTTTCTGTCCAGTTAGGTACAGGAAGAATAATTACATTTCTTACCCTTATATTTTCGCTGTTAGTCTCATCAATATACGGTTCATTCCAGAAATCCACGGAATAGTCATTTGCATCAGAATTATATTTAAAACTTGTATTCTTATAACCGGAAAAAGTTACTTTAACATTAACCGCACTTTCTCCGTCAGGTGTACCCTCTCCGTCCTTTGCGAAATTAAATTTTGTATAGTCATTCCTTGTGTGTGCCGTATTTATATTTTTGTCTGAAATAATTTTTAACAGATTAGGTCCTGTCGTATATAAGGAATGTTCCAGTCCAATGTTATGCATCCTGTAATCATCCCGGAAAAATGCAGAGCCCGCATCTATTCCCGCATTGCCTACGCAATTAAGTGTGGTATAGCCTGACCTGCTAATCTTATCGAATATCCATGGGTCTCCGCCTGCATGAACAACGATTGCATCAAATCCCATAGCCCAGGATAAAAAATATTCCCTTGTGGACCTTATTGTACCGATTTTATCTACTCCTTTAAGGCTGTTGTAAAAGCCGAGAACTCTGGTTATTCCGCCCTCTTCCGTCATTTCTATATACATGTCAGCCTTTGAATTACCACTCTGTGGCAGTGCCTGTCTTATTGTATTAAGCATTATGGCATAAGGTCTTGTTCCTGAGTAATCCGTATCCGTCTTTTCTCCGGTAAAAGGATTAATATAGCCCTCCTCTGCTTCCTCTGTGGAAGCCTCCGTTGTCGGATGCTCAGTTGTCGCAGGTTCGGTCTCCGTTGTTCACGGTTCAGTCACTTCCTGCCTGTCATTTTTACCGCAAGAAGTCATACATACAACAATTCCTGCAATAATTATAAACATTAAAACAGAGGCTGCATTAATGCAGCCTTTTTTATGTTTATTTATAAAATCACTGTTACCTTTTTTCATTCCTCGTCACTTCTTTTCTAAAGATAAATATATTTTACAATAACAGCTATTTTATATCAATGATTTATTCCATATAAATTCTTGCTTCGTAAGGATATCTATAGTCTGTCCATAGAAATTACAGACAACAACCATGCTCTTACCTGCATATTCTCTCTTATATGCAAAAATAACACGTCACACCACATACATTTATTAAGTCTTTGAATAATTTTTTATGAATACAAAAAAATAAAACCGGAATACTACCTTTGTATAAACACTCTTATATGGAAAGGATGTAACGCAATGGTATTAAAAGAAAAAGAACGTTCAGTAATTGAAGATTTACAAAATCAGGAAAAAAGCTGTATGGAAAAGTACGCAAAGTATGCCGGCCTTGCAAAAGATCCGGAATTAAAAGCCCTTTTTAAAGAACTTCATAAGCAGGAGCAGAAACACTATGATTCTTTAGGCCAGGTTCTTTCCGGCACCGTTCCTGATTGTGACTGCAACGACAGTGCCGGCAAGGATTATTCACCAAAAGCCACCTACAACGATATGACCAACTCCGATGACAAACAGAATGACGCTTTCCTTGCAACAGACTGTATCGGAACAGAAAAGCTGGTATCAGGAGAATACAATAGTGATGTTTTTGCATTCGGTAAAAGCAATATAAGGAAATTACTTGCTGATATCCAGATTGAAGAGCAGAATCATGCCGAAATGCTTTATAAATACAAGACAGCAAATGGAATGGCATAGAATCGTTATAAATAAAAAGCTCCGGTCACCTGTTACGACCGGAGTTTTAATTTTATAATATTATTCTATTTTTTCAGGCATAATTTTATCAAAACAAAGCCAATACTTAAAGCAGTGATAACCGGTAATCCCACAAAAGAAAACAAGCAAAGTATTTCCGGTTTATAGCTGATTGTCATACCTAAAACATGGAAATGAAGCAAACCTAAAAAAGCAAACATTGCAAATCCCCATATCAGGTCATATATACATGCCATCACCTTATATGCATTTCCAAGCTTCTTAATAAAATCCAGCTTGCCACCAAATTTCTTTATAATGGTGATCATTACAAAAAAGTAGATTACTAATCCCAATATGTACATTAATAAATTATAATCATAATATGTACTGCTAAAAAAAAATGAACTGTCTGTACCGGTCTTTACACCAAACAACATCTGAATTAATACAGCAATACATGCAGCTATTGTCAGCACCATCATCATTATGCTTTCATATAATAACAGTTTCAAAAAACTCTTAAACATATTTTTCTCACAATTCCTCCTAATATTATGTTCATAAAAAAATTAATGTAACAATACAAATATACAGATAAATGCAAGAAGAATCTGTACAATGACTAATGTTCTGTGCAAAACCTTAAAGAAACGTGGCGTTAACATTTTTATATTATTTTGAATACAGTATCTGGTCAAAATACCCACCGGTCCTGCAAGTGCTTTTGCATCTACATACGCCAATCCAGCTGCCTTTGCTGCCTGTCCTTTCAGATTAGCTCTCATGGCAGCATCATTTACTTCCATAGCTCCATCTAATCCACCATCCAGATGTATACACATAACTTCTGGATGGTGGATTAGATGGAAGATCGGAAGA
>ERZ827490.2387-NODE-2387-length-20287-cov-7.209272_pt1 | contig 20287 bp, 20 predicted proteins | sample MGYA00519770_ERZ827490 | MGnify/ENA primary metagenome ERZ827490 (study PRJEB31778, sample SAMEA3449324) | human gut metagenome | biome: human gut; feature: human-associated habitat; material: faeces | place: United Kingdom | collected 2010/2012 ...
ATGCCCGCCGCTATGCAGAACGACGTTAAGATGGAGTCCGCTGAGAAGATCGCTGTTTCCGGCGTGAAGTACTACATCGAGGTCGCCAATATGCCCACCACTAACGATGCCCTGAACTTCCTGCGTCAGCAGAAGCACATCATCGTGGCTCCCTCCAAGGCTGTTAATGCCGGCGGCGTGGGCGTCTCCGCTCTGGAGATGGCACAGAACTCCGAGCGCCTGGTTTGGAGCGCCGAGGAAGTCGACCATCAGCTGCACACCATGATGGAGAACATCCACCGTGTGTCTGCTGAGGCTGCTGCCGAGTACGGCCTGGGTTACGACCTGGTGGCTGGCGCCAACATCGCCGGCTTCAAGAAGGTCGCCGAGGCTATGATGGAGCAGGGCTGCTTCTAATCGAGCTGCTTGCTTCCAAAATAAATTACTGCAAAAAAGGAGAAGCCGGAAGGCTTCTCCTTTTTTGTGCATTTTAAAGTGGGTTTTGCTAAAACGTTGAGAAATAATTGACATATTATTGACAAATCCTTAGCGATAGTTTACAATGAACTTGCGAGAGATCACGAACACTGCTCAGGGAACCGATAGCGCACTGACCCCGGTATTTATGGCCTCGTCCGCAAAATCACCACACCACAACGAGGCCGGCCTTGGCTTCGTTGTGTTTTTTTGCGGAGAAAGGAGAGGCTATGGAAGAAAAGACCCACAGAAATTCATCGCCACTTACCATCATGACCGTTTTGGCGGTCATATTATTGATTGCGGCCGTCATCCTATCCGTGATCTGCGTCCGGCAAAGGAATGCACTGCGCTATAAATCCATCGTGACCCTCAGCATGGCCTATGCGTACATGCAGGAGGTGTATGCGGGAGAGGATGCATCGGAGCATCCCCAGGCCCATATGATCCTGCAAAGCCTGGAGGGCCTGGCGGATGATTTGGATGAACCGGCGCAGAAGGTGAAGGAGTTGGTCCACCTTTCCGTACAGGTCCTCTCTGAGGAAAACTTCCCAAAAGTGGCACAGATCGTCCTGCCCATCCGTGTGGCTTTCGACACGGAAAATAAAACCGTGTCCACAGATATGGACCAGCTGAACCGGGCCATCGACCAGCTGGAGACAATTGTAACGCAGTAAGCTCCTATATAGATATTACAAGGCCCTCCGGCTTGACCGGAGGGCCTTGTTTTTATAGAGTTTAATATTGCGAGACCAGCGCGCCGGCTGGCTGCGGGAATGTGCGCCTTTCTTTAGAGCTTGGAACGGGAGGACTGCTCTCCCGCTATTTCCCCGGCCTTTGGAAATGACAGAGCTTTTTATATCCGCTTAAAGCGTATGGTAGAGCTTTTCCTGCTGGCTTCCGGCAACTACGGCAAGGCCCCGAGATTTGAGGATAGATGCTATAATGTTGGCGTCCTGTAAAGCGGAATTGCTTTCCAATTGATTGAGAAAATAGGTATCCGCCAGGTGCTCCTGAATCAGCTGCCGTGCCACCCGCTCCGGCGTGGCGGCATCCTCCGGAGAGCAATCAGCCAGAGAACAGAACAACTCTGCCCGGTGTACCGCCTCCGCTACCGGGCGGTGCAGGCCCGAAAGACCCACCACGCAGATGACCTGACAGGAGCACGCCGGAATCACCGGCTCATGCTCCGCATGGGCCTTCAGGGGGAGCTGGCGGGAGCCGTCCGCCTCCACCAATACGAAGTCTGCCAGGGAAGCCAGCACTTCATAGGGAATTCCGCAATCAACCAGCTTTCCGGTGGGGGAGCGCCCGGCAGCACAGACGATACGGTTTCTCCTCAGGGCATCCTGCAGTGCTGGCTCTGTGGGATCCAGCACTGTGGGCAGGTCCCTATAGCCCAGAAAGTGGGTGCTGGTGCACAACAGCACCCGGCCCGGCAGTTCATCAGCCAAAGTGCGCAGCAGGGTGGTTTTTCCGCCACTGCCGATGATGGCCGTTACGCCGCGTTGAATACCCAGCAGGGGAGCAAGCTCCATCTCCGCCACCTCCTTTTTGCAACAGTATAGCGCACCTGCGGCCGGTTGTCCAGTTGACACAGGGTGCGTAAACGGGTAGAATAGGCATAAGAAAAGGAAAGAAGGGATCGTTATGGCTATTTTGATCCGCGGTGCTGGGGATATTGCCACGGGCATCGCTCTGCGTCTGTACCGCGCGGGTTTTCAGATCGTGATGACGGACCTGCCACAGCCTACCTCTATTCGCCGCACAGTGTGCTTTTCCGAGGCTTTGCGCCTGGGGGAGATGCTGGTGGAGGATGTCTGCGCCCGGCGAGCGGGTACAGCCCAAGAGGCCCTGGACATCGCCGCTGCGGGAGATATCGCTGTGCTGGCGGATCCGGAGTGCGCCCTGCTGCCCCAGCTGCATCCGGCAGCCCTGGTGGATGCCATTTTAGCCAAGCATAACCTGGGTACCCATCGAAACATGGCTCCGGTGGTTGTTGCCGTGGGTCCCGGCTTCACCGCTGGGGAGGATTGCCACGCCGCCGTGGAGACCATGCGCGGCCACACCCTGGGGCGGGTTATCTACTGCGGCTCGCCAATCCCAAATACCGGCGTTCCCGGCATCATCGGCGGTTACGGCGCCGAGCGGGTGATGCGGTCCCCGGCGGCAGGGGTATTCGAACCCAAAATGGAGATCGGTCAGATGGTGAAGGCAGGCGAAGTGGCAGCGGTGGTGAACGGCCAGCCCATGCTCTGCACCATCGACGGCTGCCTGCGGGGCCTTCTTCAAGAAGGACTAACAGTGCCTGCAGGCATGAAGTGCGGCGATATCGACCCCCGTTGCCAGCAATCCCACTGCTTCCAGGCGTCGGATAAGGCTTTGGCCGTAGGCGGCGGCGTACTGGAGGCATTGCTGCACTTCGGATGCCGGCCAGATTGAGCTATAGTTCACCCAAAATGTCTGCCGAAAAAGGCAGACATTTTTATTGCAGGAGCATCCCCAATCCCACCAGCACACAGCCCAGCAGGAAAAACAGAACAAGCAGCACCGCTGCGTTGCGCAGAAATTTTTTCCAGCCCAGCCGCTTCAGATCCATGAACGCATAGGGATACAGCAGCCCCGTGTGGCCGATGGGCTTTCCGCCGGTAGCCCGCAGCAGGGCATAGACGGTGTAAGCCAGGGGCAGCGTCAGCCACCACACGGCGCACAGCAGGGATAGCCCCGTTTTGTCCGCCAAAAACAGCCACTGGGCCACCACCAACAGCGGCGTCAGGTAATGCACGCAGATGTTACCAAAGCTGCCGCCGAAGTCGGCGAACCTCTGTCCCTTGCGCTTCTGCTCGGGTACCAGCACAAACTGATAGATCAGGTGCGTTACCCAAATGTACAGAGCCATGGCGCAGGAGAGCCGCACATCGGTCAAAACCGCCCACAGCCGCCCTCCGGGCCAAAAGCCCGCGCAAAGCAGCAGCAGTTCATACACGGTCAGCAGGAGGTTGCTTTGATTCGTATAAAAACAGAACATCCCCGCCCGGATCCGCCCTCTGGGGATGAGCTGCGAATGCAACAAAAGCCCTGCGGTATTCAGCAAAAAGAGAAACAGCGCCGAAAGCTGTAAGCCGGACATTTTGAACCCTCCCTTATATCCGGTAGGTGGAGCAGTTCACCCGTCCGCCTGAAATGGTGATGATGCCATAGGTGCAGGGATTGCCCCGGCCGACGGAACCTGGATTCATCACCCACAGCGTTCCGTCATAGTCCACCAAGGGCCTGTGAGTATGGCCAAAGAGCAAAATCTGCGCGCCCATCTCCTTAGCGGCATAAATAGCTGACATGGTGCTTGCCTTTACATTCCTTGTGTGGCCGTGCATCATCAGGATGCGCACACCGGCATGCTCTGTGAGCACCTCCGGAGTGTCCACCGCCCCCCAATCGCAGTTGCCGGGCACGGTTTGCATGGGGATGGCCGGGAGCTGCCGGTGCAGCGCCTCCGCGTCCCGCTGGCAATCGCCCAGGTGCAGGATGATGTTTGGGTCCGTCAGCTCCGCACACCGGGCCATGTTTTCCACATTTCCGTGGGAATCCGATAAAACTAAGATCCGCATTGTGATCCTCTTTCCCTTCAGTATACCCGGATTATACAAGGAAACAGTTGAAAAAGCAATGATTTCCGGCTACAATAGGGAAAGAAAGGAGGGCAGCGCCCATGTATGAGAGCATAGTAAGGCTGGACCTCCACGGCAAAAATGCCTATCAGGCCCGGGTGGCCCTGGATGCAGCGCTGCGCCGGGCCAAGGGCGGCACCTACCGCATCCGCTGCATCCACGGCTGTCATGGCGGCACGGTGCTGCGGGATATGATCCGCGGGGAATACGCCCGGCACCCCCGGGTGATCCGGCTGGAAGTAAGCGCCGACGGTGGCACCACGGATCTGGTGCTGCGGGAGCTGTAGGGAGAGATAAAAATGAAAAAAACCTTGACCGTGGCCCAGGTGCAGATGCCCGTGACCCGGGATAAGAGCGAGAATATCGCCGCCGCCTGCCGCCTGATCCGCCGGGCCGCGAGGCAGGGGGCGGAGCTTGCCATGCTGCCGGAGATGTTCTGCTGCCCCTACGAAAACAGAGCCTTCCGCCCCTATGGGGAGCCCTTGGGTGGCCCGGCCCAGCAGGCTGTTTCCGCCCTTGCAAGGGAATTGGGAATATGGATCATCGCCGGTTCCCTTCCTGAGCTGGAGGGAGAGCGGGTATATAACACCGCCTTTGTTTATGACGATACCGGCCGCCAGGTAGCCCGCCACCGGAAAATGCACCTGTTCGACATCAGCGTGGAGGGGGGGCAGAGCTTCCGGGAGTCCGATACCCTGTCTCCGGGAAATGACGTGACGGTTTTTGACTCTCCCTGGGGGAAACTGGGCCTTTGCATCTGTTTTGACCTGCGGTTTGAGGAGCTGGCGAGAGTCATGACCCTGCAGGGTGCCCAGGCTATTTTTGTTCCGGCAGCCTTCAATATGACCACCGGCCCTGCCCATTGGGAGCTGTTGTTCCGTCAAAGGGCGGTGGATAACCAGCTGTTCACCATCGGCACTTCGCCGGCCCGGAACGAACAGGAGACCTATGTGGCCTGGGGCCATTCGGTGATCTGCGATCCCTGGGGCAGCGTCCTGCACCAGTGCGGAGCGGGGGAGGAGCTGGCTGTGACGACTTTGGACCTTAAACGGGTGGAGTCTGTGCGGCGGCAGCTGCCTATTCTGTCTGCCCGGCGGGAAGATGTATATTCCATCGGCCAAAAGTGAGAGGAAGTCTGTGCTATTTATCTCTTGCGGTACTTTTCCCCTCGTGATATAATCATTAAAAGTCTGAAAAGGAGAAATGCACCATGATGAAATACACGGAAATGACCGCCCAGCAGCGCCAGGCAGAGTATGCCGCTGTGCTGGCGGAGTACGAGAAGCAGAAATCCTTGGGGCTGAAGCTGAACATGGCTCGCGGAAAGCCCGGCAGAGAGCAGCTGGATATGGTCACGGAGATGAGCAATATTTTGGTAAAGCCTGAGGACTTTATCTCCGACGGCATCGACAGCCGTAACTACGGCAATGTGGACGGCCTGCCCGCCGCTAAGGCCCTGTTTGCGGAGATTTTGGGCTGCAAGCCGGAGCAATGCTTCGTAGGCGGCAACGCCAGCCTTCAGCTGATGTATGACGCCATATCCAAGGCCTATACCCATGGCATGCTCCACTCCGAGAAGCCCTGGAGCAAGCTGGATAAGGTAAAGTGGCTGTGCCCTGCTCCCGGTTACGACCGCCACTTCAAGGTGACCCAGTCCTTTGGTGCGGAGCTCATTACTGTTCCTATGACGGAAAATGGACCGGATATGGACGTGGTGGAGGAGCTTATTAAGGACCCCACTGTAAAGGGAATGTGGAATGTGCCTAAGTACTCCAACCCCGATGGCATTGTTTATTCCGATGAAACCATCCGCCGCATTGCTGCCATGAAGCCGGCGGCTCCGGACTTCATGCTCATGTGGGATAACGCCTACTGCATCCATGAATTTGATAGTGAGTTTGTTCCCTTCAACGACATTCTTTCCCTCTGCGCCGAAAACGGCAATGCCGATATGGTGTATGAGTTCGCCTCCACCAGCAAGGTTACCTTCCCCGGTGCGGGTGTGGCGGTCATGGCTACCAGCGAGGCTAATTTGGCCTATCTGGTGCCGCTGATCAATATTCAGACCATCGGCTATGACAAGATCAACCAGCTGCGCCACGTGAAGTATCTGCAGAATAAGGCACATACCCTGGCCCTGATGCAGCGCCACGCAGCCATTCTGCGGCCCAAGTTCCACGCCGTACTGGATGCCTTGGACCGCGAGATCGCGCCCCTGGGCATCGGCGGTTGGAAGCGTCCCGTGGGTGGATATTTCGTCTCTTATGATGCCATGCCCGGCACGGCCAAGCGCGCCCTGGCACTGTGCAAGGAGGCGGGCGTCACCATGACCGGCGCCGGCGCTACCTTCCCCTATGGCGTAGATCCCCAGGACAGCAACATCCGCATTGCACCCTCCCTGCCTCCGGTGGAGGAGCTGCAGCAGGCCATTGCCATCTTCTGCCTGTGCGTGAAGCTGGCGGCTTTGGAGAAGCTGGGCGTATGAGGTGGCTGGCTGCATCAGACATCCACGGCAGCGCTACTGCCTGCCGCCGCGTGTTGAAGGCGTTTGAGCGGGAAAAGGCGGAGGGGCTCCTGCTGTTGGGTGACATTTTGTACCATGGACCCCGGAACCCTCTGCCCGAGGGCCACGACCCCAAGGAGTGCATCCGCTTGCTGAACGAGTACCGGAATCATATCGCCGCTGTGCGGGGCAATTGCGAGGCGGCGGTGGACCAGATGGTCCTGCAGTTTCCGGTGTTGGCAGAATATATGCTGCTGCGGCTGGGAAAAAAGCTGGTCTTTGCCACCCACGGGGATGTGTATAATCCGGAGCATCTTCCACCCCTGGCTAAGGGAGGGATTCTCCTCACGGGCCACACCCATGTGCCTGCCTGCGACGTATATCCGGAGTTTCTGTATCTGAATCCAGGCTCTGTGTCCCTGCCCAAGGACGAGCGGAAGCGCAAGGGCTATATCCTGCTGGATGATGAGGGAGCCGTATTCAAGGAGCTGGACGGCACGGAATACCATCGGTATCAATTTTAATCCCTGTCAGACTCATTAAGTTTTTCTGACAAAGGGCGGCAATCTGCTGCGTGTAGTGTGGTTTTAAAAAAACCAAAAAACAGCGGAGCCATGAAGTGACCCCAAAAAGTTAGACAAATTTTAGTAGCAGGAATTGTTCAAGCAGCCAAAAGGGCTTGCTGTCTGTGAATTGCAGGCGGCAGGCCCTTCAGTTTTGCATGGATCTTGCGGTTGCTACAGGAATTCTGCTGCTCCCTTTGGCATGGAAAAGCACCCCATTTCTCAGTACAAGTGTTTTGCCATACTTGTCTGAAAAATGGGGTGCAGCTCAACAGGATCGGAGCTTTATAGATTGTTAAAAGGGTTTTGCGGAGTTCGTGTTCGCAGACGCAAAAAAATGAGTTTTTTTCTCAAGATCTGTGCATGAGCGAAAATATCGCATAGGCTGCCGGTGTGGAAATTTTTGCCGCCGTGCGGGGGAATTATGCATGCAGCAGGCAGCAAGCCTTTTGCCGGAAGCTCAGAGTTTTTTGCAGGCTCTTATCAGCGGTGCAGCAGGGGCGACAGGGGCTTATAAATAAGGAAGCACAGAGCTGTATCCAGCAGGCCCTTGACCAGGGTGAAGGGAACATTGAACACCAGCAGGCAGTTCAGCAGCGCATTCTGCGTGGGCACATGGGACACGCCGCCCAGAATTGCCTCGTACATGCCCACAATAGCCTCCAGCGGCAGTTTATACAACACTACGTAGGCGGGGTAGACAATGAAATAGTTGGTGACAATGCTTACCAGCGCCATAGAGGCTGCACCGGCAACGGAGCCGACCAATGCACTCTTGCGGCTTTTATTGTGTTTATAGATGATGCCGGCCACAAATACGAATACCGCACCCAGAATAAAGTTAGACAGCTCCCCTACACCGGCGCTGGAGCCGAAGGGCAGATGCAGCAGATTCTTTGCCAGCTGGATGGCCACGCCGTACACGGGGCCCAGGGAGAAGGTGCCCAGCAGGGCGGGCAGGTCGGAGATGTCCAGCTTGATAAACGAGGGCATCAGGGGGATGGCAAACTCCACGAATTGCAGCACGGCGGCTACAGCCGTCAGCATGGCCGCCACGGCCAGACGGTGGGTCTTTTGCGTTTGTGTCATAAAAAAATACTCCTTTCAATGTGTGGAACACCCGGAAACTGTCTTCCAAGGTGCACGCATTAAAAAGAGCATACCAAAATATGCCGTACACGCCTTCTCTCATCCAGACTATACTGTCGGTACCGGAATCACACCGGTTCGTGCAGCCCAGGGGGCCGCTTGCAGACTATACTGCCGGTGGGGAATCACACCCCGCCTCGAAGACAAATATTCGTTTGTTCACTGCTCAAAGTATATACCTGGTCTATAGAAAATGCAAGTAAAATTTTAGGCGAAAATTTGCGTATTATTTGCTATTTTTACAAAAAAGACTTTACAAAATCGAAAATATGTTCTATTATAAGTGGGAAAGAGAGGGGATGCATGTGCGTGCCAGGCAAGTGACCTGCAGCTTCACCGGCCACCGTCCGGAAAAATTGCCTTGGGGAGAGGACGAATCGGACATTCGCTGTGCGCAGCTGAAGGAACGATTGTTTGATGCGGTGCTGGCAGCCTATGATCAGGGGTACCGGCATTTTCTATGCGGCATGGCCCGTGGAAGTGACTTTTGGTTCTGTGAGGCGGTTTTGCGTCTGCGAGAGATTCAAACGGATGTGTCTCTGGAGGCGGTGATACCATTTCTCGGTCAGGCGGATCGCTGGAGCAGGGGGGATCGGGTCCGTTATCAGCGGCTCCTGAACTGCTGCAATTACGAGACCGTTGTGCAGGAGGAGTATTCACCAGGCTGCATGCAGCGGCGCAACCGCTATTTGGTGGACCACGCTGCTCTGCTGATTGCTGTGCATGACGGCCTTCCCGGCGGCACACAAAAGACCATCGCCTACGCCATGCGCCGGGGCATAGAGGTTTTGGACATGCCGCCCATTTGTTAAAAAAACCTGTGATAGATGCAGGTAAATGCATTTTCCTATGGCAGCTTGTGATGCATAAATATTTGCCCTGTGGGTATCCTACCTTCAAGATAAGGAGGGGGTTACTTTGATGCAGCAGAATTTGCCCAGTGAGGAAGGGAAAAAGGACCTGGATCCGAAGCAAAAAACGGACAGAATCGTGGAGTTGGGCTCCTCCGTGGTGACCAATCACCACGGCACTATCCATTGCCTAACCATCATCGGGCAGATCGAGGGGCATACCAACGCACCGGATAACGCAAAGACTACAAAATATGAACACCTCCTGCCGCTCTTGGCTTCGTTAGAGGAAAGCGATGATGTGGACGGGGTACTGATCCTGCTGAACACCGTAGGAGGCGATGTGGAGGCAGGGCTGGCCATAGCGGAGATGATTGCCGGCATGACCAAGCCCACGGCCACCTTGGTGCTGGGCGGCGGTCATTCTATTGGCATTCCACTGGCGGTTTCCGGCCGCATCAGTATGATCGCGCCATCTGCCTCTATGACAGTGCATCCGGTGCGTATGAGCGGAACCATGATCGCTGCACCGCAGACCTACCGATATTTTGATAAGCTTCAGGAGAGCATCGTCCGCTTCGTGGCGGCACACTCCCAGATCCGGGCGGAGACCTTTCGGGAGCTGATGCTGCGCACAGATGAGATGGCCAACGACGTGGGCAGCGTCCTCTATGGGGAGGATGCTGTGGCTCTGGGTCTTATGCAGCAGGTGGGCACACTGAAGGATGCTCTGGCGGCACTGTACCGGGCCATCGACGAGGATAAAAAGCAGCGAAATACAAATTGAAAAAACTTGATAAATAATTGCTGGCGCATAGGCGAAAGCCTATGCGCCAGCTTCGCATGTTTTACTTTAAGAGCCGCTGCATATCCTCCGGCAGGGGAGCGGTGATGTCCAGCACCTCCCCCGTAACGGGATGCCGCAGGTGTACAGCGTAGGAGTGGAGGGCAGGCCGGGGAATGAGAGCTTTGTCCTCCGTACCGTAGAGCCAATCCCCAGCCAGGGGATGTCCTATTTCGGCCATATGCAGCCGCAGCTGATGGGTGCGGCCTGTGCGGGGCACAAGGCGCAGCAGGGATAGGCCGTTTCGCTGTGCCAGCACCTCATAGTCTGTATGGGCTGGTGCGCCCTGTGGGTCAATGTGCCGCTTGAGCAGAGAGTCACGGTCTCGGTCGATGGGCAGGTCAATGTGCCCTGATATTGGCTCTGGTGTGCCGAGACATATGCCCCGATATTCCCGATAGAAATCTCCGGAGTGGAGCAGGGCCATGCACCGGGCGTGGATATACCCGGATTTTGCTACCACCATGACCCCGGTGGTACCCCGGTCCAGGCGATTCACACCGTGATACTGGTCACTGTTCAGGTAGTGTGCCACTGCTCCGGCTACGGTTACTGGCTCCTGAGTGAGGGCGGCACAGTGGACGGTGATGCCGGCAGGTTTATTTAGGATCAGCAGGTCTTCATCTTCCCATAGGATGGAGAGAGGAAAATCTATCGGGTGCAGGTTGGGGTTTTGACTGGGCGAATCGGATACATCTGCCGCAAGCCGATCGCCGGCATGGCATAGGGCGGTTACGGTGACCGGTACACCGTTGAGGGTTATTCCCCCCTCGCGCCATTTGATGGACTTGAGCAGGGAGGAGGACAGCGCAAAACGCTGGCGCAGCAGGTGCTTTACCATGGCGCCATCCTCCTGGGCGGTGACAATGTGTGTAAGGATTCTCATAAAGTGGAGCCTCCGGGGGTAGATTTTCTTGATCAATTATGATACCATAATTGAATCAAGTAAGAGAAGGAGCTGTTTTTTATGGCATCTAAAGTATATTGGGCAGATTTTCGGGCAGATTTCCGGGAAAATCTGCAGCAGAAGCTGACCCGGTTGATGAAAACCGCCGGCATGGGCGAAATTGACTTCGACAACAAATATGTAGCCATTAAAATGCATTTCGGCGAGCCGGGCAACCTGGCGTTTCTGCGCCCCAATTGGGCAAAAACCGTGGCAGATTTCGTAAAAGAGCGGGGCGGCAAGCCCTTCCTCACTGATTGCAACACCCTTTATGTGGGCGGCCGCAAGAACGGATTGGACCATTTGGACACGGCTATGCTCAATGGGTTTAACCCCATGACCACCGGCTGTCAGGTAATTATTGCCGACGGCATCAAGGGCAACGACGAGGTGGAGGTGCCGGTTGAGGGCGGCGAATATGTGAAAAATGCCAAGATTGGCCGGGCCGTCATGGATGCGGATGTGTTTATTTCCCTGACCCATTTCAAGGGTCATGAATCCGCCGGCTTCGGCGGCACCCTGAAAAACATCGGCATGGGCTGCGGCAGCCGGGCGGGCAAGATGGAGCAGCACAACGCTGGGAAACCTCATGTGGTACAGAAGCACTGCGTGGGCTGTAAATTGTGTACCAAAATCTGTGCTCATGACGCCATATCTGTGCAGGACCGGAAGGCAGCTATTGACCACAGCAAATGTGTGGGCTGTGGCCGCTGCATTGCTGTGTGCGCCCGCAATGCCATTACCGTAAATTTTGATGAGTCCCACACAAACCTGAGCCGTAAAATGTCTGAGTATGCCAAGGCCGTGGTAGATGGGCGGCCCTGCTTCCATATTTCCCTGATCATCGATGTGTCGCCCAACTGCGATTGCCGTGCGGAAAACGATGCGGCCATCGTGCCTAACGTAGGCATGTTTGCCTCCTTTGATCCGGTGGCCCTGGATATGGCTTGCGTAGATGCCGTGAACACACAGCCCATCCTCCGTGGTTCCGCTGCCGATATCGGCGACTGCCACGATCAAGATCACTTCCATTGTATTCATCCGGACACCGATTGGATGAGCTGCCTGGAGCATGCCGAAAAGCTGGGCCTGGGTACCCGGGAATATGAGCTTATAAAAATCTGACAGATTAAAACCGGATAAAAGGCAAAGACACGTTTCAATATATGTGAATAATTTGAAAAGATTTTCTCTTTCGACAAAAGATTCTTGAAATTATTTGCAATTTATGTTAGAATTAGTTAACATAATTATTTGAGGCGCGGAGGAAGGAGAGGACGTGAAGCAGAAATTTGTTCCCGAATATGAAGGGGAGCTACGAAAGCACGCACTGCAGATTCCCCGGTGTATCAGTGAGTGCAGCGGTATCCGAGTGTTTGGGCGGCGTATTAAGTCCCTGGTTTTTTCCACGGACGTGGCTATTATCAAGAATATAAACGCCGATGCCGTAATTGCCGTATATAATTTTACACCCCAACCCAGCATTACGCAAGCCATTATCAGCGCTTCTGATGTGCCGGTGTTTGCCGGCGTTGGAGGTGGCTATACCAATGGGCAGCGGTCCGTGAATATGGCGGCGGCAGCGGAGCAGCTGGGGGCCTTCGGCGTGGTCTGCAACGCTATGATTACCAATGAAGCTATCCGCGATATCAAGAGCATGGTGGAGATTCCGGTGGTTTTCACGGTGGTGTCAGAGCATGTGGACCTGGATAAGCGGCTGGCAGCCGGGGCAGACATTGTAAATGTGTCCGGCGCGGCCCGGACACCGGAAATTGTGGCGGAAATTCGGGCGAAATACCCGGAGCTGCCTATCATTGCCACCGGCGGTCCTACGGATGAGACGATTCTGACGGCCATCCGGGCAGGGGCCAACGCCATTACATACACACCGCCCAGCAGCAAGGACCTGTTTGCCAGGGATATGCAGGAGTATCGAGATTGGTATGAGGCCCACCGCAGAGAGGTGGACGAGATGATTAATGAGGAATAAGGAAATCGGAGAGGGAAAACCTCTCCGATTTTTTTGCGTTTTTAAGCTCACATGGACAGATAGGCATCACACTTCTGGTTGGCCTGGAGGGCAATCTTCTCCTCGTCGATGGTGGCGAGACGGCCATGCTCTACGGTGACCTTACCGTTTACTACGGTATAGTCCACGGGACCCCGGACGCCCACAGTGCCCAGGACGGACTTGGGATCGTAGCAGGAGCCTACCAGCTCCAAACGGCGGCTGTCGATCATAAACAGGTCAGCGCACTTACCTACAGCGATCTGACCGATATCGTCCCGACCCAGCAATCGGGCGCTGCCCCGGGTGGCCATTTTCAGAATGTCGTAGCCGGTGGGGGCCTCACGGCTGGAGTTTAGCCGATGCAGCAGAAAGGCCACCCGCAGCTCCTCCATGAGGCTGGAGCCATCGTTGGAGGCGCTGCCGTCTACGGCCAGGCCCACGGGCACGCCCAACTTCAGCATCTCGGGGATGCGGGCGATGCCGGAGGAGAGCTTCATATTGCTGATGGGGCAGTGGGCAACGCCGGTGCCGTTTTTGGCCAGGATGCGCAGCTCCTCGTCGTTGAAGTGGATGCCGTGGGCAAACCACACATCCTCGCCGATCCAGCCCAGGCGTTCCATGTATTCCAGGGGACGGACGCCCTCACGTTGGAGCATGAAGTTCTCCTCATCCTTGGTCTCACACAGGTGAGTGTGTAGGCGCACGCCGTACTGCCGGGCCAGGATAGCGCTTTCACGCAGCAGGTCGGCGGAGACGGAGAAGGGGGAGCAGGGAGCCAGGGCTACCCGGTGCATGGCACCATAGGAGGGATCGTGGTACTGCTCGATGACCCGTGCGGAGTCCTTCATAATCTCGTCTACGGATTGAACCACGCTGTCAGGGGGGAGGCCGCCGTCCTTCACACTCAGGTCCATGCTGCCACGGCTGCAGTACATACGGATGCCCAGCTCGTCAGCGGCGGCAAACTGGGTGCCCAGCAGGTCGCCGGCGTGGGCGGGGAAAACATAATGATGGTCAAAGCAGGTGGTGCAGCCGTGCTTCATCAGCTCGCCCATGCCTGTGAGGGAGGAAAGGCGGATGACTTCACTGTCCAGGTTCTTCCAGATCTCATAGAGGGTTTTCAGCCAATCGAACAGCTCCATATTCTGCACCTTGGCAAGATTGCGGGAAAAGACCTGATAGAGGTGATGATGGGTGTTCACCAGGCCAGGGTAGCAGAGCATATGGGAGCCGTCGATGATGCGGTCAGCTGCGGCGTTGAGGCTCGCACCGATCTTTTCAACGAATCCGTCCTTGCATAGAATGTCCACGTTTTGAAGGACCTGGTCCTTGTCATCGCAGGTGACAAGCTGGGAAATGTTCTTGATCAGCAGGGTAGACATAGTTTATCCTCCTTTATTCAAAGAAAAAAGAGCAGGCCCTGTGCGGGCCTACTCTTTTTATACGGTGTCAGCGTTCCTCGCGGAAGTAGGAGAGACCGAGGGACGCAGGGGGCTGATCCTCCCGCTTCTTACGCAGGGAAACAACAATCAGCACCACCAGGGTGATGGCGTAGGGCAGCATCTTGTACAGCTCCTTAATGGCCATCTGACCGCCGGGTGTGGGCAGATAGATGTTCAGGATGTACAGGCCGCCGAATAGGATGGAGGCCAGGATGCTGACATTGGGACGCCAAATGGTGAAGATGACCAGTGCAATGGCCAGCCAGCCGCGGTCACCGAAGGCGTTGTTGGACCAAACGCCGTTGGCGTAGTCCATAACATAGTACAGGCCGCCCAATCCTGCAATCATGGAGCCGATGCAGGTGGCCAGGTACTTATACTTGGTGACATTGATGCCGGCGGCGTCGGCGGTGGAAGCACTCTCGCCCACGGCGCGTAGATGCAGGCCGGGACGGGTGTGGTTGAGGAAGTAGGAAGTGCCCAAAGCCACGATGATAGCCAAATACGCCAGGAAACCGTAGGACAGGAACAGCTCGCCGAACCAGCCGGTGGTGGTGGCGCCGGGGAGTGTAGTCTTAAAGCAGATACTGGTATTGGTCAGGGCGATGGAGGGAACATTGCTGCCCGTGAGCTTGATGAGGGAGCCGCCAAAGAAGTTGCCGACGCCCACGCCGAAGGTGGTCATGGCCAGACCGGTAACATTCTGGTTAGCACGAAGGGTGACTGTCAGGAAACAGTATAGCAGGCCCATAAGCAGGGAGCCCAGAAGGGAGCTGAGGATGGGGATGAACACTGCCAGGAAGGGATTCAGCGCGCCGGATGCGGATTGCTCATAGAAGAACGCACCGATAACGCCACTGATGCCGCCCACATACATGATGCCGGGAATACCCAGGTTCAGGTTGCCGGATTTCTCGGTGAGGATTTCGCCGGTGCTGCCGAATAGCAGTGGGATACCCTGCATGACAGCACGGGGGAAGAAAGAAATAAAGTTAAAAGTCATCCGTTACGCCTCCTTCTTGCTGCTCTTACGCAGGGTGACCTTGTAGGTGATAAAGAACTCGGTAGCAATGATGAAGAAGAGGATGAAACCGGTCAGAATATCAGCAAAGGAATGGTTCAGGCCCAGGGAGCTGGATACCTCGCTGGCGCCGCGATCCATGGTCACCAAAAGCAGAGAGGCAGCGATCATGATAAAGGGATTGAACTTGGACATCCAGGAGACCATGACGGCGGTGAAGCCGCGGCTGTCCACGATGGTGGTGGTAAGGGTATGGTCGATACCGGCGGTCATCAGGAAGCCCATTATGGCGCACAGAGAACCGGAGAGAACCATGGTGCGGATGATGACCCGGTCTACCTTGATGCCGGCATAGCTGGCGGTACGCTGGCTTTCGCCAACCACGGCGATCTCATAGCCGTGCTTGCTGTACGTCAGATAGATGTACATGAGCCCGGTCATCAGGGCCACAATAAGGATGGGCAGCAGGAAATCGTTGCCAATGGAGGGCAGCCAACCAGCCCGGGTATCCTGGTTAATGATGCCGATCTTGCCGGCACCCTTGGGAACCTCCCAAATAATGATGAAGTAGGAGGTGAGCTGCATGGCGATGTAGTTCATCATCAGGGTGAACAGGGTCTCATTGGTGTTCCACTTGGCCTTGAAGAAGGCGGGCAGGAAGCCCCAAATAGCACCGGCCACGAGAGAAGCAATGAGAGAAATCACGATCAGCAGAGGCGTGGACACCTTGTCACCCAACAGGATCATACAGCTGGTGGTGGCCAGGCAGCCGATCATCGTCTGCCCCTCGGCGCCGATGTTCCAGAAGCGCATCTTGAAGGCGGGGGTCACGGCCAAAGAGATACCCAGCAGAACGGCCACATTACGGAAGGTCACGCCGATGCGGCGGGAGGTGCCAAATGCGCCGGAGAGAATGGTTGCATATACGCTGAGAGGGTTTTTGCCGGTGAGGATCGTGGTGATCAGACCACAGAAGATCAGCGCCAGCAGCAGGATACCGCCGCGGATCAGAAGCGCCTTGGACAGAGGCAGTGTATCACGCTTAGAAATTTGAAATAGGGATTGCTTCTTATGCATCTTCCTTGCCTCCTTCCACGCGGGTCATCAAGGCGCCCACTTCGCGCTTGTCGGTCTTGCGGGCGTCTACTACGCCGGAGACTTGGCCGCCGCAAAGGACCACGATCCGGTCACACAGCTCCAACAGAACATCCAGGTCCTCGCCTACATACACAACGGCGACACCCTTCATCTTCTGCTCGGTGAGCAGGTTATAAATCGTATAAGAGGTATTGATGTCCAGGCCGCGGACAGCGTAAGCGGTCATCAGCACGGAGGGCTGCTGGGCAATTTCACGACCCACCAGGACCTTCTGCACGTTACCGCCGGACATACGGCGAACGGGGAAGCTGGTGCTGGGAGTGACCACCTCCAGCTCCTGCCAAATGCGCTGGGCCAGTGCCTCGGGATCCTTACGATTCAGGAACACGCCCTTGCCCTTGCGCCAGGAGCGCAGCATCATGTTGCCGGTCATGCCCATGGAACCCACCAGGCCCATGCCCAAACGGTCCTCAGGGACGAAGCTCATGGCGATGCCGCTCTTGCGGATATCCATGGGATCCAGACCCACCAGGTCTTTTTCCTCGCCGGTTTCCGGGTTATGGAAAAGGACAGAGCCGGACTTGATGGGATACAGGCCCGCAATGGACTCCAGCAGCTCACGCTGACCGGAGCCGGCGATGCCCGCGATGCCCAGCACTTCGCCGGCATTGATGGTGAAGGTGACATTGTCCAGGCGCTTGACGCCCAGCTCGTCGTATACGGTGAGATCCTTTACCTCCAGCCGGGGGGCAACATTCACCGGGTCGGGACGGTTGATATTCAGGGTGACACTGTGGCCCACCATCATATCGGTAAGGGACTGCTGGTTGGCATCCTTGGTCATCACATCGCCGATGTACTCGCCCTTGCGCAGCACGGCCACTCGGTCGGACACATCCAGCACCTCGTGGAGCTTGTGGGTGATGATGATAAGGGACTTGCCGTCGTTTTTCATGTTGCGCATGACGGCGAAGAGCTTATCAGTCTCCTGGGGAGTCAGAACGGCGGTGGGCTCATCCAAAATGAGGATGTCGGCGCCGCGGAACAGGACCTTCACGATTTCCACGGTCTGCTTCTGGGAAACAGACATATCGTAGATCTTCATGTCGGGGTCGATCTCGAAGCCGTACTTTTGGCAGATGTCCTTGACCTTCTGGCGGGCACTGTTCAGGTCCAGCTTGCCCTCCAAGCCCAGGATGATATTCTCCGTGGCGGTGAAAATATCGACCAGCTTGAAGTGCTGGTGGATCATACCGATGCCAAGGTCGAAAGCATCCTTGGGAGAGGCGATGGTGACGGGCTGGTCGTGGACATAGATCTGTCCCTCATCGGGGAAGTAGATGCCGGAGAGCATATTCATCAAGGTGGTCTTGCCGCTGCCGTTTTCGCCCAGCAGAGACAGGATCTCACCCTCGTACAGCTCAAGGTTCACATCTTTGTTTGCGATGACCTTGCTGCCGAAGCGCTTGGTGATGTTCTCCATTCTAATTGCGCATTTTTTTTCCAAGGCTGTCATCCTTTCTTTCGGCGCAGTTGGCTGCAACACCTCGTAAAACGCCGGGGGTAGATTCAATACGCTTTATTTTACCATATATGTAAATGGTTGTAAATCATATTTTGCAAAAAAATTGTAAGGTATATACAAAAAATGTTAGGTTACACAAGAATAAGAAACGGTCTTTGTGCGATTTGCCGATGGAGTAAAAAGTGAGGAAAAGGGGAGGATTTTGCGGCGAGAAATTTGCACCGCAGGGACGCTGCAGGAGGGGGAGTGCGAGGGAGATGCGGATTGTCACGGGTACCTTAAAACCAATCGCGCAATGACGGGCTTTTTGCGGGGAGTGCGGCCGGATGGAGGAGCAGGTACAGGGCAATGGCAAAAAAGATGGGCTGCCGAAGCAGCCCATCTTTTGAATTATGCTGTAAGAAATTACATCTTGGTGTTCAGCAGGGTGATGCCATCGATCTGCAGATCGAAGTAAGGAGCGGAACGGTCGCTGGACTCAGCGAAGTAACCGTCCTTGATGGCCTCGGTGTCGCCGGTGTAGTTGGCATCGGTGTCAACATCGGCCATGTAGGAGGTGATGTGGCCATCGCCGTCAACCTTCAGAGTGTCGACCTTGAAGGCGTTCATCGTGTCGTCGGCACGGGTGGTGAAGGTGGAAGTATCGAAGACATGCAGCTCGCCCTTCTCCAGCTTGGCCTTAGCGGCCTCGATAGCCTCGGCAGTGCCCTTAGCGGCAACGGCGTCATTGATCTCTTCCAGAACCACAGAGCCAGTGGCCAGGGTGCCGGTCCAATCGGTGTCGATGGTCTTGCCTTCCATGACAGCCTTGATGGCATACTCATAGTAAGGAGCCCAATCGATGCGGGAGGAGATGATGTAGGTGTTGGGGCCGGCGTCCTTGGTGGAGCCGTTGTAGGAAACATTGGGGACCTTGGCGTTCTCGCAAGCGGTGGGAGCGCCGAAGGAGTCAGCGTGCTGGCTGATGAGCTTGCAGCCATTGGCGATCAGCTGCTGAGCGCCTTCCTTCTCCAGAGCCTCATCGTACCAGCTGCCGGTGAAGGTAACTTCCATGGTGGCAGTGGGGCAGACAGAGCGAGCGCCCAGGAAGAAAGAGGTATAGCCGGAGATAACTTCCGCATAGGTAAAGGCGCCGACATAGCCGATCTTAGCCTCGTCCTTGGTGAACTGGCCGGCATCGATCATCTCATTGAGCTTCATACCGGCGGCAATACCGGCCAGGTAACGACCCTCATAGATGGAAGCGAAGGCGTTGTGATAGTTCTTCAGACCCTCGGTGTGAGCGCGGGTACCGGTGGAGTGGCAGAACTGGACGTTCTCATACTTCTTGGCGGCGTCGATCATGAAGGGCTCATGGCCGAAGCTGTCGGCGAAGATGATGTTGCAACCATTCTCAGCCAGGTCGCAAGCGGTGTCGTAGCACTCCTGACCCTCGGGAATGTTGGTCTTGAGGATGTAGTCAGCATCGGTCAGACCCAGATTCTTGATGGCCTTTTTGGCAGCGTTGATGAAGTTGAGGTCGTAGGTGGAGTTTTCGTCGTGCAGGGTGATGAAGCCGACCTTGACCTTGGCCTTGTCAGAGTCGTTTTCCTTCTTGCCGCAGGCGAACAGGCTCAGAGCCATGACCAGGGCGAGAAGCAGTGCCAGGAACTTTTTCATTCAATTTTCCTCCTTTTGAATATGTGACAGCCGAATGGAAGAAGAGTAAATTTTTCGACTGCCTGAACAACGGGTATGCGCCCGACATTCACTAAGAACAAAACCATTATAGCGTATGCCCCCCAAAAATTCAACCTGGAATTTCATTTTTACCAAAAAAATTTTTTTGAGAGCCGAAATTATTTGTGATATGTGATAAAAATTGTGAAAAATGCCATAAAAAGCCTGGCGAAATTTGTTTAAATTGGGAATAAAAAAATGACGCCGGGGATAACTCCGGCGCCATTTTTCAAAAAGAAAATTTTCAAATCGCTGCTTGCAAAGCAGCTTACTGGTGGATTCGGGTACCGTTTTTACCGGCGATACCGTGGCAGCCATGCAGCCATGGCGCTTTTTGGCAAAAGCGGCCCATGATTTCACGAGACTATCGAAAAAACCTCCGCTTTTTCCGACAAAAGGCTTGCAGTCTGCTGCGCGCATAATTTTGAGCCATTGGCTCAAAATTCCACACTGGCAGCCTGAGAGGTATTTTTCCCCACGCACAGGTCGCG
>ERZ827490.2395-NODE-2395-length-20230-cov-8.129765_pt1 | contig 20230 bp, 34 predicted proteins | sample MGYA00519770_ERZ827490 | MGnify/ENA primary metagenome ERZ827490 (study PRJEB31778, sample SAMEA3449324) | human gut metagenome | biome: human gut; feature: human-associated habitat; material: faeces | place: United Kingdom | collected 2010/2012 ...
TACTCAAATCACAAGTCTTCCTGATAACCTGACAGTCGGAGGTTATCTCGACCTCGAAGGTACTCAAATCACGAATACAAGTAATATAAACAAAGAAATACCACAAATATTTCAATGGAGAAATTTTGAATACATCAAAATTGACGGAATATTTTCTAAGGTTGTATCCCATCATGGAAATGTTTATAAAATTCGTCAAATAGGAGAATTTAAAGAAAGGTTCGTTGTTACCGATGGATCTGGCAAATGGTCACATGGAGATACTATTAAAGAGGCTAAAGATGATTTGATTTACAAAATTCCAATCGCGATAAATCAAAATATAAATCTCTTACATTAGATAGCGAATTAACATTCGAAGAATCAATAGAGTGTTATCGCGTAATAACAGGAGCTTGCTCTGCTGGGACTAAGATGTTTGTAAAAGAAAAACTTAATATAAAAAAAAGACAAATATACCATCCGAGAAATAATTAATATCACCGATGGACAATACGGAAGTCATGAGTTTAAAAATTTTTTCGAGAATAACTAAAAATAAAAACAACTGGACCTCCCTGCGATTCTGAGGTGTAAATCTAGTCTCAGGCCGGCAACCGCAAATCTTGACAGTGGTAGACCTTGACATTTGCAATGGTTCGGCAGACAGAAACACGGTAGGAATTGCAGAAGGGACAACAGGGCATATAGTTTAACGGGAGAACATCACCGCACGGTGAAGGATGGGGTTCAACTCCTTAATGTCCACAAACACTTTTAAATTAAAAAACATGGAACAAAATCAAGTAACAGAACTGCAAATAATCCAAGCTAAACAAGCGGCTGATTTTGCAATGACACCTGTCGGTCAGACGGTGAAGCAATTTGAAGTCATGCAGCGCATGGCGAAGATGTATACAGAAAGCACTATCGTGCCGGAAACATACAAGGGAAATACGGGTAATTGTGTTATCGCATTGGATATGGCAATGCGTATGAATGCCAATCCTTTGATGATCATGCAAAACCTTTATGTGGTCAAGGGAAATCCGTCATGGTCCAGCAAATTTCTTATTGCTACTATTAATATGAGTGGCAAGTATTCGTCATTGAGATACCGTAAAAGAGTATTAGGGAAAGTTGGGAAAGTCAAGTATAATGATACGGTTTGGGATAACGCCAGCAGAAAAAACACCATTGTAGTTAAAGAATTTGACGGGAGTGATGTCGATAATATCGAATGCGTTGCTTATGCCACAGAACTCTCAACTGGCGAAACGCTTGAATCTGACCCTATCACCATTGAAACCGCGATTAAAGAGGGCTGGTATACAAAATCAGGGAGCAAATGGGTTACAATGCCAAGTTTAATGCTCACATATCGTGCCGCTGCTTTTTGGCAACGCATGTATTGTCCTGAAATTAGTATGGGGTTCTTAACTAAAGAAGAAGCTGACGATGTACAGGATGCTGAATACGAAGAAATCAAACCTAAAGACAAATTAGCTGAACTTGCCGAGAAAGCAGCAGGCGTTGAAGAGCCCAAAATTACTGCTCCTATGGAACAAACACAGACTAATACAAGTAAGCAACCGCAGCAAAAATCATTACTATAATGGAAGCCCAACACACATTAGAATGGTATAGAAAACGTCTTGGTAAAATCACCGGCTCACGTGTCGGTGATTTAATGAAATCCAGCCGTAAGAAAGATGAAATGTTTGGAGATACCGCTAAAGCATATATCTACCAACTTGCCGCTGAAAGGGATATGATCCCATCCGTTGTTGAAGATGATGGATTATTAGAAATGTACCTACAACAAGTAGGTTTCTCATCAAAGGCTATCGAATGGGGGAATATTCAAGAAGAGAATGCTCGCAAACTGTACATTAAAAAGACAGGTAGAAATATGGTTGAAACAGGTCTTTGTATTCATCCGAGCATTCCAAACTTTGGTTCTTCACCAGATGGATATTATTATGGTGACGATGGCGAGAAAGGCACTTTGGAGGTAAAATGCCCCAACCAAAATACCTTTATGAAGTACAAGGTCGAAGTTAGCGACAATGCCGGGTTGCTAATGGCAAATCCAGAATACTTCTTTCAATGCCAATCTCACATGATGGTTACAGGTGCAAGCTGGTGTGATTTCACCGTGTACTGCCCATTTCAAAGAAATCCTATACACATTGTGCGGATAATCCCAGATTATTCATGTTTCGATATGATAGAGAAACGAATCCGCATTGCTAATGATATTATTGACGAATTAATTGACGCAGAATAATGGGAGAACTATTAATAAATGATAGAGCAATGTATACAAAAGAGCCAATAAGAATTAAGGCTATAGTCAAAGGCAAATACGGACAATTATTTTTCGTATTCAATCGCAAAGTTGAGTTTATCCACACACAGTTCGATCATGAAACAATAATCGGAGAAGATGAAGGATTATATAACTTCTATTTTTATAAAAGTCCTTCTAAAAATTTTCAGGCATTTGCAGGTAGAGAGTTTGATTTAAAAATGTCAGATGGAAGCACAACTCATTGCTTCGGTCAATGGTGGGATGGTCTAACTAAAGCAGCAAAACTTATGTTCGACGGCGTATTGTCAAACATCGCATATTCAGATATTGAAAGCTTAAATAAATGCTACGTGTATTATGGTGGGAGATGCGATACCGATTGGATAAACAAATTACTATCTGAATATAACGGAGAAATATATGAGTATTATGAATTTGAAAAATTAATCAAAAACAAATAGAGTTATGAACACCCAATTAGCAATTCAAGAAACCGACCTCGAACTTGTCGTTAGCGAAAAGACGTTAGGCAGTCTTACTACCAACGCCAAGCAAATCAGAAATATTGTAATGGCCAATCTGCCAAAGTATGATATATCCAACTACACGGATGACAACATCGATCAGGCGAAGAAGGATAAGGCGGCTCTTAATAAAGCGGCTAAGGTTCTCAACGCAAAACGCCTTGAAATAGAGAAAGAGTTCATGAAGCCTTTCGGGGAGTTCAAAGAGGTTATCACAGAAACCGTTAAACTGATTGGTGACTGCTCTGCTAAAATTGACGTAGTAGTCAAGCAAAACGAGCAACAGTATAAAGACAAGAAGTTGGCTGATATTCGCACCTACTTTGACGGATTGAATGCAAACCTCGTTGATTTCAACAAGGTGTATCGTCCCGAATGGCTTAACAAGTCTGCAAGCATGAAGTCTGTTTGTGCTGACATTGACGCTATATTTTCCAAAGTCGAAAATGAACTTTATACTTTACAGGGCTTTGGAGAGGACTTCGATGTTCTCCGAACTTACTACATGGATACGTTGAACATTAACAATACTATCCAGTATGCCAACCGTTTGAAAGAACAGCGCGAACGAGCCAAGGCATCAGAAGTGGCACGCATAAAAGCTCAAGAGGAAGCAAGGCAACGAGAAAAACAAGCCATGCGACCTCAGAATATGGATTGGATATCCGAAGATGCACAGGAAATACAGTCTGTACAGCAGGAATTGCTCACTCGGACGTTCAAGGTGACAACGACACGTGAGAACATCATCGCCCTCGGTAATTTTATGAACGAACATGGTATAGACTTCGATAAAATAGAAGTGCCATGAATTGAGGATGAAGACATAATCGGAAAAACAGATGTGAAAAACATCATATCGCTATTGAATCGTTCACAATTTCTGATAGAAGCCAATTGTCAGAAGGCATGTGATCTTGACGTAGCGAGGAGATGCAGAAATATGAAGTCTAAATTAGAAAGAAGACTAAATGACAGATCACGATTGCGAATACATACCGGACCGTAAAGTCTGGATATAAGACACAATAGAGTTTTTCATAATATTAGTTTAGATTGGTGGTCTTTGCCGTCCGTGAGGATATGCAGGGATTCCGGGGCGAAAAGGAAGTAATCACATAGGCCATTTTAGGGAGGTTCGATTCCTCCCCGTCCCACAAAATGATGTTTAACAAAAAAAAAATTATATGATGCACAATTGGTTTGAATGTAAAGTCTCCTTTGAAAAAGTATTGGAGAATGGAATGCAAAAGAAGGTAACAGAACCCTATCTGGTAGATGCGTTAAGTTTTACAGAGGCTGAAGCCCGTATCATTGAGGAAATTACTCCTTTCATAAGCGGTGAGTTCACGATAAAGGATATCAAACGGGCTAAGTTACAGGAGATATTTTTCAACGAAAATGGAGATCGTTTCTACAAAATTAAAGTATATTTCATCACACTCGATGAAAAAAGCGGTAATGAAAAGAAAACGGCGGCATATATGCTTGCACAGGCTTGCACATTGAAAGAAGCCATCGACGTACTGGAAGAAGGCATGAAAGGCACCATGGCCGATTACACAATTGCTTCGGTTACAGAAACCATGCTGATGGATGTATTCCCATATCATGCCGACAAGGACACCGAAAATCCGTGCCAGGAAGAATCACCTGAAGTTCGAAAGTTTTTCCAATCACTTCCGGAGGGATGTAAGACGGAAATAACAGTTGCCGGAAAGAACATCATTGTCGATAAGACAGGAAAGGATACGGTAGTAACTCCAAAAGAAGGTGAGAGGAGAACGGACGATGACATATGAAGAATTAAGGCAAAAATGTAACGGCAAGAACATAAGGCGGCATCCAAAGTTTTTGGAAGATCAGCTTCAGAAGAGTTGTGTTCAGTGGTTTGACATACAATATCCACAATACAGGGCTCTTCTCCATCATAGCCCAAACGGAGGTAAAAGGAATGCCATCGAAGCGGCTAAGTTAAAGCAGATGGGAGTGCGTGCTGGATTTCCTGATTTGATACTGCTTGTCCCGAACAAAGAATATTACTATATGGGCATCGAGCTAAAGACGCAGAAAGGACGTCAAAGCGAGTATCAGAAAGAGTTTCAGAATGAGTTCGGGCGAATCGGGGCGAAATACGTTGTCATCCGCTCAATAGGTGAGTTTATGAAAATAATTAACGAATACTTGAACGACATATGATAATGGATGATGAGATAAGGGAGATTAGTAGCTATTTAAATATAACTTGCTCCAATAACCCTACTGAGATACAGGAGCGTATTTCGGTAATTATGGTCTACGTGATGCGCACCGGTGAAATGCTTGCAGATGCAAAAAAACTGCTTAGGAAAAGAAAATCGGACGAGATACAGAACACGATTATCCAAATAGCTAAGGAGAACTGCTTGTCAGCAAAAGTGCAGAACGCCCTACTTGATAGCATTGCTGAAGAAGAATGTTATTTAGTAGATCGTTTGGATAGACTCAACGCATCGGCCACGCATCAACTTGATGCACTCAGGAGCCTGTTAAGCTACGAAAAGGAATCGCTTAGGTTAAATAAAACAGGATATTGATCATGGACGTATTGAAACTTATCGGTTGCCTCCAGGAAAAGAGACGACAGGAAAAGATAACGCCTGACCATGTTCCGGAAGTCGAACTGATGAATGCCATCCATGCCGAAGCGAGAAAAGAGCTGAACGACCTTTACGTCTCCGGCAAAATAGGGATCGTAAAGACGTTAAATTCAAACGCGGTTTATGCAAAGGAAGAATATGGCAAGGAAAGAAGGTTGTAACAATAGCTATTTTTCACATGATAGCAACGCAAGAAACTCGGACAAGCTTATAAAATTACGCATGCGGCATAAAGCAGCCGGATATGGAGTCTATTTCATGATCCTAGAAAGATTAAGAGAGGAGCCTGAATACATGAGTGTCAAAGATTATAACATGATAGCCTTTGACCTTCGTGAAGATGCCTCTCTAATAAAATCAGTCGTTGAAGATTTTGGGTTATTTGTCTTTACCGAGGATGGTAAGTACTTTTACTCCGAAAGTTTCAAACGCAGAATGGAGATCAAGGATGAAAAGATTAAAAAAAGAGTTGAAGCTGGGAAGAAAGGTCTTGAAAAAAGGTGGGGAAATGGCAAAAGTGTAGCAAATGCTACGGAAAATGATAGCAATGCTATAGCAAATGCTACGGAAAATGATAGCAAGAAAAGAAAAGAAAAGAAAAGTAAAGAATCTCTCTCGCTAGAGAGAGATAAGAAAAGCGCGCCAGAAGGCGCTTCTCGCTCTCCCGACCATCCTGGTTTTCATTCGGAAAAAGTCGAGAAGCCGCTGGATGAATGCAAGGCTTTTGTACTTGATGATCTCGAATGGGTTGAAGTTGTCCGTATGCAGCAGTATATTGACCAAACGGATTTCAATTCCTACTTAGATGAGTTCTTTCGTGATTTAGCCTGTCGGAATGTAAGAATGAAATCGCCAGAGGATGCGAAAAGTCATTTCGCTTCTTGGCTTAGTATCAAACTTGAAAAATTGAGAAGAAATGCAGGAAATAAGAAAAATAATACATCCACCGTCCCGAAACAATACGGTGAGTATTAAGCCTTTCCTTGATCTCGATATAGTCCCATACAAAAAATGGTTTTTGTATGTTGCTCAACGTGCTACAAAAGGGACCTTTCTGATAGACGATCGAAACAAGGATCTTGTAAACGACCTGTTTCTATACTTTCATCTTCAAAAAGGGCGGCTGGACACAAGAAAGGGATTATGGCTGGAGGGGCCGGTCGGCACTGGTAAAAGCACATTGATGCATGTCTTCAGTCAATACTTTAAAAGTCTTCAGATGGGGTTCAGAGTTTGCATATGTAGTCAGGTAACAACAGACTATTCTCTTACAGGGGATCTTAGTCGGTATCTCGATAATTCCGGTTGGTCATCTTCCGGACCCGTCCCAATGTGTTTCGATGAGTTGGGTCGTGAACCGTTACCTGCTAAATATTACGGAACCGAGTTAAACGTAATGCAGCATATACTGCATATCAGGTATAGTTATTGGCAAACTACCGGGCTTAAGACTTTCGTCACGACTAATGCCGATGGTGCTGAGATAGAACGGTTATATGGAGACTTTATTCGTGACAGAAGGAAGGAAATGTTCAATATCATACCTGTAATAGGGGATAGTAGAAGATAAGACAATGAATTTAATATAAAAGATATGAAAGGAAAACTAACAACAGCAGTAGCCATTTCAGAAAATGAAATGCTCTCAATAGGTACGGAAATAGAAATCACAAACGGATGGTGTGGATGTGATGGACATTATTACCAATGCGAGATTCCCGGAGGAAGACAAATGGTAATAGAATCCAAATCGATCGAGATCACCGACCATCGTCCGTATATAAACTGGGAACAACGGCGGTATGAACTAGCTAAATCAGCTATGCAGGAATTACTTCACGGATTCACCATCACACAGGAGGATATAGAAGACAAAGCAAAAGCATTGGCAAAATCTTCTGTGTTTTGGGCTGACGCCCTTATCAAGGAATTAAAATCAAATACCAACAATTAAAACATCAACATAATAAAAGATGAACTATGACACATAAACAATTAGTTGAAAAATGGGAAGTCCAGTTAACACATTGGAAAAATTCCAGCAACAATCTTACTCTCACGGAAGAGTACAGAAGCAAGGCTCTTTATTATGCATCTTCTATTTCTGCCTTTTTAATCGATTTGAAAGACATGAACAAGCTGGAAGATGTGAATTCTTGGATAAGCATAGATGAACAATTCCCGGAAGATAAATATCCTGTATTATGCTCTTCCTCGATATATGGAAAAGTCGTTTTATGCTGGGATGAATTAAGTCAGACGTGGAATTATCCAGAAAGCAATGAGTTTTACTGCGATTGGGATAAGGTAGATTGTTGGATGCTTATCCCCGAAGTTTAAATAACATCTAAAAAAGTTATGAGACAAAAGAAACTACATATATCCTTTGATTTAGATGTCGGGGTTACAGATGATGACAAATTAAAAAAGTCAGCCCTGAAAGCTGAAATTAAAGATTGTATAAAAGACAGATTATGGCAATTCTACGGCTGGGTGAAGATTACCAATCTAAATATTAATGAACAGCTTAAAACTAAAAAAAACTGAGCCTTGGGCGGCTTTGTAAAACCCGTATATCAAATGAAAACATTAGACGAAAAAGCTGCCGAATATGCAGCGAGTGTAGTAGCTGCATTTCCTAGCCTAAAAAATCACAAAGGAACAATTGAGACCGTTTATGGTCAGGCGGTTGTTCAAAACGAGGCGCTTGAGTCAGGCGAACTTGGCACATTTGGGAAGGCCCTTATTTCCTTAAAACGCGGTTTTAATGTAAGACGCAAAAGCTGGGTTAAAAACGGGGACATGTTTATCGTCAAGCAAATAGACAGCGATATTTCTCCTGATATTGTACCTAAAATGCAATCTTTACCGGATGCCGCTAAAGCGGAAATTAAAAAGCACGCGGACGGTTCTATTCATTACCATACTCAATGTTTGATTGTGTACCCTCATGGTATGCAAGGTGCTACTGCCACTAACTATATCCCCGATTGGTTAGATATGTTTGCTAACGATTGGATGATTGCAGAATAATTATTCCGGCTACCCTAGGTATTAACTAGGGTAGCTATAAACTAAAAAATACTGAAGAATATGAGCAAAAAAATAATTACCGTTATGTAGCCTATGACGCTGCAAACGGAGAGTATGAAGAGTTTGAAACACTGAAAGAGGCAGAAGATTGGCTAACAGAAGATGATGGAGACGGTATCTCTGATGAAGCATGTTGCGGTCAAAACTATATCGCCGAAATTCAGTATCGATCTGTTGTCACCAAGATCGATGAAAAAGCAAATTATCATGTGCATACAAACGAATGTCCAGATGATTGCGATGAAGAGGAATGGCCATATTCAGACGATTTCGATTGGATAGGGCATCATTCGTATGAAAAAATAGACTGGAGTAAAGCTAAAAAATCATGAAACTTACAAAAGAAGAAGATCAAGTTGTTTGCAAGTTCTTAAAGAATATTGTAGACGAAGGAGGAAAACAGCTATTAAAGCTAACTATGTTCATGTTACTTCGATGGTCGGAAGAAGCTATTCGAATAAATGCCGGCGAAATTGCTTTGGCCCAGGTGATCAACCATGAAGGAGAACAATATAATACCCGTATGGCTATTCAGTACTCTAAAGTTGGCGAGAAGACTTTGGAAGAGCGGGCGTATGAGATAGCCGACCGAATGATCTCTTCCGGATCAGCAAATTGTGATATCCGGGAGGAGTTGAAGAAGGCCATATTAGCAGGGTACAATTTGCATCAGGAGGATTTCGACGATGAATGACCTAAAACAATTCAAATACTGGCTCCGGATAAACGGGTTCCGTCCGGAGCAGTTTGGAACCGGTACGAGATGGAACCCTATTAGGCTTAATTTTAAGAAGAACTGAATCAAATGGGAAAAGTACACGCCTCTCTATTCTCTGGTTTCGGAGCTGCTGATCTTGCCGCTGAGTGGATGGGTTGGGATAATGCCTTCTGGTGTGAGATAGATGACTTCCCTCGGGCTGTACTAAGTTACTGGTTCCCGAAATCAAAAGGATATGGAAACATTAAAGAAACAGACTTCAAATTTTGGCGGGGAAAGATCGATGTTCTCACCGGAGGATTCCCCTGCCAGCCATTCAGCGTTGCCGGACAGCGAAAAGGACAGGAAGATGACCGCTACCTCTGGCCGGAAATGCTTCGCGCAATACGAGAGATACGACCCTCTTGGATTATTGGTGAAAACGTTGGTGGAATCATCAGCATGGTACAACCCGGTTGTGAAACTGAAGTGGAACATCAAGCCGCTTTATTTGAAGAGACTGACAAGGAAACGATACTCGAACAAGAATACGTTGTCGAAACCGTCTGTCGAGATCTTGAGCAAGAAGGATATTCCGTCCAGCCGATTGTTATTCCGGCTTGTGCCGTCAGTGCGCCCCACAGAAGGGACAGGATCTTCTTTATTGCCTACCGTTCAGACTCAGGGACTAAAAGTGTGCAACAGTCAAGGAAAAACAGAATTTATGAATCTGCGTTTGCTACCGACACCAACTGCTATGATGCCGGCCGATCAAGACATGAAGAAGTTAAATGCCAGACGGGAAAAAGTCAGACAGCAGAAAGGAAATGGGAACGGGTTCGGTGTAACGCTAAACGAATTGGCAAAGAAGGGGCTGTTACCTACTCCCAACGCACGAGAAGCCGACAAATACAGCAAAAAATACAATCCAAACAGTCAGATGCGAACTGCATTGACTGCGTTGGCAATGAACGGGATGCTACCTACACCAACCAATTCGATGGTCACGTATCAAGATTTTGTTCAGGCAGGATACCACAGTTCGAAACGTCCGGAATACGGATTGATACCGACACCCGTATCCAACGATGCGAAAAACAGTGCCCCATATCCGAGTCAGGAGAATCGAGATTCAATAATGGGTTATTTGATGCGTCAAGGCGTAACTGGCGAAACTTCCCGACTCAATCCCCTATATGTCGAGGAAATGATGGGCTTCCCTTTGATGTGGTGCGTCTTACCATTTCTCTCACAGCTTGGTGTACCGGATCAATCAAAGGCTACGGAAACGCAATAGTCCCGCAGGTGATGTATGAGATATTTAAAGCAATAGAAACAACTCAAGAATAATAAGAACTGAGCATAATGGATGTAAATGTAATATATAACTCGGAATGTCGATTAGGACTAAAATGTCTATCGGACAATAGCGTAAACTGCTGTATTACATCACCTCCATATTACGGTTTGCGTGATTATGGAAATGATGAACAGATAGGGCTTGAAGCTACACCGGAAGAATATATTGGGAAGTTGGTTGAAGTGTTCCGGGAAGTTCGACGGGTGTTAACGAATGATGGTACTCTTTGGGTTAATATAGGCGACTCGTACGCCGGATCAATGAAAGGAGCTGCACAGTTTCCAGACAATGCAATGAATTATAAGCAGGGGACAAACCGGGGGACACTTAGTAAGGCAACATTAGTAAAACAATGCACAAACTGTAAGCCTAAAGATTTGATAGGTATCCCTTGGATGCTTGCATTTGCTTTACGTGCCGATGGGTGGTATCTACGTCAGGATATTATTTGGGCAAAACCAAATGTTATGCCTGAGTCTGTGAAAGATAGATGCACCAAGGCCCATGAGTATATATTTTTGCTGAGTAAATCAAGAAAGTATTATTTTGATAATGAGTCTATAAAAGAGCCTTCTACAACATTTGATACATCAATAAGGGATCGAGATAATACAAAGATGAATAATACTCCAGGAAGATCAAAAATGCATGGATTGACTACAAATGATTATAAAATGAGGAATAAGCGATCGGTTTGGACTGTAGCAACTCAACCTTTTAGAGGTGGTCATTTTGCTGTTTTTCCTCCTAAGCTGATTGTGGACTGCATTAAAGCCGGTTGTCCAGAAAACGGTATTGTTCTTGATCCCTTCATGGGTGCCGGGACTACAGCTGTCGTTGCCAGAAAATTAAATCGTAATTATATTGGTTTTGAGCTGAATCCTGATTACGTGAAAATAGCAGAGAATAGATTGAGAAAAGAAGTTGGAATCTTTCAACATTAAAAAAATATGAGCAAGAAAAAGAAAACAGTTACGGTACTGGCGATTGAACATTCAAAAAGAGTGTGTGATCCACAGCCGGAATTTATAGATCGAATGGATGTAAGGCAGTTGGTTATGAATGCTTACAGGAGCGGTTATAATAAGGCTCATTCCGAGCATGTAAAGTGCATCGCAAATATCGTGGAGCTAAAGCTGTCTGACATTGATTCCCCTGTATTTACTCACACAAAAGAGTTCAGAGAACATTTTGATTACATAATGTCAAAAATCAAGGAACAGTTTAATTAACAACTAAAAAAGAGCTGAACATTATGGATAAAACGAAATGTATCACTTTCGATCCGGTAGCCCAGGATGCATTACCGGATCATATCAAAGCAAAGATGGAAACTGTCAAAGCTGTTGATCATGCTCAACATGACAAAGAATCATATCTAAGGTATATTATCAGAAATGGAGATAAAACTTATTTTGTGAAGTTTTATGACAACGACAAAAAGCTACTTGCTCATGCAGACAGCTTCATTAAAGCGGGCATCTTGGCAATGGCGTATATCATCCTGAAAGATGGAGTGGGATTCGGCATTGAATACGTAGAAGATTTATCAGGTATGAAAGTACCGGTTGATATTAAATAATAAAAAGAATTGAAGCATGTTTGAAGCTAAGACAAAGGCTATCACACGATGGGGACTTACTATCCGAGGTTCTGATGTGTATTTTTCTAAAAAGGAAACTGCTATAAAAATAGGAAGGTTGTCACTAAAGATGAATCCGGAAACAAAGATGTTTGAAGAATACCGACTTTGGGATATATCTTACGGTGCTCCTCATCTCATAGATGAAAAAAGATTTGATAGAACAATATTAATTCATAACTAAAAATAACTGAAGTATGACAGTAAAAGAGTTAAAGCAAAAATTAGAAATGTTTGATGATGATTATGAAGTGAACATTGATCTTGACACTTGCGACAACGAATTATGCGACATTATACCTATTTCGGAAGTGTATGAAGGTAGTTGCTGGAATGTGGTTATAAAATAAAAAAAGAGTCATGAAAATAAGACAGGCTAAAAAGATCATGAAGAATGTTCGATTGTATGCCGGAATGATCTGGGTATACGGAAGTGGTCGAGTAGACATAGCATGTAACCGAATGTGCCGGTATCACTCCAAAATAGATGAAAAGTTCAAAAAACTTCATCAGTTGGCAAATGAAAATCCTCTAGCTTTTGTACAAGCAATAAGATTCATATCACGAAAGACATGAACCTTGTATGTAGAATTTGTGGTCACTCTTACAGGATATGTAGCGGAATGGTATATTGCATTAGGTGTTATCACGTTCCGGAGTCTCATAAAAAATATAGAGATATAAAGCCTCCGGTAAGGAAGAAGCAAACAGAATAGAAAAGCAAAGCTGTCCAGGAGCCAGCCGGACAGCTTTGTAAACTCTCATTAACAGCCTCTAATTCCTATTTTATTTACCCATTAAATAAGATACATCAACCTTCGAAGCCTGCATATTTTCTCATTAAAGTTTACCGGCTCGAAGTCAAGGGAATCAACTAGGCGATCGACTTCTTTCCTAGCTGATTCCCTTTTTAACTTCTGTATTTCCTTGTCTTTTTTTCGCATAGTCGTTTCTTTTGATGTTTGTGGCAATCGCAGCTACAAATAAACATCTGTATGTCCTTTGATAGCTTTCTACCGATGTATCCTGCCAAATAAGCTATTTCTTCCCCTCCTGCTGGCATTTTATAGACTATGGCTATGTGATCCTCCAAATGTCTTAATTCATGCATCAGAGAGTCAGAAAACTCTTCTTCAGAAGATGTCTTTCCAATAACCATGACAGACTCTCTAAGATGATAATTTGAATAGGTTAAGCCTGTGTTGAGTTTGCACGCTTTCAGGTTACGATATGACTCTTTCAATTTTTGAGGGGGACAACCAATACTTTTTAGGCAGTCCATTATCTCATCAGTCCAATAACATGTGACATGGTAAAATATATGTACTAGCCAATTGTATTTAGGTATGTTTAGCTCCCGGTAAATCATCGTTTTACAGCATTAAATTTTCGTTCTATCTTTCTGCGCTGCTGTCTGGATAGATTTGTGTTATTCAAATTATTTACGACGGAAGCAACTTTATCATAATCCTTTTTTGGCATACTAGCCAGCACGTCCGAGGGGGACTCTCCCTTAAGGATACGAAATATGTAACCCCATCCGCTCATTAGATCATTTCCTCCCAAATTATAGGTGTTCCGGAACCGATCATATCTGCATAGAATCGTGTGAATACAATACCATCGTAAGCGTTCGGATCATCGCACACGTTCTTTATATGAAGTGCGGCATATTGTTCATTAGGAACAGACGAACCGAGGGAAACCGCCTTACACATGTTTGCCACATACACATAGTCGTAGCCCCCTTTCTTCTTGACTTCGACACTGTATTTTTTCAACAGTTCATCTACCTGCTCTTTCGTCCAAGGTGTGATTTTCACTTTCTTGCCGTTACCGTCTTCTTTTTCCATCATGGATACAGCAAAATCACACATGGCCTTGCTAAAATGCCATCCGTATTGCGAAAGGTAAGCTTTCATGCCGGAAGGAAATTCGTCATACATATCTAGTCTCATATTATTGTCTATTTTAAATGAAGGGGAACACCGTCCCCCTTCTGATTAATAACGTCTACGTCTGCGGTACTCTCCCGCGTAACGACCGGTCCCTTTTACACCGCGTCTCTCTCCATAACCGTCACCACCTCCACGTGACCAATCACGACGAAATTCATCGTTATCATCGTCATCATCTTCCCTGAATCCCATGCCGCCATCCATAGCCTTTCTTTTGCCTTCTTTGCAGCCGAGTTTATAGGCTTCTTCCATAGCCTCCATCAAATCGTCGTCCTCATAGGCGTCAAATTCTCTGTAAAGCTCTTCTAGTTTTCTTGATCCCATAATTATTACTTTTTAGTTGTTTCCTTTGCTCCAAGTTGTTGCATCAATTGCTTATTTAGCTCCATAAGCTCAGACATATTCTTGCTCATATCAGACACCTGAGCCTTAAGAGCATTGATCTCCTGTTCTTGACGTTGCTTTTCTGCAAATTCAGGATTGATCATCGTCAGCATCTCATCACAGGAAGCTATCACACTCAGATCATAGTCCCTGCTGTTAACCCTATCCAATCTTTTTTGTTTTATCATGGATATCTCATTGTTCATTGCATCACGGGAGCATGAAACAACAAGATTTCCATTTTGTCCAAAGTCGGCAATATCATTACCGGATGGAAGATTCTGAAATGTTGTGTTCTGGCCATTAATATTGGCCACGACATCAACAACCATCTCCATCTGAGGCATCTGTCCCATAGGAGCTGGCATAGGATATTTGGGCTTAGGGGCGGAAACGCTTACCACAGAACCAATTTCAATGAAATGCTTGGCTTCCTTATGGAGAATATACAACTGATTATTTACTCGAAGATTCTGAAACATAGTGATTAATTTTAAATGGAGTCGCCTTTTTTGACGACCCCGTGTTTGTTTTTACTTACTTTTCACTGCTTCTGCTACAGTCGGCGTTGCAGTAGTCGATCTATATCCTCCATTCACTAAGTACAACTCATTGGTGTATTTGTTATAATGGATTTCGTAGATTCCGGGACCAGCAAGATTGGCAACCGTAACAGGTTCGTTACCGTAAGCCAGTAACGGACGAGTATCACCGTTAGTCCCAATCAAAATAGGAAGAGTTGCTGTTGTTCCAGCCGGGATGGCTTGACGGAGATTGACATAGAACCCGCCTACATAATCCCGGTTACGGAATGCATGGTTCGGAAGTTCTAATGTCACATTCTCCGCTCCAACCGTTACAGCCACCGTAGGCAGGGTATTGAAATTCGCTCTTCCAATTGACGGGAATGGGAAAGGGAATCCTGTAAAAAAGTTAGGCCACATAATCACCTCCTTTCTTATCCGGATCAACCCCAGTAGTTATTGCAACCACATCCGTAACCACCGCGTCCATATGCCGCGTCACCTGCATATGCTCCGAAAGCGGCTGCACGATAAGTTTCCGGATTATACACCTGCAATTGTGGATAAGGGACAGATACCGTTGGAGGCATTTTGCACTTAATGCCATCTACATCACTTTGCAATGCCTGTAAGCCGGCTACCAACGGCGCGATCTGTTGACCGAAGTTGCTCAAGATTGTTGCATTCTGATTACGCTGAGAGATTTCCCCTTCCAAAACTGCAATTTTCGCATCTCTTGCTGCGAGAGCTTCCTGCTGACGGCGTGCTTCTGCAGCATCCATCTTGGCTACAATAGCCTGGAATCCTTCACGGTAAGCATCTGTCAAAGAACGTGTATTACCTTCCATTGTACGCGTAAGCGTATTCATGTTTTCGCAGCTCGCTAAGCGACTTTCATATCCCTGACGTTCAATTGCAGTCTGTGTTTTGCAACAACAATCGGCTAATTGAGCAAGAACGGACTGATTGCCCTGCATGATTGCAGTGATGATACTGTTGGTGTTCTGCCCCATCTGATTTCCGAGACCGCATATTGCCTGAGATACAGAATTGATACCTGCAAGGATCTGGTCTGAAGATGAGTTCAATGCTTGGGCAAGTGATGCGATGTCCACGCCATTACGGTTAAGCATCTGCATGATCATTTCTCTGCCTTCATTAGCGCCCTGATTGTTGTTTCCTCCGAAACCAAAGTTACCGTTACCAAAGATGGCGGCAATCACAATCAACGCAATAATATCCTGAAAACCACCGTTGTTCCCAAAGAAACCGCCGTTACCTCCTCCCCCGTTCATTAATCCCATGAGGTAACCTGTGTCAATACCTCTGTTCTGCAAAGACGGAAGGATTGATGCAAGCAAGCCGTTACTCGTTCCACCTGCCCCGTCTTGATTAAATACATAAGTTTTTTCCATTGTATTTTAAATCTTTGTTACGGTCAATATCAACCGCATCGCAAATGTCGCAAAACAGTAATTGTATTGAATGATAGATTTTTGTAGGGTTGTTGTAAGATTGTTGTTATACATTCATATTTTAAATGGCATACCAAGCAATTCGCGTATATTTTTAACTATAACCTTTAGTAGGTAATTTCTACGTATTCTGTCGGGATAAATATTTTTCAACTTGTTGATAGATTGCTGAGTAAATCCGGTAAAAGACGATATTTGCGATTCACTGAATTTATATTCCGACAGTATGACAATCATGATTCCTCGTGAATCAACAATATCACTTCGTTTACATTTTGATAGTATCAGCTCCTCTGATATCTCTGTTTCTTTTGAAACAATTCTTAATATTTCGGCAAAGATTTCTGATTTACACATAAAATTTGAATTTTAATTTTACCTTTGCCCTTGCTACATAAAACATACTATACAATGCAACAAAAGCGTAACCATTCGTGTTGAAGACATTAGAGTCCCCAACGTGCGAGTGGTTACGCTTGTGTATCAGTTTTATGTAGCAGTTAAACGGATACGTTGGGGGCTTTTATTTTACTTCCCAGCCCCAAAGGAAGGCTTATGAACAAAAAGCTATTTCTTTAATTTATAAATCATTTTACCAAACACTATCAGGATTGTTATTATAATGACTACAATAGCCCATCCACCATAATTTATCTTTGTTTGCTGCCACCAACCCAATTCCTTTTCAACCGGATATGGAACAGGTGTATTTTTTTCGACCAAAATTTCCTTTGATGGCAAAAATACCGTATCAGGAGCCGTCGTAGCTTTTGCTAGCAAGTTTCCTAAACTGTCGATTTGAAACTGAAGCCGCATGTTCTTGCTTTTTTCAACATCCAGCCATCGAAGCACAATTTTCCCGTTTTCGTCGCATTCTAATAAAGCGCGTATATTTGCACTATCGACCGGACTTACAATCGGTATCAATATCTCTTTTTCGACTATTTTTGTATCTCCTTCAATTGGAATATACTTAATCCTTGTCTTACAGCCGACAAAGGACACACAAATCAATAGTAATATGACATGCCAGACTTTCATAACAGATTCCATCCGGTTACAACATCCGACATAACAGCTTCTCTCCCATTTTCGACTTTGCTCATGCCGGCCACGATCCGGATCATTTGTTCGCGGTCGAAGTTGAGCAGGTCGTCGGGTCCGATCCCGGAATAGCTACTTACCAACGACACGTACGCGGCCGTATTGTTCTCGTTTTCCGGCGCCCATCGACTGATCATCTTCCGGATTGTCGTTAACTTGTACACCCTATGATAGTTTGACAGGATTTTAAATACTGCCCGATAGCCGTAAGCCATTGACTTAAACTGTTTAAAATCTTTGTCACGGCTAGGGTTCACCTCGCCTTGAAACACGTCACTGTTGCGTCTGATGTTCCCAGGGTTGTTGTTTCGTAGTCCACGCGGTAATTCATTCTTTTTCATTTTTATTCTCCTTTTCTTTTGCCGTGATTAAAGCCTCTGTAAATGCGTCTTTCAGCATATCTTTGTTTAGTACACTCCCTATAAGAGCAGCTGATTTTGCAGCCTGTCTAAGCTGTTTTGCATCTGCCTTTTCCCATATGGATCTAATCTCTGTGATAAGGATAAACACCGTAATCAAAGATGTTATAACCGGTATGTTTGTCAAAAAAGAGAAATGGATAAATTCCCAAAATTTGCAAACATAACAAACTGCGTCAATACTCCATGCAATGCAGACACTCCCTGCATACAGAATAAATTTACTTACCGTCCGGCGCATCCCATAAGAATTACGGTCTTCTCCTCGTAGTTTTGCTTTATAATAGCCTGATGCGAAATCCCAACTCATCGCAAAAAGGACAAGCACCAGCTCAAATATGGAGATGATAAGCATCCCCCTCATTTCCCAAATCATTTTTATTACCTCCATTTTCTAGTCGATCCTTTTTATTATATCCAGAGCACTAAAGAGTACCCTGGATATACTTTAGTTAAGTATTTATGATAATCATTCTTCTTTAGTATTCCGTTGTTCAAAAATTGATTTTGTATCGGATAATGCAGCGGTATAGATGGCTTCGCTGTCTTCGTCCGATATAGGTCTGTCGAACGAAATATTTTTGGTTCCGTCTGCATTGATTGTAATATACCCAAACCGGACATCAGCCTTTTTGACCGTTCCTGTTATCGATGTTACGTTCTGACCTTCGTCTTGGGCTACGTTATACTGTATATCGTAACCTGCAACGTTGTTTAGGTAAGTACTTTTTACCACTGATGATACTTGTTCTAGTGCCATAATTATTCCTCCTTATTTTTAGTTTTTGATTCTTCACCTGCTCTCGCCACGGCATCAACGAGATATTTTTTTAATGCCGTTCCCAACAAAACCAACATAGTCTTAAAGTCTTCTTCTAAGATATCAATTGGTCCTTCCGAGTAATATATCTTTCTAGCCAACTCAGACATTGGGACACTTTCAGATGCCCTGTGAAGAGCATTCCCCATTGCTTTTCGCCAATCCTGTAATTCAAATTGGTCAACGCCAACTTCTACTTTTAACTCTTTAAAATTGATTCTTACTTGTTTCATAATTTAATTATTAATAGTTACGATTTAATACAAAATATGTTTGCGCGAAATAAAGCAACCTAATAGAATCTCCTTGTGACATATCAAGATTTCCATTTGCATTGCCTTTCGCGCTATTTATAATATTTCCATTATGATCCCTTATATAGGTTTGACTCCCAAGTACACTTAAATTAATAGTACTGCTACCTGTCATTACTAATATATTGAGGATAAATGATGTTTTTTTATAATCTCCTGTTATATCTCCGTCATATCTAGGGAGGTATACAGACATATAGTTACCCGAATCATTATTAATCATGAAAGTGTCATAATCCTCAAACCAATTCTGAATAGAATTGCTACCTGCTCCCTCTGAAAATTTAAGATATTTCGCTCTCTCCAGATTGGAAAATCCTCCTCTCATTTGTAAACCGCCTTTTAAGCATAATGCATAATTATGCTCAAAACCGCCGCTTGCTTCCAAATATGCAGCATAACACGTGTCCGCATAAGACGTATTCCTGATCCACAAAGGGACAGGCAAACCCAATGTCGCAGGAGCGGTAGCAATTCCAAATCCCGAATAAATTCCATTTTTTGAAATACTAATAGCATTTTCATCTATATTAAAAGATGCTATACTTCCTCTTACTGCAGCTAAACTAGTGGCATAAATACTGTCTACGTCTAGCACTTTTGTACTAATAAACCCTCCTAAAATAGTCGTATTACCATTTACCATGGCGTCTGCCAATCTCTTAAACTCAGCCGTTGCTGCCGAATTTGCCACATCTTCAGCAGCAATATTTGTTGCATAATTTTTCAAAGTGTTAGCCAATGTCGTTGATTGTACATAATCAGACAATGTACTGGCTAATGCATAGTTACTTAGTTTATTATTTAAGCTGGAATTTGTCACATAATTGGATAAAGCATTTGTTACATCAGACATTGATGCCTTTCCGTTTATCCTATTATTGACCGTCGTATAATCCGACAGCATGCTAAATGAGACGGCACCGACTAGGTTTATTCGGTTAGCTTGTATTAAAACACCATCAGTACCTACGTTAATAGCGT
>ERZ827490.2397-NODE-2397-length-20227-cov-2.782471_pt1 | contig 20227 bp, 16 predicted proteins | sample MGYA00519770_ERZ827490 | MGnify/ENA primary metagenome ERZ827490 (study PRJEB31778, sample SAMEA3449324) | human gut metagenome | biome: human gut; feature: human-associated habitat; material: faeces | place: United Kingdom | collected 2010/2012 ...
TGCCGACGAGCCGACGACCGCGCTGGATGTGACCATTCAGGCCCAAATTCTCGATCTTCTGCGCGAAATTCAGCAGAAACTCGGCACGGCGACCGTTTTCGTCACCCACGATCTCGGCGCCGTGGCGCGCGTGGCGGATCGTGTGGCCGTCATGTACGCAGGGAAGATTGTGGAGCTCGGCACGGCGGAGGATATTTTCTATGATCCGCGCCACCCCTACACCTGGGGTCTGCTGCAGTCGCTCCCGGCGCTGTCCCGCGGGAAGCCGCGGCTGCATACCATTCCCGGCATGCCGCCCACGCTGATCGACCCGCCGAAGGGCGATGCCTTCGCCTGCCGCAATGAATATGCCCTGGCCATCGACTATGAGGAGGAGCCGCCGATGTTCCGCATTTCCGACACCCATTTTGCCGCGACGTGGCTGCTCGACCCCCGGGCCCCGCACATCACGCCGCCGATCGGAGGCGAGCGCCATGGCTGAGCCGCTTCTCGAGGTGCGCGGTCTGACGCACGCCTTCCTGCTCGGGCGAAGGGCCGTGCTCCGCGCCGTGGATCACGTCTCGTTCACGCTCCGGCGCGGCGAGGTTCTCGGTCTCGTCGGCGAATCCGGCTCCGGCAAATCGACCATCGCGCGCTGCGTGATGAATCTGCTGCGGCCACAGAGCGGGCAGGTCCTCTATCGCGGCATCGACATCTGTGACCGCCGCGCCTTCCGCGCGAACCGCCGCACGCTGCAGGCAGAGCGGCAGATCATCTTTCAGGACTCCGGCTCGAGCCTGAACGGACGCATGCGCGTGTGCGATATCATTGCAGAGCCGATGCGCATCCAGCACGTCCGCCCGCCGCGCGGCAGCTACCGCGCCGAGGCGGAATTCCAAATGCGCTATGTTGGTCTGGACGCGGGCTATCTGGACAAATACCCCGGTGAGCTTTCCGGCGGGCAGCGCCAGCGCGTCGCCATTGCGCGCGCCCTGTCCATGGAGCCGGAGCTGCTCGTTGCGGATGAGCCGGTCGCCTCGCTGGACGTCTCCATTCAGGCACAGATCATCAATCTGTTCCGCCATCTGCAGGAGGAGCACGGGTTCTCCTTCCTGTTTATTGCCCACGATCTGGCTGTCGTGGAATTCCTCTGTGACCGCGTCGGCGTGCTGTATCAGGGAAGGCTCGTGGAGCTGGCCCCGACGGCATCGCTGTTCGCCGCGCCGCAGCACCCCTATACGCGCGCGCTGCTCTCGTCCATTCCCATCCCGGACCCGCGCCTCGAGCGCGCCCGCAGGCCGCTCGTCTTTGAGGGGCCGCTGCCGGACGGCGGCACATGGACGGAGGTCGCGCCGGAGCATTACGTTCTGCTGGAAGGAGGGGGCGCCGTATGAAGGTCCGCCGGTTTTTCCTGCGGCTGCTGCCGCGCCTCGGCATTTTCGTGCTGAGCGTGCTGCTGCTGTCCGTTCTGACTATATCTCCCGCCTCGCTCCCGGCGACCCGCTTGTCTCCTACTACGGCGACCGCGTGGAAAAAATGTCCCCCGCCGAGCGCGAATGGGCTGAGGACAAGCTCGGCCTGAATGATCCCCTGCCCACGCAGTACGCCCGCTGGTTCAGCCGCGCGCTGCACGGCGATTTCGGCATCTCCTATAAATATAAGATAGATGTTCTGGAGCTGATCGGCAGCCGCATTGGCAACACCCTGCTGCTCGGCGGGCTCGGCTTCGTGCTGCTGTTCGTGCTGGCTCTGCTGCTCGGCGCGCTGTGCGCATGGAAGGAGGACCGGCCGCTCGACCGCATCCTCTGCAAGCTTGGCACGGTGACGAGCTGCATCCCGGAATTCTGGCTGTCACTGATGCTGATCCTGCTGTTCTCCGTCACGCTGCGCTGGCTGCCGAGCTCCGGGGCCTACAGCGTCGGCCACGCGGACGATGTCGGCGACCGGATCGTGCACCTGATCCTGCCGATGTCCGTCGTCGTGCTGAGCCACCTGTGGTACTATGCCTACCTCGTGCGCAACCGGCTGGTGGAGGAGCTGCGCGCGGACTATGTGCTGTTGGCGCGCAGCGAGGGAATGGGACGGGCGCACATCGTGCTGCGGCAGTGCCTGCGCAATGTGCTTCCGTCCTATCTCAGCCTCATGGCCATCTCCGTGCCGCATGTGATGGGCGGGACCTATATCGTGGAGGCCGTGTTCTCCTATCCCGGCCTCGGCACACTGTCCTACGAGAGCGCGCGCTACAAGGACTACAACCTGCTGATGGTGCTGTGCCTGCTCTCCGGCGCGGTCGTCATCGCATGCAGTCTGCTGGCGCAGGCCATGAACGCGCGGCTCGACCCGCGCCTTCGCCCGACGGAACGGGAGGTGACCTCAAAATGACAGACGACCGCTTTCGTCTGGTCGGCGTCCGGTCGCAGTCGCCCGCAGCACCGGTACGCCGCGCACCGTGGTACCGCGGCAAGCCGATTTTTTCGGCCGCCGTTCTGACGCTCATCGTGCTCGGCTGCCTGTTCTGCGAGGTGCTCCTGACGCACGATCCGACCTATCTCGACCTTGCGCACTGCAATGAAGCGCCGTCGCGGGAATTTCTCTTTGGGACGGACCCGATGGGCCGCGATATTTTCTCCATGATCTGGTACGGCGGGCGCATTTCGCTGACCATCGGCGTTCTGTCCACGCTGCTGTCCACAGCCATCGCCATTCTGTTCGGCACGGTCAGCGGCTGCGCGCCGGACTGGCTGGACCGTCTCCTGATGCGGCTGACCGAAATTCTGCTGAGCGTGCCGAACCTGCTGCTCGTCGTGCTGCTGCAGGCCATTCTGGGCACGGCAAATGTGCTCACGCTCTCGCTCGTCATCGGGCTGACGAGCTGGGCCAGCATCGCCAAGGTCGTTCGCACGGAGGTGCGCAGGCTGCGCAGCAGCGAATATGTGCTGGCCTCGCGCTGCATGGGTGGCGGCTTCTTCCACGTCCTGCGGCAGCACCTTGCGCCGAATTTCTTCTCGTCCATCTCGTTCATGGTCGTTATGAACATCCGCAGCGCCATCACGGCGGAATCGACGCTGAGCTTCCTCGGCATCGGCCTGCCGATCGAGGTCGTCTCGTGGGGCAGCATGCTTTCCCTGTCCGAAAAGGCTCTGCTCACGGACGCATGGTGGATCATCGTCATCCCCGGTGTGTTCCTTGTGGGGACGCTGCTGTGCATCACGGAGCTGGCCAACGCCATGCGCCGCTCGACCCGCGAACGCACGCTATAAAACAGAATTGGGACCATCGGCTGCCGCCGGTGGTCCCAATCGTTTTATTTCTGTTCCGGGAAGAGCCGCACAATGGCCTGCGCCGCCGCTGCCTGCTCGGCGCGCTTTTTGCTCGTGCCGGAGCCGGTACCGACCTCCCTGCCGTTGAGCAGGACGCGGACGTTGAACTCCTTGCAGTGGTCCGGGCCAGTCTCCGAGATGAGCTCATAGCTCAGCTGCTGCGATTTTTTGCGCTGCACGAGCTCCTGCAGCTCCGTCTTATAATCGTGGGTCTTTTCCGCCTCGGCGAGCTGCGGCAGGATGAGCCGCGTCACGATGTCGCTGGCCACGGCAAAGCCTCCGTCCAGATAGCTGGCAGCCACAACGGCCTCCATAACATCACAGAGGATGCTCGGGCGGCGGCGGCCGCCGCTTTGATCCTCGCCGTTTCCGAGCAGCAGATGCTCGCCGAGCGAGAGACGCTCCGCCACGGCGGCAAGGCTCTTTTCGCAGACGAGCTCCGCGCGGATGCGCGTCAGATCGCCTTCGAGCTTTTTAGGGAAGGTCCGGTACAGATACTCCGCCGTCACGAAGCCGACAATGGAATCCCCAAGGAATTCCAGCCGCTCATAGCTGCGCAGTGGGTCCTGATAGATCTCGTTTGCACAGGAGGTGTGGGTCAGCGCCATGCGCAGAAGCTCCGGATCGCGGAACTTGTAGCCCAACGCCTTTTCCAGCTTATTCAGCATGTTCTTCCTCCCTGGGCAGGATCATCTGCCCGATATTGGCACGAATTTCCTCGCAGAAGCCGCTCTCGACCGCGCGGATGGCCTGCCGGATCGCGCCGCGGATGGCGGCGTCGTCGGACGAGCCGTGCGCCTTGATGACCGGGCGGCTGATGCCGATGACGATGGACCCGCCCGTTTCGCGGTAGTCCATGGTCTTGCGGATACCGTTGATGCCCTTTTTACACAGCAGCGCGCCGAGCATCGTCAGCGGATTGCGGTAGAACATCTGCTTCATCATGCCGGACATGAACATGGCCGTGCCCTCCATGGTCTTGAGCAGGACGTTGCCGGAGAAGCCGTCCGCCACGATAACATCCGCCGCGCCGAACGGCACATCGCGCGCCTCGACATTGCCGACGAAGTGGATGGTCCCCTGCTCTGCGGCGCGCTTCAGAAGCTGATGGGCCTCGCGGTGGAGCGGGTCGCCCTTCGTATCTTCCGCGCCGTTGTTCAGAAGGCCCACGCGCGGCGACTCGATGCCGAGCGCCTTCTGCGCGTAGAACGAGCCCATGCAGCCGAACTGCAGCAGGAATTCCGGCGTGCACTCGGCATTCGCGCCCGCATCGATGAGAATGGCGTGGCCGTCCTTCGTCGGAAGGACCGGCGAGAACGCCGCGCGGCGGATACCGCGGATGCGCTTGACGAGCAGCGTAGCCGCCGTGAGCAGCGCGCCGGTATTGCCGGCCGAGATGAACGCATCACCGCCGCCCTGCGCCAGCATTCTTGCGCCCAGCACGAGCGAAGAGTTCGGATGCTGCTTCACGACCGCGGCGGGATCGCAGTGCATGTCCACCACATCCTCGGCATTGGCAAGCTCCACGCCGTCCGGGAGCGTATCCCAGCCCTGGGCCTTCATGCTGGCAAGGATATCCGCGCCGCGGCCGACCAGAACGATCTGCACGCCGAACTCCTTTGCCGCCTCCAGTGCACCGCGCACCACGGCATCCGGGGCGTTGTCGCCTCCCATTGCATCCAGAATGATTTTCATGCCTGTTCCCTCATTTCTCCATGGCCTCCAGGTGCGCAAGCGACCGGTTGGCAATGGCCAGATTCTTGTTTGCTTTTCCACGCACCCGCTGCTCGAGCGGGGCGATGATGCCGAAATTCACATTCATCGGCTGGAACGATGCCACGGTGCTGTCGCTGACATAGTGCGCCAGCGCGCCGATGGCCGTCACGGTGCCGAAGTCCGGGACGGGCCTTCCCTCCAGCCGCGCCGCCATGCTGACGGCGGCAAGATAGCCGGAGGCGCACGATTCGACATAGCCCTCCACGCCCGTCATCTGCCCGGCAAAGGCGACCATGGGGTCGCGCCGGTCTGCGTAGCACGCGTCGAGCAGCTTCGGCGAATTCAGGAACGTGTTGCGGTGCATCACGCCGTAGCGGACGAATTCCGCATCGTGCAGCGCCGGGATCATGGAGAACACGCGCTTCTGCTCCGGAAAACGCAGGTGCGTCTGGAACCCGACGAGATTGTAGATGTTTCCGGCCGCATTGTCGCGCCGGAGCTGAACGACAGCATAGGGCTCGCGGCCCGTTGCCGGGTCCCGCAGGCCGACGGGCTTCAGAGGGCCGTAGCGCAGCGTGTCCTCGCCGCGGCGGGCCATGACCTCGACCGGCATGCAGCCCTCAAAGACGTTTTTGTCCTCAAAGCCGTGCACCTCCGCTTCCTCGGCGGCGGCCAGCTCCCGGACGAAGGCCTGATATTCCTCGCGCGTCATGGCGCAGTTGATGTAATCCGCGCTCCCGCGGTCATAGCGGGAGGCGTACCACGCCTTCGTCATATCGATGGACTCCAGCGTGACGAGCGGCGCAGCCGCGTCAAAGAAATGCAGATAATCCGTCTGGCCGAAATAGCGGCCGATGGCCTCGCTCATGGCGTCGGACGTCAGGGGGCCCGTCGCGATGATGACCGGCCCCGCCGGGACCTCGGTCACCTCCTCGGAGATGACCGTGATATTCGGGTGGCTGCGGATGCGCTCCGTCACCATACCGGAAAAGCCGTAGCGGTCGACGGCAAGGCAGCCGCCCGCCTCGACGCGTGTGGTGTCGGCGCACTGCAGGATGAGGCTCCCGAGCCGCCGCAGCTCCTCCTTGAGCAGGCCGACGGCATTTTCCAGCCGGTCGCCGCGCAGGGAGTTGGAGCAGACAAGCTCCGCAAAGTCCGCGCAGTGGTGCGCAGGGGTCATTTTTACCGGCTTCATCTCGGACAGGCGGACGGCAAAGCCGCGCTCGGCAAGCTGCCATGCGGCCTCACTGCCCGCAAGTCCCGCGCCGATCACGCGTACTTCGGTCATGCTTCGCTCTCCGTTTTTGTCTTTTTGCGTGCGGCAGGCTTTTTCTCCGCCGCTTTTTTCGTGGTCTTCGCAGTTTTTGCGGCCTTGGCGGCCTTGGCCGTCTTCCCGGTCTTCGTCGTTTTGGCCGTTTTGGCGGGCTTTTTTTCGGTCTCCTCCGCAGCCGGGGCGATCTCCTCGGCATTCTCGACGGTGTCCGTCGTGGCCTTCGGCATGCGGCGCTTATAACCGCGCTTGTCCTCCGGCAGGAAGTCCGGGCACTTTTCGTTGATGCAGAACGGCTTCATCTGGCCGCGGCCGGACTTTTTGAACATCGTCTGCCCGCAGCTCGGGCAATCCTGCGCCGTGGGCACGTCCCACGTCATAAAGCCGCACTCCGCGCCGCGCTCGCAGGCGTAATAGACATAGCCCTTTTTTGACTTGCGCTTGAGCATCCCGCTGCCGCAGCGCGGGCAGCGGCCCGGCATACGCTCGACGAGCGGCTTGGTATTTTTGCACTCCGGGAAGCCGGGGCAAGCCAAAAACCGGCCAAAACGGCCGCTCTTGATGACCATTTTGCGCCCGCACAGCTCACAGACCTCATCGGTCTCTTCATCCGGCACCTTGATGCGCACACCGTCGAGAGCTTTCTCGGCATCCTCCATCTCGCGGTGGAAATCCTGATAGAAATCGCGCAGGACGGTCTTCCAGCCGACCTTTCCGGCCTCGACCTCGTCGAGCTGGTGCTCCATATTCGCCGTGAACTCGACATCGATGATGTCGCGGAAGCGCTCGATCATCAGCTCGGTCACAACGCGGCCGAGCGGTGTCGGCCAGAGGCGCTTGTCCTTCTTGATGACGTACTCGCGGTCCTGGATCGTCGCGACGATCGACGCATACGTCGACGGGCGGCCCACGCCGCGCTCTTCCATCGCCTTGACGAGCGTCGCTTCGGTGTAGCGCGCGGGCGGCTGGGTGAAATGCTGGGCCTTTTCCTGCTTTTCGGCAGTCAGGCGTTCGGAGCCGTCGAGATCGGGCAGCGAAGAGGAGCGCTCCTCGGCCTCGTCGTCGCGGCCCTCTTCATACACGGCGGTAAAGCCGGAGAATTTCAGGATCTGGTCGCTGGCGCGGAAGGCATGGCCCGCGCAGCGCGCGTCGATCTGCACGGCGTCATAGCGTGCATCGGACATCTGGCAGGCGACAAAGCGGCTCCAGATCAGCTTGTACAGCCGGTACTGCTCGCGCGTCAGGTCTGCCTGAATGCTCTCGGGGTCGAGCCGGACATTGCTGGGGCGAATGGCCTCATGCGCGTCCTGCGCGCCCTCCTTCTTGCGGAAATGGCGGGGCTGGCCGGGATAGAAGGCCGGGCCGTAGCGATCGGTGATAAAATCACGCGCAGCGGCCAGCGCCTCCTCGGACAGGCGCAGGGAGTCGGTACGCATATAGGTGATGAGGCCGACGGTGCCCTCGCCGCTGATGTCGACGCCCTCATAGAGCTGCTGCGCAACGGCCATCGTGCGGCGCGGCGTCATATTGAGCTTGCGGGAGGCCTCCTGCTGCAGCGTGGAGGTGATGAACGGCGGCGTCGGCGAGCGGCGCTTTTCCGTGCGCTTGATGCCCGCAATGGTGAATTCCTGCCCGGCGATGTCGCGCAGGACCTCGTCGGCCTCGGCCTCGCTGTGCAGCTCGCGCTTCTTTTCCTCGCCGTAATAGTGCGCCGTGAAGCTGCCCGGCTTGTTCAGGCAGCGCAGCAGCACGTCGATCGTCCAGTATTCCTTCGGCACGAAGGCCTCGATCTCCTGCTCGCGCTCCACGACAAGACGCGTGGCAACAGACTGCACGCGCCCGGCGGACAGGCCGCGGCGGATCTTCTTCCACAGCAGCGGGCTGAGCTGGTAACCGACGATGCGGTCAAGGATCCGGCGGGCCTGCTGGGCGTCCACCAGATTATAATCGATGCCGCGCGGCTCCTGAATGCTGCGCGTTACGACATTTTTCGTGATCTCGTTGAACGTCACGCGCTCCGTCTTGTCGTCCGACAGCTCCAGCAGCTCCTTCAGATGCCACGAGATCGCCTCTCCCTCGCGGTCAGGGTCAGTTGCAAGATAGATGTGCTTTGCGGCTTTGGAAGCGCTGCGCAGCTCGGAGATGATCGCGGCCTTGCTGGCCAGTGGCTGATAGTCCGGTTCAAAATCGTGCTCCAGATCGACGCCCATCTTGCTCTTGGGCAGGTCGCGCAGGTGGCCCATGCAGGCCTCGACGCGATAATCCGGGCCGAGATATTTTCCAATGGTCTTTGCTTTAGACGGTGACTCGACGATCACCAGATTCGATCCCTTTGTCATGAAGGGAACCTCCATATATCCATTATCCTCCGGCGCGCTGATAGCGGTTGCCGGGAAGCTTTTTGGCCAGCCCCTTGATCTGGAGCATGGTCATGGCCGCAAGCAGGCGCTGCGGCGGAAGGCCCGTATGCTCCGTGAGAAGATCCGCAAGGATCGGCTCCGGCGTCAGGGCGGCATAGACCGCCGCTTCGTCGCCGGACAGGGCGGGCGGTGCTTTCTTTCTGTCACTATAAGGCCTTGCAGGCGGATTGTCAATGTCTTTTTTGTCGAGGGCTGGGGACTTTTCCGGTGAAGGCGCTGCCGGGCGGGCCGGTTTTGCAGGTCTCTCCGGCAGGGGCTGCGCAGGGACGGCCGCTGCGTAATGCGACCCAAAGCGCTGCTCCATCACCTCGCGGCGGCGACCGTCCGCCAGCTTGCCCGGAAACAGGTGTGTGTATTCCTGCAGCAGCTCCCAGCCGTTTTCGGGCATGAGCGCACCCTCGCGCAGCAGGCGATTCGTCCCCTCGCACGAGGCGACGCCGAGATTGCCGGGAATGGCAAATACGTCCCTGCCCTGCTCCAGCGCCAGCCGCGCCGTGATGAGCGCACCGCTCTGCGCCGAGGCCTCGACCACGAGAACGCCAACGGAAAGGCCGCTCAGAATACGGTTGCGCACCGGGAAATTGCCGCGCATCGGGCTCGTCCCCGGCGGGTATTCGCTCAGGAGGCAGCCTCTCGACGCGATCTGCGCAAACAGCTGGCCGTTTTCCGGTGGATAGGCGATGTCGAGCCCGCAGGCCAGCACACAGACGACCGGCTCCAGCAGGTCCATCGCGCTCTGCAGCGCCATGGTATCGATGCCGCGTGCACCGCCGGACATCACAAGCCCGCCGCTTGCGGCGATCAGGCGGGAGAACTGCTTTGCGTGCAGCAGGCCATAAGCGCTGCACCGGCGTGAGCCGACAACGGCGATCGCGGCCTCGTGGTCAAAATCCGGCAGACGGCCCTGATAATACAAAAGCGCAGGCGGGTCTGCAATGTTGCGCAGCCGCTCGGGATAGGCAGGCTCCGCATAGGTCAGAAGGCGGATGTCAAAACGGTCACACTGCGCCAGAATGCGCTCCGCGCCGTCCAGCGTTTTGTCGAGCAGCGGCTCGAGCCAGCTCCGCCGCAGGCCTTTCTCCGCCTGCAGCGCGGCCCGGTCCATGGCATAAATGCGCTCTGCCGTGCCGAACCGGCGCAGCAGCTCCGCGCGGCCCCGGACCCCGATGCCGCTTCGCGTTGCCAGCCAAACCCAGTGCTTCTGCATCTGCGCGCCCTCCTTCCGTGTTCTCCCGCGCTACGGCCGCATCTGCCACAGCACGATCGCCGCCGCGACGGCCGCATTGAGCGACTCGCAGCGCGGCTGCATGGGAATGATGATCTGCCGGTCCGAGGCGGCGAGCAGCTCCGGGCAAATGCCCTGCCCCTCGCTGCCGATGACGACAAGATGGCGCATCAGATCGACCTCGCGCAGGTCGCATGCCTTGTCGGACAAAGCCGTCGCCGCAATGGGTATCCCGGCGGCATGGCAGACACGGAGGACGTCCTCCATCGGTGCGCTCTGCGGCGGGCGGCGGAACACTGCGCCCATGGAGGCGCGCACCGTCTTTTCGGAAAACGGATCGGCGCAGCCGTTCGTCAGCAGGACCGGCAGGTCGAAGGCGTCGGCCGTGCGCAGGATCGTACCGAGGTTTCCGGGGTCCTGGATGCGGTCGAGCAGGAGCATGCCGGGCTGCACCCGGAGCGCGCCCTCCTGCGGCAGGCGCAGGGAGAATAAAACGCCCTGCGGCGTGCGCATACTCGAAACGCTCTGCATCAATGACGCAGGGACCTCGACCAGACGTGCCGACGATGGGAGTGCCGGGCAGCGCTCCGGCTCGCTCGTCAGAACGGCCGTCACCTCGGGATACCACTTGAGTGCCTCCTCCAGAAGCTTCCAGCCGTCCGTCACAAATTCGCCGCAGCTCTCGCGATAGGCGCGCGAGGTCTGCAGCTTCCGCATGTGCTGCACGAGCGGATTGTGACTGCTTGTGATACGCTCCATTCGGGAGACCCTCCTCTGGTTTGATTTCTATATTAAATAGTATAGCACATCACTTTTCGGAAATCAATGCATGTTTTCCCGCCGCATCGTGCGGCCAGTTGCGCAGGATATTGGCCAGTTGCATCTGGCGCATTGACAATTTCAGCATCGTTTGGCACAATTATTTTGCGCAAAACGCACAAAAGAAAACAGAAAGGATGACCACACATGAAACGAATCCCAAAGCTTTTGTCTGCCGTGTTGGCCTGTGTAATGCTGTGCGCCCTGTTCTCCGGGGTCAGCTTTGCAGCTGACACGCCTGCCGCCGTGGTGGAGCAGACCGTCACATCCGGCGAGCTGGCATACACGTTCTATCGCTACACGCCCGCCAACTTCAACTTCCGCGGCAATAACACCCCGCTTCTGTATGTCCTTGCGGATAAGGGCTTCACGGTGGAAAGCGCAAACGCCGCACTCAACACGTTCGGCTTCCGCGCGATTGCCGATGAGGAGAGCTGCACCGTTCTGTTCGTCAGCCCGTCGAACGGTTCCGAGTGGACCGAGGCCGACTACGCCATGATGCAGACGCTCGCAGGCAACGCCAGTGACAACTACTTCTACGGCACGGATTACTCCCATGGCATCAGCGAAGAGGGCAAATTCCATACCGGCCGCTTCCGCCACTACATCTTTGCAGAAGGCTCTGCCGCTGCGTTCGCCAAGCAGTATCTGGACACGGACGGTGCGAGCTACTACATGCCAGAATGGTACTCGTGGTGCGATATCTTCGGCGCTGGCTATGTCTATGCCGAAAACGGCTTCACGGCGCAGCTCGTCTCCGAGGGCTGGGAGTCCGTCCGCCACACGAGCGTCATGTTTGTGAACAATAAGGTCGCGTTCCGCACGCCGTATTATTACTGGGACGAGATCGGCGTCTCTGAAACAGTTGAGACGTTCGAAACAAAGTACGGCGATGTCGGCGAGCTGGAATACTATATGTACACGCCGGAAACCGTCGACCGCAGCAGCAAGACGGAAAAGTATCCGCTCGTCTTCGTGCTCCACGGCAGCGGCATGCATCCGCAGGCCATCGCGCAGAATACGACCTGGCCTGTTCTGGCGGCAAAAGAGGGCTTCCTTGTTGTCTCCGTCAACGGCCTTTACAACACGGAAAACGACGCAAATGCCGTCGCAGACCTGCTGGATATGCTTGAGGAGCGTTACGCCATCGATCCTTCCCGCGTCTATGCGGCCGGCTTCTCCAAGGGTGCGCGCTTGTCGTATGATCTTGCCTGCTCCTATTCCGATAAAATCGCGGCCATCGGCCTGTACGAGCCGGTCTTCTCGCACTTCAATGCATTGACCCCGGAATACACCATGCCGTCCTACATGCTGCTCGGTCAGAATGATTTTTATAAGATCTTCCCACGCGACACTGAGATCGCCGCGCAGGTCCTGTCCAACCTTGGCACCGTCAACGGCTTTGAATACGCCTACAACACGGAGCTTGGCGGCCTTTGGGGCGCGGAATTTGATTTGGACAACAGCATCCGTCTGGCTGATGAGCGTGCCGTGCTGAATGAACACTTCCTTGCAAGTAAAGAGGATGGCGTTGTCTACACGAAGCTTGTGGATATCTACAACGTCTCCCATAATGTTCTGCCTGCCTCCGCCGAGATCATGTGGCGTTTCCTCTCTCAGTTCAGCCGCAACGCTGACGGCTCCCTGACCGTACAGGAGGACAGCCGCTTTGAGGATGTGGCGAAGCAGGACTGGTATTACTATCCCGTGCAGGCGGCCGCACAGGACGGTCTGTTCCTCGGAACGTCTGAAACGGAGTTCTCTCCGAATGCTGCAGCAACGCGCGCCATGCTCCCGATGGTCCTGCACCGCATGGCCGGTTCTCCGGCCGTGACCGGCAGCTCACAGTTTGCCGATGTTGCGGCCGACGCATGGTATGCTGAGGCTGTGGTGTGGGCACGCGAGAACAAGGTCGTCAACGGCATCTCCGATACGGAGTTTGCCCCGGACCGTGCCATTACGCGCGAAGAGCTTATGACCATGCTGTACCGCTATGCGCAGCAGTTTGGCGAGGTCACTTCCAGCCCCGCAGCACTGGACGCCTTTGCGGACGCCGCTTCTGTCTCTGATTATGCGAAGGAGGCCACGGCATGGGCAGCGCAGAGCGGCCTGCTGAAAGGTCTGGAGCTGAATGGGCAGCTCTGCGTCGATCCCGCCGGCACTGCAACGCGTGCGCAGGCGGCGACGTTCCTGCTCCGCTTCCAGACGCTCATCGCCACCAACGGCATTCAGTAACGCAGCGCATTCTCTGGGCCTGCCGCACACCGCGGCGGGCCCTTTTGCGGTTGCGGCCGAATTTGACGTATGGTATAATAGAAGCACGGAGGGGATCGGCATGAAACTGCGCATTGCATATTGTGACGACGAAACGGAAGCCAGGCAGATTTTCGACGTAGGGATCCTCGACGCATTTTCCCGCCAGAATGTCAACGCTGCGCTCGCCGATTACGCTGACCCGCTGCAACTTGCAGCTGTACTCCGGGAGGGTGCCGTCTTTGACGTTGTTTTTCTGGACATCGACATGCCGGGACTCGACGGCATCTCGCTGGCTAAGCTGCTCACTGCGCAGGAGCCCGCACCTGCCATTCTTTTTCTCTCCAACAAGGATGAGCTGGTGTTCCGTGCCCTGCAGGTCCGGCCGCTCCGCTTTCTGCGCAAGACCTACTTTGAAGCTGAGATCGACGACGCCGTCGGCGCCGTGCTGCGCCATCTGCAGCGCAGGGCAAATGTCGTATTTCAGGACGGAAAGGACCTGTACCAATTCCCGCTGGAGGACATCCGTTATGCAGAGGTCCTGAACCAGACGCTGACTGTCGTGCTGGCGCAGGAGCGTGTGAGCTTCCGCTATACCATCAGCGCGGCCGAGGAGCTGCTGGCCCCGGCCGGTTTTCTGCGCATTCATAAGAGCTATCTTGTAAATTACCGCGCAATCGCGCGCATTCAGAAGGATCATGTGCTTCTGACCGACGGACAGAAGCTCCCGCTGAGCAAGCATCGCTATCAGGACGTGATCAGCCGCTTTATGGCCTGCCACCGGCGGGACAGCGGTTTTCTGGATTTTTAGGAGGGTATTCCTTGGCCAATCTTGCATTCATGACCAGCAAATATATTTTTGAAGCGGCGCTCCTCAACTTTTTTCTGGCATGGGGATTGCTGAAGCGCCCTGCCGCAGCAGTCCGCACCGCTGCGCGCTTCTGGTGGCTCTTTCTGACCTCCGGCCTGCTGCAGGGGCTGGCATATTATCTTGTCAATCGATATTTTACGGAAACAACATTCACGCTGCGTTACGTCCTCATGAATGGACTGACGATGCTGCTGTTCTGGCGGATCGCCCTGCGGCAGCCGTGGCAGCTTTCGCTGTTTCTGCTGTCGCACGTTCTGATCACAATGCAGTTCTGCCAGATCCTTGCAACCTATGTGATCTATACCTTCGAGCACCACATTGTTGTGGTCACGGAGTTTGCGATTCGTGAGCAGCTGATCTCCGAGAGTATCATTCTGCTGCTGTTCGCTGCGATTAGTCTGTTCTCCGTTCGCCAATCCCGCGATATCACCAACATGCTCCCGGCCTCTGCCGGGCGGTGCTGTCTGTTTCTCTGGTGCTTCTATGCCATAGGCCGTCTGTTGAATCAGTTCTTTGTAAAGACACAGGTCTACCCCGCCGTCACCGTCCTACTGTATTTTCTGTTCCTTGTAGAGCTGGCGGTGTTTTTCACCATCACCATGCAGATGGTCCGCCTGCGTGTTGCCTCGGCCGAAAAAGCCCGCATGGCGCAGCAATATGCCCTGCAGCTGCAGCATGCGGACGAACTTTCGTCCCTGTATCTGGATTTCCGCAAGCTTCGGCACGAAGCGAAAAATCAGGCGATCTACGTCCGTCACCTTCTTCGGACAAAGAACTACGCCGCTTTGGATGCCTATTATGCACAATATGAAACCGCAGCGGACGAGCTGACGAATCGGCTCGACAGCGGCAATCAGCTCGTAAACGCCATTCTCTGGTCAAAGGCCAAATCAGCAGAACGGGAGGGGATCCCTATCGTGCTGGAGGCAGCTCTGCCGCCGGAGCTTCCGGTCGAAGGTTCGCATCTTTGCAGTCTGCTCGTCAACCTGCTGGACAACGCACTGGAGGCCAGCGCTCATGTCCGCCAGCCGGAAATTCGTGTATGCCTGCGTATGAAACAGAATCATCTGTTCTGCTGCGTCATGAACCGGGTCGATTCCGATGTACTTGCTGCAAATCCGGAGCTGAAGACCACCAAACGGGACCGCGCACTGCATGGCTTCGGCATCCGCAGCATTCGCCTGATCACAGAGGAATATCATGGTATGTCAGATTTCACGGTGGACCACGGCTTCTTTACCGCGACCGTAATGCTTCCCTGCTCTGCAGCGCAGGAAGCACGGAGGTGAGCGGATGGCGCGCATCAGGCATGATCTTAACACGATCTATATTTCCGGGCGGCTGCAGGAGAGCCTGCGGCCGGTCTCCCGCTGTGCGCTGACGGCGGTCGTTGCACCCATGGGCTACGGCAAGACGACGGCCGTCAACTGGTTTCTCGCCAGAGAGGCGCCGCCACACTGCATCCGCATCAGCGTCTATTCCGCCCACCTTGCCATTCTCTGGCGAAGCGCGCAGGAGACCTTTGCCCACGCCGGGTTCCCGTTCCTGCGTGACTACGACTGCCCTGTCGATGCCGCGGGCGCAGGGCTGCTGGCGGACGGCCTGTGCCGCGGGCTGGCCGGGCCGGAGCCGTGCTATCTCTTCCTCGACGATTTTCACCTGCTGGCCGATGCGCGCGTCGCGGATTTCCTGTGCACGCTTGCAAACCGCCTGCCGGAAAACGTCCACCTCATCGTTGCCGGGCGCGACCGCTTTCTGCCAGCCGACGCGCAGCTGCGTCTGGGCATCCGCCTGCACCGGATCGGCGCGGAGCAGCTCCGGCTTGGCCGCGAGGAGCTGGCCGTCTATGCCCGCCGCTGCGGCGCCGCGCTGTCCGAGTCGCAGCTGACCGCGCTTCTGACCTCCACGGAGGGCTGGTTCTCCGCCGTCTACCTCAATCTGCGCTCGCTGGCCGAGCGCGGAACGCTGGCCGGCGGAAATTCGGATATCTACGCCATGTTCACGGCCGCCATGCTTGACCCGCTGCCGCAGCGCACACGGGAATTTCTGGCCGTGCTCGGTCTTGCCGATGAATTCACGGCGGAAATGGCGCGCTTTGTCACCGAAGAGCCGGAAACGGAGCAGCTGCTGGGCGCGCTGACTGCGCAGAACGCCTTTGCCAGCCTTCTTCCGGACGGCGTGACCTATCGCTTCCACCACATGATGAAGGCCTGCGCCGTGCAGGTCTTCCGCACGCTCCCGGAGCCCCGGCAGCGGGCCTGCCGGGCGCGCTATGGGCGCTGGTACGCCGCGCACGGGCAGATGCTCCACGCCATGGATTCCTTCCGGCGCTGCGGCGACTATGCTTCCCTGCTGGACGCTGTGACGCAGGACGCCGGCATTCTGCTTTCCACGCTCGACCCCGCTCTGGTGCTCGCCGCGCTGGAGGAATGCCCGAAAGACGCGCTGCTGGCGCATCCGCTTGCCATTCTGGTGCTGATGCGCTGCATGTTCAACTGGAGCCGTATCCCGAAGATGCTGGAGCTGCGCGAGCTGCTGCAGAGCGCGCTGGACACGCATCCGGAGCTGCCGCCGAACGAGCGCGGAAATCTGCTTGGCGAATGCGACCTCATCCTGAGCTTCCTGCACTACAACGATATTTCGGCCATGAGCCGCCTGCACCGCAGCGCCAGCAGCAAAATGACCCGTCCGGCCATCACCATCCGCCGGAGCGGCGGCTGGACGTTCGGCTCGCCCTCCGTCCTGATGATGTTCCACCGGACGCCCGGCGCGCTGGAGGCAGAGCTGTCCGAGATGGACGAGTGCATGCCGCATTATTACCGCGTCACGAACGGCCACGGCCGCGGGGCGGAGCAGATCATGCGTGCGGAGGCGCTGCTTCTGCAGTGCCGCTTTGCCGACGCCCATATTGCGCTGGAGCGCGCCCGGAGCACCGGGCCTCTGCAGGAGAGCATGGCCCTGTGCTGCGACCTTCTGGCGCTGCGGCTGTCGCTTTTCCGGGACTTTTCCCTGCCGTACACGCGCGAGCAGCGCAACGCCGGGCTGGTGCGGCAGCACAACGCCGCATGGCTCCCGATCTTTTACGCCATCTGCGCCTATTATGATGCGCTGCGCGGAGATACGGAGCGCATTCCGGAGCTGTTCCGCCTGCACCGGCTCGACACCGTCCACATTCTGGCCCCCGGACGGCCGATGTATGACATGATCGAAAATCAGGTCTGGCTGGCGCAGGGAGAGTATGCCCGGCTCATCGGCCGGAGCGAGGCGCTTCTGGCCGCCTGCGCGCGATTCCCCTATGCCCTTGTCGCCCTCCATGTGCGCATCCAGACGGCTGCCGCCTATGCGCAGCTCGGCAAACGCGCCGAGGCCGAGGCGCTGCTGGAGCAGGCTCTGGCCGATGCCGCGCCGGACGGACTGATCCTGCCGTTTGCGGAGAATTACCGCTATCTTGCGCCGTTGCTGGAAAATCGCCCGGACACGCAGGCGATCGCGGAACTGGGCAGGCTGTCTGAGGCGCGCCGCACCCGGCCTGCGGCCCTCGCCGGGCTTACCCCGCGGGAGCTGGAGCTTGCCGACCTGCTTGCGCAGCGCCTGACGAACCGCGAGATCGCCGGGCGGCTCGGCCTCTCCGAGGGCAGCGTCAAGCAGTATCTGAACCAGCTCTATGCCAAGCTCCACATCGACGGCGACACCCGCCGGAAACGGCAGGAGCTTGCAGCCCTGTTAAAGCAGTCTGGTTAACCTTTGGTTAATAGACTTTCTGAACATTCCGCCGTACAATGTCTCTGTACGGTGGAATTTTTTACCCGGCAGAAAACGGAAAGGATAGATCGAATCATGAAAAGAGCATTTTCCCTGCTTCTGGCCCTTGCACTCCTCTTGACCCTCGCCGCCTGCGGCAGAGAGGAGGCCCCGACGGAGGAGCTGCCGGGCGAGGACTGGCGCACCACGGGCATGGTAAACGACCGGGGCACGATCGTGCAGGACGGCGTGGAAACGCCGGTCTGCGTCTGCATCGGCAGCGAATGGACGACATTTTATTACGACGAGGCGGAACAGATCTGCTTTGACAGCGTCACCTATCCCGTTGAAATCCCGAACGCCGCGTCCGATTACTGGAGCATCTCCTTTGACGATGTGACCGGCGACGGCAGCAGCGACATCCGGCTGGAATTCCGGCAGGAGGACGGCACCGAAACGGTGCTCGTCTGGTACTGGGAGGGCGAGGACTGCTTCCAGTTCCAGCCGGACGCCTCCTACGGTCCCTACGCCTCGGACTCCACGCAATACCTCGCAGCTTATGTTGGCCTCTGGGAATACGTCGGTCAGAATTTCTGGATCCGCATCCATGAGGACGGCACATGGGACATTCTGAATTCCGAGGAGACCGTGCTGGAATCCGGCATTGCCACTGCCGGCGCGGCGGGCGTGGAGCTGGGCTATGAGGATTCCGACGACAGGCTCGTGCTGGAATATTCCCCGTCCGGCGAACTGCTCGATCCCGCAAACGGCGGCGTTCTGCGGCAGGTCAGCGCGATCGTGCTGCGCTCCGCCTTTGAAAACGGCGATCTGATGATCAACTGCGACGTGGGCGGCGGCCCATATGAGCTGGAGGACGGCGTCTGCTTCTACGCAGAGGGCGGCGACGGCTACCAGACCGCGCCCTGCCTGTGGCAGGTGACGAAGCAGGACGACAATGTCCACGACGGCCTGCGCGAGATCGCCTTTGACGCCGTGTGCTACATCCCGGCCGAGTCGATCCCCTACTTCGAGCAGGATTTCCAGACGGTCCTGAGCAGCGAGCTCTATGACTACTACACGGGCATGTGGCTGACCGCCTCCTCCGCCTATGACGACACGGAGCGTGGCGAGAATCACTACCTGCACACCGTCAGCTGGAACGGCACGGACTACGAGATCGAATTCTTCTATTCCACGCAGTGGGAAGACACCGCGGACGGTGGGCGGCTCTTTACGAAGAGCTACATCGTCTATGTGCCCGAGGACTACGACGGCCTGATCTTCGCCGCCGAGCCGCAGCCCGCCACCTATGACGAGACCGACGCCCGGCTGGATCTCGACAGGATCTGTCCCGAGGCAAGCATCCTCGCGATCGACCTCATCGACCCGGAGCACTTCCTGTTCTTCGACCTCTGTGCCTGAGCACAGGCCAAACCGGCAGCCGGATGCGTTTCCGGCTGCCGGTTTGGTCTATAACAGAAGCAGGATTCAGGCCAGATAGCCCTCTCTTGCCTTCACGCCGAAATGGGCCTCCAACTGGTGCATCTGGTCGTCAGTGATGGTATTGACCAGCGGCAGATGGGCGATCTTCATGTAAATCTCTGCCGCCTTTTCGGCGGTCTCGATGAGGCCGAACGTCTCGTCGAGGTCTTTTCCCGCGCCGTAGATGCCATGCTGCGCCCAGACAACAAGCCGGGCGGTGCGCATCTTCTCAGCGGTCGCTTCGCCGATCTCATTGGTGCCGCAGAGCATCCACGGCAGGACGTTCACGCCGTCCGGGAACACCACGATGCACTCCGTGCACATCTGCCACAGGGTGCGGGTAAAGGCCTTTTCGTCCAAGCTGTGGACGTAGGTCATAGCTAAGAGGTTTGCTGGGTGGCAGTGCATCACCACATGGTTTTGGGGGTCGATTTTCAGCCGTGCGGCATGGCTCATCATGTGTGCCGGAAATTCGGACGTGAATTTCCCGCCGTCCGCAAAGCCCCACAGAAGCTGCGCCGTCTCGCCGCCGTCCGTCAGACGCACGAGGCCGAGATTGATCTCCGGCGCATACTGGACATTCTTGAAATACTTGCCTGTGCCGGTGACGAGGAAGTACTTGCCGTCCAGCTCTGGACAGGAAAAGCCCGTGGGAATCTCCCGCAGAACCGCGCCGTCCACATAATCGTTGACCTGCGATTCCTCCAGCAGCAGGCTCACATTTCCGCCGTTGCGCTCGTCCCAGCCGTGGTCATACATATTGGTTACGGTGCGGATCATCTCCACCATCCACGGGGCTGTCAGAATATTTTTCATGTTCTCGCCTCCAGAACGTTCTTTTCATACGCCCGCACCAGCGGCAGCCACGCGCCATCCTCCGGCACGCCGCAGCGGCGGCAGTATTCCGCCCAGATCTCTCCGAAGGGCATGGTCTTCAGTTCCTCCTGCCGAACGAGCAGATCGGTAAAATTACCCGCGTTCTGTTCAGCCGTCATATCCGGCGTCAGTAGGGCGTTCAGCAGCGCCTTCTGCACATTGCGGAAGCCCGTGACCCACGCGGCGATGCGGTTGACGGAGGCGTCGAAGTAGTCCAGCGCCAGATACACACGGCCGTCCAAGCCGCCGCAGCGG
>ERZ827490.2404-NODE-2404-length-20160-cov-3.336036_pt1 | contig 20160 bp, 9 predicted proteins | sample MGYA00519770_ERZ827490 | MGnify/ENA primary metagenome ERZ827490 (study PRJEB31778, sample SAMEA3449324) | human gut metagenome | biome: human gut; feature: human-associated habitat; material: faeces | place: United Kingdom | collected 2010/2012 ...
CCTGCATCTGTTGAGGAGACTTTGCAGTGGAAAGGCAGTCTACCATGTCAGGATACTGGGATTTTAAGAAACGAACCCAGCCAGGACAGCAGGAGGTAAACATTGGCCACTGGTAGTCTTCTTTATGTTTCAGTCGTTCTAAGAACTCGCTTCCTTCTTCCATAATAGTAAGATCGGCAGCGTAAGTTGTATCAAATACATAATCAAATCCCATCAGACGAAGTGCACCGGCAAGTCGTTCTGGGGAAGCAAACTTACGGGAAAGCTTGAAGGCTTCAGCCCATGCGGTACGAACGGCAGGAGCAACCTGAACAACTGTAGTTTTTCTTCTTGTATTTAACATACCGTTCTGAGAGAATACCGGACGTTTATCGTCACGGCCTGACAAAGCAGCAACTGGACAATGAGTGATACACTGTCCGCAAAGAGCACAGTCGGCTTCTTTAATATTTCTTCCAAGAGATACATTAACGGTAGTACGGGAACCAGTTTTGGCGATATCCCATACTTTTAAAGACTGCACTTTATCACAAATCTGGATACAGCGCATACATTTGATACATTTGCTCTCGTCACGGATAAGAGGGAAGTCCATAGGCCACTTCTCTTCTGTAATGTGTTGTTTGAAAGTACCACTTCCGAATTCAAGGTCGTTGGCAACTTTCTGAAGCTGGCAGTTTCCACTTCGAACACAGGTAGGGCAGAAGCAGTTGTGCTGTGAGAGAATCAGCTTAATATTGATTCGGCGGGCATCACGTACTTTTGGGGAGTTTGTGTAAATCTCCATTCCTTCTTTTACTGTATTGTTACAGGAAGTGACGAGCCTTTCGATACCTTTTATTTCCACAACGCAGACACGGCAGGCACCGATTTCGTTGATATCTTTTAAATAACACAAAGTAGGGACAATCATTTTTGCCTCTCTGCAGGCTTCTAAAATCGTAGTTCCCTCTTCAACGGAGATAGGAACGTCATTTATCTTAATATTTACCATTCTTCAACTCGTCCTCCTTTAAATACTCCATAACCAAAACGGTCACAGCGCAGGCAGCGGTGTGCTTCCTGATTGGCCTCTTTGCAGGTCATGCCGTTCTCCACGATATTGAAATCCTTTTTACGCTCTGTAGTATTTCTTTCCATCATAGTAACACGTCCGCAAGGTGTCTTGTTCTCAATACGAGGTTCTGGAACAACAACGCCGCTTTCAATCTTATGATTGAATCCGAGGTAGTTGTCGATGTTGGCAGCCGCTACTTTTCCGGCTGCGATAGCACGGATAACGGTAGCAGGTCCGGTTACACAGTCTCCGCCGGAAAATACACCATCTTTTTCCGCAATAGAGCTATCCTTCTGTGCTAAGAAACGTCCACGCTTTGCAGGGATGCCTGCACGTTCAAATGGTTCAGAAACGATATCCTGTCCGATTGCAACGATAACAATATCACAAGGGATATGTATAGGTTCTCTTCCGGAATTTGCAGGAGAAGGACGACCGCCAGTAATCAGGCCGATAATCTTAGGGTCAGCAACCATAGCAGTTACATGCCCTTTTTTATTTGTTTCGATTGCCTGAGGGGCATGGAGTTCAAGAATCTCTGCACCCTCTGCGATAGCAGCCTCGATTTCGTCCATGAGGGCAGTCATATCAGCCTTTCTGCGTCGGTACATAACACTAACGTTTTTAGCACCAAGACGGATAGCAGAACGGGTAGCGTCCATAGCCACGTTACCACCGCCGACAACGATAACATTTTTGCCTGTAAAATCAGGTGGATTTCCATCTCCGATATCACGCAACATCTGAATAGCGGAAATAACACCCTTAGCATCTTCGCCAGGAATACCAAGCTTCTTATCTGTATGTGCACCGATAGAAATATAAACTGCATCGTAGTTTTCTTTTAACATCTTAAAGGAAATCTCTCCATCTCCATCACCGATGCAGGTATTCGTCTTTGTCTCAACACCTGTAGCAAGAATGTTCTGAATATCTTCAGCAAGACGCTCTTTTGGGAGACGGTAGTTAGGAATACCATAGTAAAGCATTCCGCCGAGTTCTTTTCTCTGTTCGAAAATAGTACACTGATGTCCCATCTGCTGTAAATAGTAAGCAGCACTTAAACCAGAAGGCCCGCCACCGATGATAGCAACTGTTTTACCAGTAGGTTCGCAGCATTCTGGAGGTGGCACAAGACCACAGTGGTCAGCGGCGTAACGCTTGAGCCCGCGGATATTTACCGCATCATCCACGAAGTTACGACGGCACTTTGTCTCACAAGGATGTTCACATACGAGTGCACAGGAAGTAACAAATGGGTTATCTTTACGGATTAACTTAACGGCATCTGCATAACGTTCATCTGCGATAAGAGAAATGTAACCAGGAACGTCAACACCGGCAGGACAAAGAGCAACACAAGGAACCGGCTGTTCCAGATGACAGGAACAATGTCCGTTCGTGATGTGTTCAATGAAATCTTCACGAAAACCTTCTAATCCTTTAAGAACCATTCTTCCGGCCTCATAACCAATGGCACAGTCGGCACTGTCATAAATGGCTTTTGCAGTACGTTCAATTAAACTAAGTGTTTCTAAAGTGGCTTTTCCATCCAGTACATCTTCTAACATATCTTCAAGAACGCCCAGGCCGATACGGCAAGGAACGCATTTTCCACAAGTCTGTGCATGAAACAGCTTCAGGAAAGAAGCAGTCATATCAACAGGACACAGTCCGGGAGGACTGGCAATAATTCGGCGTTCCAGATCTTCGTACAGATTGTCAACGACTAACTGGGCCTTGCTTTTTTTTCTGACCTCAAGTCTACTCATAATCTCCTCCATTCACAGGGATATTGCCCCGATAGCAAAAAATAGTCTCAATGACGCGATTATATCATATGAGAAAAAATTTGAAAAGAAATGATAATTTATTATCATTACAATAAAAATGTTATAATAATAACAATTTGCAAAAGAAAGCAGGAAGAGAGCATTAATTTATAAAAAAGACAGAAAAAACCACATCAAATGATAAAATATCATCGATAAATGTGGTTTTTCTTTGCATTTTCTTCAAAAATGTATAGCAAAATATTTTGAAAAAGTATTAGAAAAAGTAGTGCTTGCAAAAGAAAGCCGCCAGATTGTAATCTTTTTTTAACAATCGGTCCAGCAAGGACAACGAGAATGATTTTCACAAGGTCACCAGGGATATATGGAATTACTCCGGCAAGCAATGCCTGGTAAAAGGTAAGGTGTGCCTCGATGGCAAGCCATGCCGTACCAAAAATGTAAGCAACAATAGTACCGATGGCAAGACCGATAATCTGCATACCGTGGTTAGAAAACTTTTCAAAAGCAAATCCACAGATGATTGCCATTGGAATAAATCCGATCAGGTATCCGCCAGTAGGTCCTAAAAGCTTTGCAAAACCAGAACTAAAACCGGAGAAAACAGGGAGTCCTGCAATACCAATAAGAAGATAGATCAGATAACTTATTGTTCCAAACTTCCAGCCAAGCAGACATACAGTCAGGTAAATTGCCAGATTTGTTAAAGAAATCGGAACGGGACTGATCGGAATCGGGATGGAGAGTGGTCCTAAAATACAGGTGATGGCAGCCATAACAGCGATGAGTGCCATCTGGAATGTTGTAAAAGATTTTTTCTTTGTAGTAGTAATAGCAGACATGATAATTTCCTCTCTAAAATGTATTGTTAAAAATAAAACTGGCTCCATTATAAAAGAAGTAGAACGAATTGTCAACCATAAATAAAAAATAAGTTAACAATGCTTTTCTGATTGACAGGGAGCTGACTTTGGCCTTTCTTTCGCCACACAAGTAAATTTTTTCAAAAAACTGGCATTCTGCACAAATATATTGACATTTTTTGCGTTTTTTTGTAAAATTAAAAATGGGACTAAAAGTATCAAAAAGAAAGGGAGAGAAAGTATGAAGCAACGATTTTTAAGTATTTTTCTTGCGTTAGCCTTAATCATTCCATTCTTTCCGCAGGTAACTTTACCAGCGAAAGCAGCGGAAACGACAGCAAAAACGCAGGATGAGAACAGTAATGAAAACACGGATGCTTTTGGAATCAAGATGGATACAACCATTGATACCAAAAAGGAAAAAGCGAATAACCCTTATGGAACAGAAGGCTGGGTAAATCTTTTTACCGTACCGGAACTGTTTGTTTCACAGGGGTATGATGGCTACAGAAGTTTTGAAACCTATAATTATAATAATGACAGAGATCATAAAGAAGGTTCCATTGGAAGCATAACAGACGGAACTCGGATAGGTAAAAAAGAGGAAGGGAACAAAAACGGATTTACCATTATGGATACGGCACCTGTCGATGCAGAGGGTGAAGGGCAGAAGCGCTATGTGGCTGTTCTTGGCTACTGGCTTGGAGGAAAGCGTCTGGAGCTTTATATTGCAGATAAAGACGGAAACAGAGTAAGTAATACTTATGCTATTGGAGGGGAAAAAACTCTTGATTATCTGGAACAAGCAGATGCATTTGAAGATACAGGATTTGTTTCTGTAGCAGCAGGCGATTTTAACGGAGATGGAAAGGATACAGTTATAGCCTATGCTCCGTTGATGGAATCGGATAGTGAACAGCCTCAGTTGTGGGAGTTCTCTATCGGAAGTAATATGCAGTTAGAGAAAACAGGAACTGTCTGCAATATATTTGATATTTTAGGTACAGGGAATATAGCAACAAAACATTCAAATAACGGAAAAGTATTCAGAAATACACCAGTTGTTCAGATGACAACAGCAGATACAGACAAAGATAGCGTAGATGAGCTTGTTGTCACAGCAGGAATGAATAATACGAAGGCGGATGTAAATAACCGCCAGTCGAGAATGTTTATTTATGATAATATCACAGAGGAAGAAAAGTCTTACTGGAATAAAACTTTTGAGTTAGATACCAAAGGATATAATAATGGTAATCAGAGACTCCGCTGGGCATCTTCTTCTGTAGGTAATCTTGTTATGACAGGCAGCGGTGCGGACTATCCGGAGATTATCACAGCAGGATGGGTAGATAAGAAAACAAATAAAGATGCAGATCTGACCCATGATATCGGTGCATATGTAACATCTTGTAGTAAAACAACTAAAAAAGGTAATTCTGCAATAGGAACGTATGCGAAAAGTGAAGTACCAGCAATAGGAAGTAATGGACAGCCACAGGTCAGTGGATTTACAAAGGATGGACATTACAGAGATGACGTGCAGTCCCTGGTCGTTGTAGATACCTTTGCTGCAGATGGTGTGAACGCAGCAGCCTCTGTACTGATTATGGATACGATATATACCTATGAAGCAGGGAAGGGTCTTAATGAGGAATACCGTACGGATTATTTTAATCACAGTGATAATGGAATTGGTACCTCTATCATTACAAATGGATTGGTACAGGATGCAGTATCCGGTAATTTTTCCGGCAATGAAGAAGGCAGGGAACAGATTGTATTTACAACCTGTCAGAAACGAGCATCAAAAAATCAATATTTCTATAAGACCTATACATACAAAAAGACAGGTAAATCTTTCTGGCAGTGTAACTCAACAGGATATCGTATTAGTAAGAAGGGGAATGCGTACACATCTTTATGTGCACCAGATATTGACTCAGACAGTACGATCGCAAGAATTAAAGACGTATCTTTAACATATACAGAGCCGGAAGTGCTTGCACTTCTTGAATCAACTCCATATTTTTCTGAGGTAGACGAGGGAGATATCGGCAATAGTGAAACAGCTTATGGTAAGGAGAATGGAGAGGGAACTTCTGTATCAACAGCAGAGGGACTTACCACGAATATCGTAGCTGGTTTTGAGTGGTCTGTTGATGATATCTGTGCCGGCTTTGTATGCGGTGCCGGCTTTGAGACGAGTGTAGAACAGGGATATACCTGGGAGACTGCTACGAGTACGACAAAGAAATTTTCCTTAAATTACTCCAATGATACGGGAGAAAATCAGGTTATTGTTTACAGAAGACCGGTTACAACATATCGGTATGAAATTAAAGGAACAAAAGATACGATGGTACTTGCGAGACAGGGTACTCTGCTGACAAGTATGCTTCCGGTGGATGAGTATAATGAGGCAGCTCAAAGCTATGAACTGGAAGAAATCGCAGATGGAACACTTGCCACACCGGGCAATCCATTCTCTTACCGTTCAAGTACAGCGGGTCTTAATAATGTGGCAGAAAGCAAAATAACTACCCAGTATGGAAAGGAAGGAACGGTAACACAGGAATTTTCAACAGAGACAGAACAGGAAAAGACATTTACCTATGACCTGAATGCTTCGTTTACTGCTTATGGACTTGTATTTGGAGTAAAAGCAGGCGGCGGTGCCGGTACAACTTATTCGGAATCGCAGTCTACGATTAATACAGAGGCGATTACAAAGACGGGTGCAGTTACAGGTAAACAGGTAGAAGGTTATGATTTTAACTGGAAATTTGCACATTGGACAACAAAGGTAAATGGTACAGAAATACCGGTTCTTGGTTATGTGCTTACGAATGTTATCGCACCTCCGTCTCCACCGGAAAATCTGGCAGTAGAGAGTGTAACATCTGATTCTGCAAAGATTACATGGGATGCAGGAGAAAGAGGAGCTGATGAATATCGTATTTATCAGATTTATTCTGATGGAAGTGATATTCAGATCGGAACAGTCGATGGAACAGAGAGTACATACGAAGTTACAGGATTAAAACCAGATACATCCTATACTTACGCGATTAAGGCTTATAAAGAAGGAAAGAAAGGGGATGCGATCTCCGGAGAATCTGTTTTCAGTGAGAAGCTTATTGTTACGACACTTCCGGAGAAGATGGGAACTGTCACCATCACTAATCCAGAAAATGCAAGTGTAAAGATTGGCGGAAGTGCTGTATTTAAGGCGGATTTATCCAGTACAGCTTCTGATTACAGAGCAACTAATTACAAATGGCAGCGAAGAGAAAAAGGTGGTAAATGGCAGACGATTGACGGAGCAAAATCCAGTAAGCTTACACTTAATGATCTTACAGAAGCAGATAATAATACAGAATATCGCTGTATTTTCCGCGTAAGTTACACAAGTGCCAGCTCTCTTATTGAATATTACAGTAAGGCAGCGACGCTTACAGTTGGTGAAACTTCAGTTTTCCCAAAACTTATGATAACCGGACATGATAATACGGGAAATGGAACACTTGCCAAACCGTATGCCGGCAAGTCCAATTATAATAAGAAGACAGGTACAACAAAGCAAGAGATAGAGACAACACAGAATATTACGATAGAAAAATCAGGTACGCAGCCGGAGTTAACAGTGTATACAGATGGAGACCAAACGGCTCCGAAGTATTACGGTGTTGGAAAAGATGAGAATGACAATATAGTATATTATCAGGTGGCTAAGACCGGCGATACGTACACTGCAGGTGATAAGATTACAGTTGCTGAAAAATATTCCTATACGAATCTAAACGGCGCTGCAGTTACGGATGTTCCGGCAGAATTTAACAGTGGAAAGGATTCTGTAACTGTAACGAAAGATAATGTTACCTATTATCTTCAGGCGAAGATTACCGGAAAACAGAGAGCAGGTATCAATACAGGAAGCAGTGGAGTTACATCAACAGACAGCCGTCTGGAATCTATGACAGGAATCACATATTACTGGAAGTCAAATAATGGATATTATACATATGATTCTTCTGCACCGAATACGCCTGGAAGTGCTGTGACTTTATTAGATGCCGATAAAAATGCATTATATGATGTTTACCACAAGGCAGATACGAAAGTTGTTGTTGGAAGAAATGAAACCTATACAGTAAGTGATACAAGTACAGTGAATGGAAAGCAGGAGACTACTTATGAAAATGAGAGTCAGTACGGATTTGCTCTTGTAACGATAAGTAGTGGCGAAACGACAACATATACAATCACTTCTATTCAGGAGGATGTAGAAGAAACTTACACAGTAGGAGATACAGAACTTGCTGGTTTTGATCCGGCGAAGCTTACGCTTGTGACAAAGCAGGTTATTAATACAGTAGAAACACCTGTATATACGACACAGGCTGGGGATAGCTTAACTCTTCGTGCAAAAGTAACAGAAAAGGACAACAGTAAGGCAGCGGCAGGTGCATCTGTAGAATTTAAGATTGTAAATACACAGACGAATGGAGTAGAGACGATCAGTGCAACGACAGATGCCAATGGTGCAGCATCCGCAAAATGGACAGCAGCTACGAGTGGTCTCTACAGCATTCAGGTAAATGTTCTTGCCAAATCCGGTTATACAGCATCGGCAACGAAGGCACAGTATTATAATGCAGGTGGAACGTACGAGACAAACACAACAGAATACCGTCTTGTATTATCCAGTGCAGGAAAGACTTTGACAGGAACCATGACCTATGGTGGAAGTGTTAGTTATGAGCTTCAGGAAAGAGCCATTACCGTTTCCTCAGATGCGGCAAAGGCACAGACTGTTGGGGAGTGGAAGAAGTCAGAAAAGACTAATCTTACTTATACGGTAGAAACAACAGAAAAAGACAGAAAGAAAGTGGATGAAGTTAAACAGCCATTATCAGTGGCAAGCTATAATTTCCGCGTTTATGATGGAGATACGATTGATCCACAGAAAGAACTTGCAGCGGCAGCTTTACAGGTAACAAAAGCAGCAGTAACAATTACACCGGAAATTAAAAATGGTGTAACCCCGTCTAGTGCTTCTGACATTACTTTAAAGGTGGAACCGGAAATTTCGGGAGTGAACCTTAATGATGTTCTTAATGTGAACTGTGGATATTTTACCGATAAAACAGCGACCGGTAAGTTTGATGTTATACTTTCCTACAAAACGGACAGCAATGGTGCGGTAACAGATAAAGTAAAAGCATTCCAGAATAATTACACAGCAGTATTTGAAAGTGCAAGCTTTACTGTAAAACCAGATAGTGCACAGGTGAAGTTTTCCTGTGGAGAAAATGGTACGATTGTTGGACGTTATGCGGATAACTGGTATCCGATGGCATCTGGAAGTAACCAGACCAAAGGAACGAGACTTCGTTTTGCAGTGGCACCAAACAGTGGCTATGGCGTAGCTAAGTGGATTATCAACGGAACGGATTACGCAGTAGATGCAAAGAATCTACCAGAGGGAATGCGTATTTCTGAAGATGGAAAGATCTTAGATGTAGCTTCATTTAATCCGGCATCACAGACCGCATCAACAAATCCAGGTCATACAAAAGACGGCGTTCTTACAGTAGAAGTGAGTTTCAAGAGTACCTCTCATGAGATTACTTACAGTGTAGATGGTAAAGGTGGGACCTTAACAGCCGTTAATGAAAATGATAAGAAGATTAATTCTGGAACTAAGATTACACAGGGAAGCAAGGTGACATTTACCGCAGAACCAGAAGAAGGATATATCGTATCTGGCTGGAAAGTAGATGGAAAGACTTACAAATGGCAGGACAAAGACGAGGATTATCTTGGAACAACATTAGTTCTTGAAGATATTTCCAAGGATGAAAATGTAATAGTAAGCTTTAAGAAGAGCACAGCTTCCTACAAAGTAATTACCAGTGTAGCAGATGAAGATGGAAAGACCGATACTTCTCTTGCGAAGGTAACAGCAATCAACGCAGAGACAAAAGAAGCGGTAACAGATCTTACTTCTATTAAAGAAGGAACAACACTTACCTTTACAGCATCTGTAGCAGATAAGACAAATCATATGGTAAAACTGTGGCAGACAAGTAAGGATGGTAAGACCTGGGAAGATGCAGCGTTAAGCGGCGGAAGTAATACATTTACCCTTTACAATATCAGTGAAAATCTGTATATTCGCCCAGCGATTACCATCGCTCAGAAATACAGCTTAAAGTATAAGGTTGTATTAGATGACGGCAAACCTGGCGAGACAATAGTAACAGATAAAAAGATTGCAGAGCTCACAGCGACAAGCAATGGTCAGGAAATTGCAAGAGGGGAAAGTCATTCCGCATATATTCCGATAGAATTTGCCCTCACTTTAAACAATGATTACTATGTCACTGGCTGGAGTAAGAACGTGAAGGCAAGCGAAGATTTATCAGGAGCAAGCCTTGACGCACTTGACAGCAATACAGAAGTCGTTGTTACTATCAAAGAAAAACCGGTTGTGACAATACCATCCGGTATCTCGAATGGAACTCTTACAGTAATCTACAAAGATGCCGCTAACAAAGATATATAGGTATCAAATGGAGATCATGTTCCAAATGGTACACAGTTGCTTGTTACATTAACACCGGAAAAAGGCTATGTCGTTGATGAGGATGCGTTAGGTGCATCAGTAGAAACAGAATATACCGATGAAGATAAATCTGGAAACACAACAGACACGAAGTCTTACAAGGTAGAGAATGTAATAGCTAATGTAACCGTAAAAGGAGCATTTAAAGCACTTGGAACACATAAAGTAACTTATGAACCTGTAATTGCTTCAGGTGAGAGTGCAAACGGAACCTTAACCGCAAAGGCAGATAGAAAGCAGATGGACATTTACAAGATTGACAAGCTTACTACTGGCGAAAAGGTATATGAAGGAAGTACACTGACATTTACGGCAGCACCAGATCAGGATTATTCTGTTCAGGAATGGCGCGTTAACGGTAAGGTCTTGAAAGAAGATGGAATCAAAGTTACAGATTCCACATTAACGATTGCAAATGTCGAAAAAGACTATACAGTAACCGTACAGTTTAAGAAGTCAGGAAGTGACACAACAATCGCTGCCGGAGCAAACGGAAAGATTGTCAGTGCAGTAGCAGGAAAGGTAGATCAGATTGCCAATATTGAATCTGGATTTGTCCTTGCTTCCGGAGCAACGGTAGATATTACAGCACAGCCGGATACCGGATATAAGGTAGGATGCTGGAAAGTAAATGGAAAGGTTGTTGATGGACAGACAGGCAATACGTATACTTACACAGCTGATGAGAAGGGCACAGGAGCCGCAATCACTGTACAGTTTGTACAGATTGATTATGCAGTAAGCTGGAGTGCAGTAAACGGTACAGTGAAAGCAGAGGATACATCAGGTACAGAATATGAAGGCAATAAAGCCGATATACGTGGCGGAAGTAAGGTGACATTTAGTGCAACACCAAAAGAAGCTTATAAAGTAAGCTGCTGGAAAGTAAATGGAAAGGTTGTAGACGGAGAAAATGCAAATACATTTACATTTACTGTTCCAAGTGGTGCAAAAGAGACACCAGAAGTTGCTTCTTATAAAGTAGAGGCAGTTTGTGAGAAAGACCAGTTTACATTAACTTATGCACAGCCTTCTAATGGAACGCTCACAGCAAGGGGAGCGGCAGGCGAAGTTGCAAGTGGCGATAAAGTAAATGGCGATGAAAAATATACATTTACTGTGAAACCGGATGCAGACTATATCGTTGAAAGCTGGAAAGTAGACGGTCAGGTAATTGACAGCCACAGCACTTCCTATGAAGTGACAGTAAAGAAGAATACAGAAGTTTCTGTACGGCTTGTTCCTGCGTCTTATAAAGTAACTTATAAAGTAAACAATGAGCAGGGTAAACTTCTTGTTGGTAAAGATACAGAGGAAAAGACCGATGGAGAAATTTCAGCAGCATATGGAACAAGTATCAAGTTTACTGCAGTATCCAATAAATTCTGTCATATCAAAGGCTGGAAGCTTGATGGAACAGAAGTCACAGATACGACAGAGGGAATAAGCATAAGTGCAGATGGTTCTGAACTGACTCTTTCCGAAGTTAAGAAAGAGCATAGTGTAGAAGCAATATTTGATGCAGCTACAATGTATGAAGTTTCTTACGAAGTTGATGAAACAAGTGAAGGTGTTGCTTCTAATGCAGGAACTCTTAATGCGAAAGCTGGCAACACAGACCTTAAGCTTAAAAAAGATCAGACAACCACAGTAGAAGGTGGAAAAACTCTTACATTTACGGCAGTTCCAGTGAGTGCAGACTTTATGGTAGCAGGCTGGTATGTGAATGGTAAGAAAGTAGAAAATGAACTTTCCAATACGTGTGTCATTGAAAAACTCGACAAGAAAGTACATGTAACTGTACAGTTTACACAGTATAAAGGATACGCACTTCCAGTCAGTGGTGAAGGCTATGCACTTTCTGAGATGAAGAGAACACCAGATGATACAACACCAGACACGGAAATCCGTGAAAATGGAACGCTTTCCTTCAAGGTAGCACCAGATACAGATAATAAATATATCCGTATTGATAAGCTGGTTATTAACGGATATGACTGCCTGGCTGATAAGCTTTCAGAAGGAAAAGAACAGCCAGAGAACTGTACCTTAGTAGAAGTACAAAAGAATGAGGATGGAAGTTATGTGATAACCGTTTCAGGAATCACAGGAGAAATCCAGACAGATATTACTGCCCACAAACATACCTTAAAGAAGGTGGATAAGGTAAATCCAACCTGTACAAAAGCAGGAAATAAGGAATACTGGATCTGTGAGGATGAAAATTGCAAGGAAATGTTCTTAGAAGAAGCAGCTATGAAGGCGGTACAGTGGAAAGATATTTTACTTCCGGCAACAGGTCACAACTATCAGAATGGTATTTGCAAGAACTGTGGAGCTAAAGATCCGACATATGTAGATATTCATCCAGGAACGCCAAAAGTAAAAGCAAAAGCGAAAGGTGATCGAAAGATTAAACTTAGCTGGAGCAAGGCAAAAGATGCACAGGGCTACATAGTATATCGCTATAATGCAAAGACAAGGAAATATGCTGTGATTGCTAATACAAAGAAGACTGCCTATACAGATAAGAAGCGTACGCCGGGAACGGTATACAGATATCTTGTAAAAGCATATGGTGTATCTTTAAATAAAAAAGTAATTTATGGACAGGTATCTAATTGTGCATCTGCTGTTACAAAGCCGCAGACTCCAAAGATTACATCTGTAAAGAAAGCTGGAACGACAAAGGCAGCAATTCAGCTTAAAACAGAACGTAATGTTAAAGGATACCAACTCTATGAGTACATGTGGCAGACGAAGAAGTTTAAACTTGTTGGAAAGATTGAGGGTAAAAAATATTATAAGTATGACAGTAAAAAGAAGAAATTTACCCGCGATAGAAAGTCTAAAGTTGTACAAAATGCAAAGAAAAAGACAATTTCTGTAAAGATCACAACAAACAATGTAAACTTCAAACGTTACAGAAGATATCGTTTCAAAGTACGTTCTTATGTAAAGTATAATGGCAAGCAAATTTTCAGTAAGCTTTCTAAACAAAAGATTGTAATTCGTTAAACAGGAAATATGATCTGCGTTTAAACTAAAAGAGACTTCCCGGAAGGTTCGGATGCCTCCTCCTTCCGGGAAGTCCTTTTTGTCTTTACAAATAGATAAATATGTGGTTTGTGAGAAGCATATTCTTTCTTGACTGCATGGCAAAATCAGCCTATTATAAGAGTTAGAAAAGGCAGATATCTTTTTACTTTTTTTATAAATATATCTGCAGGTGTTGGAGGAAAATGTAGTATGGAAGGCAAAAGACTGACAAGTTATGCGATGGAAGAATTAGAATGTCCAAAGTGCGGGCATAAGCATTCCCTTAAAAAGTATAAGGTTATTAATGTAACAGAGAAGGCAAAATTAAAAGAAGAAATTATGAAGAACAGGCTGTACCAGTTTAGCTGTGAAGAATGTGAGTATATGGCACCGCTTACATATGACAGTTTATATGTGGATAGCCAAAGAAATATTATGATTTACATGGCACCGATCATGAATGCAGAGATTAAAGCAGAGATTGCGGAGCTTGAACAGGAAAAGGGTATAGATAAACGTCTTGTAGATAATATTAATGATTTAAAAGAAAAGATTATGATTGCCGATAATCATTTAGATGATCGTGTGATTGAGATTATCAAAATCATGTATATTGACCAGATGAAAAAGGAAATGGAAGACGACACACTTTTGAATATTCTTTTTGATTATAATAGAGATAACTATTGTTTTTTAGTCTTTTTCCAGAAAAAAGGAATAGGGAAGATTCCGCTGACAAGAGAGTTTTACCGTCAGGTGGAGGACAAGTACAAAGATGCAATTAAAGAACATTCTATGGACAGCTTTATGAAAGTAGATATGGAATGGGCAGGAAAGATTCTTTTTAAAAACCACAATAAATTTAATTAAAAACAATTGATTAAAAAGAAGTAAAAAGTTCTTGCACTCTACATACTGTTATGGTATAATAAGAACGCTGTTTGAAATAAGATAACTATTGAATATAATTAATTAATGAAACATATATTGGAAGAGGTGAATAAGATGCGCGAGGGAATCCATCCAAATTACTATCAGGCAAAGGTTGTATGTAACTGCGGTAACGAATTCGTTACAGGTTCTACTAAAGAAGACATCCATGTAGAAATTTGTTCTAAATGTCATTCATTCTACACAGGACAGCAGAAAGCTGCTAAGGCTCGTGGACGTATTGACAAGTTCAATCGTAAATATGGCATGAATCAGAATTAATAACCGTAAGGTTTTAAATTAGGCGGCGGTGCAATGTATCACAGAGAATGTTGTGATGTTGTACCGTCGCCTAATTTTGGTTATACCAGATGTGAGATGACACACATCTTGCAGCAAGAATGCGAGGCATTCTTGAAAGGAGGTGCTCTTTGAAAAAGACAAGTATTGGAGGACAGGCAGTAATGGAAGGGGTCATGATGAAGAATCTTGACCGTTATGCAGTTGCTGTTCGGAAACCAGATCATGAAATAGAAGTAATGACGGACGAGTATAAAAGCCTGGGAAGTCGTTATGCGGTTCTTGGCTTACCAATCATACGTGGAGTTGTTAACTTTGGAGAGTCTTTATATATCGGATTAAAAACATTATCCTATTCTTCTTCTTTTTATGAGGAAGAGGATTATGAGCCGGGAAAAGTGGAACAGTTTTTTACAAAAATTTTTGGAGATAAGTTAGAAAGCGTTCTGATGGGAATCACAATGGTCATTTCTGTTATATTGGCGCTTGGAATTTTTATGGTACTTCCATTTTTCCTTACGAATCTGATGAAAGGATTTCTGCCATCTTACAGTATACGTACCCTGATTGAAGGAATCATACGTGTGGCATTATTTCTTATATATATATGGCTCATATCTAAAATGGAAGATATAAAGCGGGTGTTCATGTATCATGGTGCAGAACATAAGACGATTAACTGTCTGGAACACGGTGAAGATCTGACACCGGAAAATATTAAAAAGTATTCGAGGCTTCATAAGCGTTGTGGAACCAGTTTTCTGCTTATTGTTATGATTGTCAGCATTGTCGTATTTATGTTTATTCGTGTGGATAGCTTAGTATGGAAGTTTGTGCTGAGAATCCTTCTCGTTCCGGTTGTGGCAGGTATTTCTTATGAATTTATTCGTCTGGCAGGAAGAAGCGATTCGAAGATTGTGAATACGTTAAGTAAACCAGGATTGTACTTGCAGTATTTTACAACAAGAGAGCCAGATGAGGAAATGATGGAAGTTGCAATTAAGGCAGTAGAAGGCGTTTTTGACTGGAGAGAGTATCTTCGGGCAATGCATAACGGCGAACTGGAGGATTAGCTATGACAATCCGGGAAGTTTTAATAAATATACGAGAACGACTGCAAAATGCAGGGATTGAAGATTTTGAATATGAAAGCTGGGCATTTCTTGACTGGAAACTTCATATCGACAGAGCTGAATTTTATATGAACCCGAATGGGGAGGTAAAGGAAGAACTTTTAGCAGAGTTAGAAAGTGTTCTGAAACAAAGAGAGCAGCGAGTGCCTTTGCAGTATCTTATGGGTGAATGCGAATTTATGGGATATGATTTCTATGTGGATGAACGAGTGCTGATTCCGAGACAGGATACGGAATGTCTGGTGGAACTGGCGGTGGAAGATATTCGGAATAGAAAGACACAGAACCGATGTGAGTCTAATAATACAGCAGATCAGAAAAATGAACAGAAAGTCAAAGTGCTGGATTTATGCACTGGAAGCGGCTGTATCGGCATTTCTGTAGCAAAGCTTTGCCCGGATACCGAAGTGACTCTTGCAGATATTTCTGAGGGGGCGTTATCTGTAGCAAAAAAGAATGCACAGAACCTGGATGCAGGTGTTACCTTAATCAAAGGCAATCTTTTCGAAAATATCGAAGGCAGATTCGATTACATTTTATCGAATCCACCGTATATCCCATCAGAAGTAATCGAAGGCTTGATGCCAGAAGTAAAAGAACACGAACCGCGACTCGCCCTTGATGGCGAAGCAGATGGTCTTAGCTTTTACCGAGAAATTATAAATGAGGCGCCTGATTACCTGAATCCAGATGGACGAATTTATTTTGAAATCGGGGCAGAACAGGGAGAAGACTTAACCCATCTTATGAACGAGAGAGGATTTTCCGAAGTAAAAGTGCATAAAGATCTTGCAGGACTTGACCGAATCGTGACGGGCATATATAGTAGGAAGTAATTGCTATAATAATCTGATTTAAAATAGATATGCAGTTTGGGTAACAGTGAAGTATGATAAAAGATATAACTATTTAAGAACACATAAAAATAAAATCTGGATAGTCATTTAAAGTTTAAGAAAATGTAAATCTGGAACATAGATGGTTATCAAGGTATAAGAAGGCACAGCAATAAACTTGAATGGTTATGAATAAAAGTTATAGTTATAAAAGCGCAAGAAAACAGGAGGAATAAAGATGTTTGATAAATTAGAGGATCTTGTAAAACGTCTCGATGAGGTTATGCAGGAACTTAGTGAACCAGATGTAGTTAGCGACCAGAATCGATTCCGCAATCTGATGAAAGAGCAAAATGAGCTGGCTCCTATCGTAGAAAAATATAAAGAATATAAAGAAGCAAAACAGACAATCGAAGACAGTGTAGAGATGCTTGAGGAAGAACACGATGAGGAAATGCGTGAGCTTCTGAAAGAGGAATTATCTGAAGCAAAGAAGAATGTAGAGCAGTATGAAGAGGAATTAAAGGTTCTCCTTCTTCCAAAAGACCCTAACGATGATAAGAACGTTATCGTTGAGATTCGTGCCGGTGCCGGTGGGGATGAGGCTGCATTATTTGCTGCTGAGATTTATCGTATGTACAAAAACTATGCCGAATCTAAACGTTGGAAAACAGAGTTCATTGATGTGAATGAGAACGGTATCGGAGGATTCAAAGAAGTTTCCTTTATGATTAATGGCCAGGGCGCGTATTCCCGCCTGAAGTACGAGAGTGGAGTTCACCGTGTACAGCGTATCCCTGCAACAGAGTCCGGCGGACGTATCCATACTTCTACAATCACAGTAGCAATCATGCCAGAAGCAGAAGAAGTAGATGTACAGCTTGATATGAACGATTGCCGATTCGATGTATTCCGTGCTTCAGGAAATGGTGGTCAGTGTGTAAATACAACCGACTCCGCTGTTCGATTAACACATATCCCAACAGGTATCGTTATTTCCTGTCAGGATGAGAAATCACAGCTTAAGAACAAAGATAAGGCAATTAAAGTACTTCGTGCCCGTCTGTATGATTTAGAGCAGTCTAAAGCACATGATGCAGAGGCAGAACTTCGTAAGAGCCAGATTGGTACTGGTGACCGTGCAGAGAAGATTCGTACTTACAACTTCCCACAGGGACGTGTAACAGACCACAGAATCAAGTTAACCCTCCATCGTCTCGATGACATTTTAAATGGTGACCTCGATGAAATTATCGACAGCTTAACAGCAGCAGATCAGGCAGCAAAATTAAGCAAATTACAGGAAATGGAGCGTTAAAAATTATGCAGGAGTGGAAGAAAAATATCAGACAGGTTGTTCCTTATGTACCAGGTGAACAGCCAAAAAAAGCAAATGTAATAAAGTTAAATACCAATGAGAATCCTTATCCGCCTTCACCGAAGGTAAAAGAACAGTGTGCAAAAATCTGTGCTGAAACAGAAGAACTGCGTCTTTATCCAGATCCGACAGCTGGAATGTTAGTAGAGGCAATCGCAAAATATAAGGGATTAGACAGCAGTCAGGTCTTTGTCGGAGTTGGCTCCGATGATGTACTCGCCATGGCTTTTCTTACATTTTTTAATAGCGAAAAGCCGATATTTTTCCCGGATATCACTTACTCATTTTATGATGTTTGGGCTGATTTATTCAAGATTCCATATGATAAAAAGCCATTAGATGAGAACTTTATGATTAAAAAAGATGACTACTACTGGAAAAACGGTGGAGTCGTATTCCCGAACCCAAACGCACCGACAGGTGTGTTAATGCCACTTGATGAGATTGAGGACATTATCTCTCATAATCAGGATGTTATTGTTATCGTTGATGAAGCCTATGTAGACTTTGGAGGACACAGCGCACAGGAACTTCTCTCCAAATACGAGAATCTCTTAGTTGTGCAGACATTTTCCAAGTCCCGTTCCATGGCAGGAATGCGTATCGGTTACGCAATGGGTTCTGCAGAATTAATCAAAGCTTTAAATGATGTGAAATATTCCTTCAACTCCTACACAATGAACCGCACGTCCATCCTTCTTGGAACTGCATCCATCGAGGATGATGTGTATTTTAAAGAAACTGTAGAAAAAATTGTAAACACAAGAGAATGGTTCAAAGCAGAGATGAAAAAACTCGGCTTCACCTTCCCGGATTCCAAGGCAAACTTCCTTTTCGCTTCCCATCCGAAAGTACCTGCAAAGGAAATCTTTGAAGCAGCCAGAGAAAAGGATATTTATGTGCGTTACTTTGATAAGCCTCGCATTAATAACTATCTGCGAATCACAATCGGAACAGATGAGGAAATGGAAAAGTTCTTAAAATTTTTAACATCTTTTCTGAAAAGCCAGAAATAAACATGGTATTATGATGAAATATATTGTAAAATATAAGTATTACAATATAAGACAATACAGGGAGGGTTACTATGAAAAAGATTCTGTTTGCAGCTTCTGAATGCGTACCTTTTATGAAAACAGGCGGACTCGCAGACGTAGTAGGAGCATTACCAAAGGAATTTGACAAAAATGAGTGGGATGTACGTGTTGTAATGCCAAATTACCGCGGAATCCCAGAAGAGTACCGGAACAATTTTGAGTATGTTACTCATTTTTATATGGGAGTAGGGCCATACATTCCAAACGTATATGTGGGCATTATGAAGTACGTTTACAATGGCGTTACTTATTACTTTATTGATAACTTAGATTACTTTGGAGCAATGGAGCCATATTCCGATACAAGAACTGACGTAGAAAAATTTACTTTCTTCTGTAAAGCAGTTCTTTCTATCCTTCCAGTTATTGATTTCCGCCCAGATTTGATTCACTGTCATGACTGGCAGACAGGATTAATTCCAGTTTACTTAAAGACAGAATTTGCGGCAAACCCATTCTTCTGGGGTATTAAGACAACGATGACAATTCATAATCTTCGTTTCCAGGGTGTATGGGATATCAATACAATGAAAGGTTTAAGCGGACTTCCAGATTATCTCTTTACGCCAGATAAGTTAGAGTTCAAAAAAGATGCGAACATGCTCAAAGGTGGAATCGTTTATTCCGACTTTGTCACAACCGTAAGTAATACTTACGCACAGGAGATTCAGACAGCATACTATGGCGAAGGATTAGACGGATTGTTAAGTGCACGCAACCAGAGCCTTTTTGGCATTGTAAATGGTGTCGATTACTCCTTATATGATCCGTCAAATGATGTAAAGCTCTATCGGAACTATTCAGAATATAACCATCGGGAGGGAAAGGCTGCGAATAAAGCAGAACTCCAGAAACAGCTTGGCCTTGAAGTGAATCCGAACAAATACATGATCGGACTCATTTCCCGTCTGACAGACCAGAAAGGTCTCGATCTTGTACGCTACGCAATGGATCGTCTCATTGATGATAATACACAGATTGTCGTAATCGGAACCGGTGATCCTTCATACGAGGAAATGTTCCGTTACTATGCATGGTGTAACTCTGATAAAGTTTCTGCTAACATCCTCTATTCCGATGATTTAGCACATAAACTGTATGCG
>ERZ827490.2405-NODE-2405-length-20158-cov-3.122768_pt1 | contig 20158 bp, 17 predicted proteins | sample MGYA00519770_ERZ827490 | MGnify/ENA primary metagenome ERZ827490 (study PRJEB31778, sample SAMEA3449324) | human gut metagenome | biome: human gut; feature: human-associated habitat; material: faeces | place: United Kingdom | collected 2010/2012 ...
TGTATCCAAGGCTTTTACAGGCAGGTATCCGGCTGTTCACGCTCCGGCAACAGCCAAGGCAATACCACTGCCACCACCCGCCTAAAGGTCAATGTATTTTTCGATGTGCGATCTTTAAACTAACAAATACATTGATCGGAGCGACTACAATAAGATCGATACCATATATTGCTCCTGCCCCCCAAAGGCTGCCAGGCAATATTAATAGATTGTCAAAAATGAATTTTATTGTGAACGAAACTAAAAAGATAAATCCGATTTGTCCCCACAAAGCAGCACGCGCACTTTCTGTTCGGTTATAAAATCGGTATAAAGACTTACACGCAAAAAAAAGAGCAAGAGAGAATACAAGAAAAATAATATAGTATATTGCAGGGGCAAGACTACTAAACAAATTCCCAACTAATACTACGGGTAACCAAGATGGATAACTAAGAATCGTACTTACAATCGCAAGAACGGTAATAGCAGTATCATTCAACTTTTTCATTTTATAAATAAAATCCATGCTACCATTATGCTAACAAAAAATAATAGCAGCATGGGTTTTATTTTTTATTGTTGCGATCCAGATAACACACATTTTTGTATCAATAACACAACAAATAAAATCCGTGAGCACCAAAAGAACAGGAGAACGAAAAATGAGCTTAAAATATGGGGAAATCATAAAACAGATGTCTCTGGAAGAAAAAGCACTGATGATGTCCGGTAAAAATACATGGGAGACTGTAGATTTTGAGAAGTACGGAATCCCATCCATGGCAATGTCCGACGGACCTCATGGGTTAAGACGTCAGGCCGGTGCAGGAGACCACCTTGGATTAAATGCCAGCCTTCCGGCAACCTGTTTCCCGACCGCAGCTACGATCGCAAACAGCTGGGATGAAAAATTGGGGGAGGAGATCGGTACTGCACTTGCAGAGGAAGCGGTGACCATGGATGTCAATGTCATCTTAGGACCGGGACTCAACATTAAGAGAAGCCCGCTTTGTGGACGTAACTTTGAGTATTTTTCCGAAGATCCGTATCATGCAGGAAAAATGGCAGCCGCTTATGTAAAAGGTATCCAGAGCAAGGGAATCTCAGCATGTCCAAAGCATTTTGCGGCAAACAGCCAGGAACTCCGTCGTATGGCAAGCGACTCTGTTGTCGATGAGCGTACATTCCGGGAAATCTATACCACTGGATTTGAAATCGCAGTCAAAGAGGGAAAATCCAAATCCATCATGTCTTCTTATAATGAAGTAAACGGTGTCTATGCAAATGAGAATCGTCACATGTTACAGGAAATCTTAGTCGATGAGTGGGGATTTGACGGCTATGTCGTATCAGACTGGGGCGGAAGCAACGACCATGCACTCGGCGTTATGAACGGAAGCCATCTTGAGATGCCGGGGACCGGAAAATCAGGCATGCGTGATATTGTCCGTGCGGTAAAAGACGGCACATTACCGGAAGAAGTATTAGATCAGCGTCTGGATGAACTGTTAAATGTTGTTTTTGCAACCCATCAGGCAACTGTTGATGGAAAAGGCAAAAAATTTGATGTTGAAGGACACCATGCATTAGCAAGAAAAGCAGCCGAAGAAAGTGTTGTTTTACTGAAAAACAGTAACAACATCCTGCCATTAAAACCGGGAACAAAAGTAGCAGTGATCGGTGATTTTGCAAAGACTCCACGTTATCAGGGTGCAGGTTCTTCTCTTGTAAATCCGACCAAACAGCCGGAATCCATCTTAGATGTGATTGGGGACAGCGGACTTGTAATGACCGCTTATGAGCAGGGATATATCCGCAACCGCAAACCGAATGCAGCACTTGCAAAATCAGCAGTGGAAGCAGCAAAGAATGCAGACGTTGTTCTTGTTTTTGCAGGATTAGATGAGATCAGCGAGTCCGAAGGACTTGACCGTACCCATATGCATATGCCACAGGCACAGAACGAACTGATCGATGAGATCACAGCAGTAAACTCCAATGTAGTGGTAGTTCTCTCCGCAGGTTCTTCCATTGAGATGCCGTGGTTTGACTATGTAAAAGGTATCGTTCACGGATATTTAGGTGGTCAGGCAGGTGCATCTGCAATGATGAACGTCCTCACCGGAAAGGTATGCCCATCCGGAAAATTAAATGAGACTTATCCACTTCACTATGAAGATACTCCTGCATTCCACTACTATCCAAGTAAGGAGCGCAGCAGCGAGTACCGCGAGGCTCTCTATGTGGGATATCGTTATTATACAACGGTCGGCAAAAAAGTCCGTTTCCCATTTGGTTATGGATTGAGTTATACAACTTTTGCATACAGCAATTTCTCCGTTGACAAAGACGGTGTGACCTTCACGATCAAAAACACCGGAGATGTGGAAGGAACAGAAATTGCGCAGCTTTATGTCGGAAAACGGTCCGAGACGATTTTCCGTCCGGTCCGTGAGTTAAAAGGTTTTGCGAGAGTGACATTAGCTCCTGGCGAGGAAAAATCCGTGCATATTGCATTTGATGACAAGACCTTCCGTTTCTATGACACAAGAACGGATACATGGGAAGTAGAATCTGGTAACTATCAGATCATGGTAGGAACCGATGCAGATACTATGGTATTAGTAGGCAGCTTAGATGTTGCAGGAACTGTAGCAGAAGGCGGCTATAGCAAAGAGATTTTACCGGAATATTTCAGCGGTAAGATTGAGAACGTGGATGACATCGAGTACAGAGAACTTTACGGAAGAGAAATCCCGGATGGAAGCTGGAGCGGTGAGATCCAGATGAACGATGCAGTATGCCAGCTTTATTACGGAAAAGGTATCTTTGGCAAACTGTTCTACGGAGTGCTCCGCATTTTGTTAAAAATCAGCGAGTGGCAGGGTAAACCGAACTTAAATGTTCTGTTCAACTACAATATGCCAATCCGTGGATATGCAAAAATGACAGGTGGTTTTGTCACAATGGAGATGGCGAGAGCCTTAACAGAGATGGCAAATGGACACCGGATCAAAGGAACGGCACATCTGATCAAAGCGGCAGTGAAGAGAGATTAATGTAGAGGAACAAAAAATAAATTTTACACAAAACACACGTAAGGTGGCTATGGATTTTACATAGCTGCCTTATTTTTTTATGTATGGAAACAAATAAGATAAAAGTAAAATTGGAAGCGCCGATGGTGCAGGCGCGGTATCAGTATGCAATTGATGTGATGTTAACAAGACTTCGCATGATTGATGCAGATCTGACCGAGAAAAATGAACGCCCATTAATCAGAAATTTGTGTAGCAGAATTAAAACTGCCGAGAGTATTGTGAAAAAGCTGGAAAGAAAGGAACGTGAAGTCACTTTCGAAACAGCAGTCAATACTTTAAATGATATTGCCGGAGTCCGTGTGGTGTGTTATTTTGCGGACGATATTTATCAGATTGCGGACGCAGTGCGCAGACAGAAAGACTTTACCATTGTCAAAGAAAAAAATTATATCAGGAAGCCGAAAAAAAGCGGCTATCAAAGCCTTCATCTGATCGTGGAAGTGCCGGTAACTTATCTGGATAAGACAACCGCAGTGAGAGTTGAGATACAGATCCGTTCAGTCGCCATGGACTACTGGGCAGAATTAGATTCCCAGATGTGTTACAAAAAGGACGCCGGGCAGTTAGAAGCGGTAGAGAAGGCAACAAAGCAGTACGCAGACGTCATTGCGGGTGTGGATAAGAAGATGCTGGAACTTCGTAAGAAGATACAGAAAATGTGAAAGCATCCGGTAATCCCAAACGGCAGACATACATAAAATGAAACGATATCAGCAAAGCAGATCAGAAAAGAGGAGTAAAAAATGGATCAGGAAAAGACAAAGGTATGGGCACACCGCGGAGCCAGCGGTTATGCTCCGGAAAATACATTAGATGCATTCCGGAAAGCAGTTGAGATGGGAGCAGATGGAATCGAACTTGACGTGCAGATGACAAAAGATGGAGAACTCGTCGTTATCCATGATGAGACGATCGATCGTGTTAGCAATGGAAAAGGCTGGGTAAAAGATTACACCTATGAAGAACTGAAAAAATTTAATTTTAACAAAACGCATCTGGAATACACAAAGGAAGAGATACCAACACTTGAGCAGGTATATCTGTTGATAAAACCGACAAATCTTACCATTAATGTGGAGATCAAAACAGGAATTGTTTTCTATCCGGGGATTGAAGAGCGGGTACTGGAGCTTACAGAGCGTCTTGGAATGAAGGAGCGTGTCATTTATTCTTCGTTTAATCATTATACGATCCGGAAAATCAAAGAATCAGATCCGCAGGCTAAGACGGGCATGCTCTATGAAGATGGAATCATTGATGCAGTGGATTATGCATGTGATGTTGTAAAGGCAGACGCACTTCACCCAGCGGGATATAACGTTTTTTATCCGGGATTTTTAGAGCGTTGTAGAGAGCGGAAAAGACTGCTTCATGTATGGACAATCAATGAAGAAAAACATATGAGAATGCTGTGTGAGGCAGGCGTGGATGCGTTGATCACAAACTACCCGGATATAGCAAAGAAAATCAGGGACGAATACTGTTTTGGAGAACTGCAGCCTGAACTGGTTCAAAGAATCCTTCAGAGTTGAGACAGTGAGAGATACCTATGATAGAAAAAAGAGCAGAGAACATCATGATACCGGAAGAAGCGAATTATCAGCGAACCATGAAGCGTGATGTGGAACCATATCTGAGAAGCTATGAAAAAGACGGCTACATAGAAAGCTACGATAAGACTGCAATTTATTACCGCACATACCAGATTCCGCAGGCGAAAGCCGGAATTGTCATCAGCCACGGATTCTGTGAGTTTGCAGAGAAATATAGGGAAGTGATCTATTATTTCCTGCAAAACGGATATTCTGTCTATGTCCCGGAGCACAGGGGACACGGATATTCTGACCGGATTGTTGTGGATGGCGAAAAAGTTCATGTCGAGGATTATGAGCAATATGTGCAGGATCTGCATTTTTTTGTGAAAAATGTGGTAGAACTCACTGAAAAACGAAGAATCTTATTCTGTCATTCCATGGGTGGAGCCATTGGAGTGCGGTATCTCGAAGAGTTCCCACTGACCTTCGATGCGGCAATCCTGTCAGCACCGATGCTTGGGATGAACACTGGAAAGTATCCGAAGTGGCTTGCGAAAGTTACCGCAGATTTTTTCTGCGCGATCGGAAAGGGAACGAAATATGCTGCCGGACAGAGTGGTTTTTCAGACAAACCATCCTTTGAAACAAGCAGCTGCGTTTCCAGAGAACGATACATGTATATCTACAATATGCGTCTGCGGAATATCAATTACCAGACTTACGGTGGAACCTATGCCTGGGTAAAAGCAGGATTTAAAGTAATCCGCAAGCTGCGGAAAAGAAAAAACATTAACAGTATAAAAATTCCGCTTATAATCTTTGAAGCGGAAAAAGACGACATGGTTGACAATTGTGGCATTGAAAAATTTGCTAAAAAAGCCAAGACCGCACAGCTGGTAAGAATGAAGGATTCCAAACATGAAATCTTTAACGCAGGCGAGGCGGTGCGTGACAGTTACTATAGACAAATATTTTTATTTTTAAATCATGTGTATACGGCACAGGAAAGAATGAATGAGGAAAACGAATATGAAACAAAAACTGACGAAACTCGAAAAATACTGGGTACTGTATGATGTGGGAAACTCTGCATTTACGCTGTTAGTGTCCACGATCATTCCGATTTATTTTAAAAACATGGCACAGAATATGGGCGTTTCCGCATCGGATTCTACTGCATATCTCAGCTATGCGATCTCAATCTCTACGATCATTGTTGCAATTTTAGGACCGATCCTCGGCGCAGTCGCAGACAACAAAAACCATAAAAAGCCGTTATTTACATTTTTCATGATGATCGGTGTTCTAGGATGTGCAGCGTTGTCCATTCCGAAGACGTGGCTGATGTTTTTGATTATTTTTGTGATCGCAAAAGTAGGATTTTCCGGCAGCCTGATTTTTTATGATTCCATGATGGTAGATGTAACCACTGACGAACGCATGGATGAGGTATCGTCCCATGGGTATGCGTGGGGCTATATCGGAAGCTGTGTACCGTTTGTCATCAGTTTATTGCTGGTATTAGGCGGTGATAAAGTTGGCATCAGCACACCGGCAGCCATGACAACCGCATTTTTCTTAAATGCAGCATGGTGGGGACTTGTGACAATCCCACTTCTGAAAAATTACGAACAGAAATATTATGTGGAAAATCAAGGCTCCGTGGTAAAGGAGTCTTTTGCCAGACTTGGAAGAAGTGTGGCGGAATTGAAAGATAACAAAAAAGTTGCCCTCTTTCTGCTCGCATTTTTCTTCTATATAGACGGTGTATACACGATTATCGAGATGGCAACTTCTTACGGAAAAGACGTTGGGATCAGTGACGCTAATCTGCTGATGGCATTGCTTCTGACGCAGGTTGTGGCATTCCCATGTGCGATTCTTTTCGGAAAAATGACACAGAAATTTGAGACAGGAAAACTAATTTCTGTCTGCATCATTGCATATTTTGCAGTCGCAGTTTATGCCCTGCAGTTAGACGCAGCATGGAAGTTCTGGATGATGGCAACTTTTGTAGGCGTATTTCAGGGTGCGATCCAGGCGCTGTCCCGTTCCTACTATGCAAAGATCATCCCAAAGGAAAAATCGTCTGAGTATTTCGGAATCTTTGATATATTCGGAAAGGGTGCATCTTTTATGGGAACTATGTTAATGGGAATCAGCACACAGATTTTTGATACTTCCAAAGCAGGAGTGGTAGTGATTGCAGCCATGTTTGTGGTCGGATTCGTTTTCTTTCAGGTGCAGCGCAGGACAGAGGAGGATCAAAATGGTTTACCATCATTTTACAGACGTTTTACAAAGGGAGATATTTAGATTTTACACGCTGGCTTTAAAGTAGTCATTGTCAATGAGACAGAGACAAAAAAACAAAGATGGGAAACGCAAGATCCCATAAAGATTTGGAGGAAAATCAAAATGAAAAAGAAAGTAATCAGTTTATTCGTAACAGGAATGTTAGCAGTCAGCATGATCGCAGGATGTGGTTCTGATAATACAGCAGACACCAGTACATCCGCAGATACCACAGCAGATGCTTCTACAGATGCAGCAGCAGACACAACAGCAGAGGAAGCACCGGCAGCTACAACAGACTTTGATGCAAGTGAATATGTCAATGTATTATCCCGCGAGGATGGATCCGGTACAAGAGGTGCATTCATCGAATTATTTGGAATCGAAGAAAAAGACGCAGACGGAAATAAAGTGGACAACACAACAGAGGAAGCGATCATCACAAACAGCACATCCGTAATGCTTACATCTGTAGCAAGTGATGAGTATGCGATCGGTTATGTTTCCCTTGGTTCTTTAGATGACACTGTAAAAGCAGTCAGCATTGACGGAGCAGAAGCAACAGTAGAGAATATCAAAAATGGTACATACACGATTGCAAGACCATTTAACATTGCAACAAAAGGTGAAGTAAACGACATCGCACAGGATTTCATCAACTACATTATGAGTGCAGAAGGTCAGGCAGTCATCACAGAGAACGGATACATCGGTTCCGATGATGCGGCAGCATTCGAATCCAACGGAGCAACAGGTAAAGTGACAGTCAGCGGTTCTTCTTCTGTAACACCGGTTATGGAAAAATTAAAAGAAGCTTACACAGCCGTAAACTCCGGTGCAGAGATCGAGATTCAGGAGAGTGATTCCACAACAGGTATGACAGACGCAGCAGCAGGTACAAGTGATATCGGTATGGCTTCCCGTGAATTAAAAGATTCTGAGACAGAGCAGGGACTTACCGCAACAACAATCGCTATGGATGGTATCGCAGTGGTCGTAAATCTTGACAACCCAACAGCAAACCTTACATCCGATCAGGTAAAAGGTGTCTATGTTGGAGATGTTACAAGCTGGGATGAACTTGCAGAATAAGTAATCAATGAAAATATCTGGTATGAAATAAAAAAACATCAGAGATAAGAAATTAAAAAATTACTGACAGAAGGGTCGGATGGAAAACTCCTCCGGCCTTTTTTCGGAAATCAGGATATTTACAATTTGTAAAGCATTACATAATGATATTAAGCCTGCACTGTCAGGCATTCCTCAGATTTTGGAGAACATAAATATATGAATATCAATAAATTAAAAGAAATTGTAATGAAATATGTATTTCTGTTTACCGCCATTATTTCCATTGTAGCAGTTGTACTGATCTGCGTGTTCCTGTTCGCAAATGGGGTTCCGGCAATGAAAGAGATTGGATTTGCCAACTTCCTCGGAGGAACAAAATGGAAACCCGGCAACGGCTTATATGGTATCTTCCCGATGATCCTGGGAAGTATCTATGTAACAGGCGGAGCCTTGATCATCGGAGTACCGATCGGAATTCTGATGTCTATCTTCATGGCACGTTTCTGTCCGGACAGATTACACAAGGTATTAAAACCGATCGTTGATCTGCTGGCTGGAATCCCTTCTATTGTTTATGGATTCTTCGGACTGGTTGTTATGGTTCCGTTTGTCAGGGAGCATTTCAAAGGCAATGGACAGAGCATTTTAACAGCAGCACTGTTACTTGGAATCATGATCTTACCTACAATTATCAGCGTGTCCGAGTCATCCATCCGTGCAGTAGAGGAGAGCTATTATGAGGGAGCGCTCGCACTGGGAGCCACACATGAGAGAAGTGTCTTTACGGTTGTTGTTCCGGCAGCAAAATCAGGTGTGTTTGCAGCAGTTGTGCTCGGCGTAGGACGTGCGCTCGGTGAGACAATGGCAGTCATGATGGTAGTCGGCAATCAGGCGAGAGTGCCGGACAGTATTTTCAAAGGTGTGCGTACACTCACAACGAATATCGTACTTGAGATGGGATATGCCACGGATCTTCACAGGGAAGCATTGATTGCTACAGGCGTAGTTCTGTTTGTGTTTATTCTTATTATTAATATATCGTTTTCTATTTTGAAACGTAGAGGAAAGGAGTAGAGGCAGTATGGAAAAAAATATCACTCCGATCAATCAACTGTCGTGGAAAGACAGATTGAAATCTTATAAAAAACATCCGGGATCTTTTATTTTACTGCTTCTGGTGGGAGCCTCGGCAGTGATCACCGTGACAGTACTTGTTTATCTAGTGGGCTATATTTTGATCCACGGAGTTCCATATTTAAGACCAAGCCTGTTTTCACTGACTTACAATTCCGATAACGTGTCAATGATGCCGGCGATCATCAACACCATCACAATGGTATTGCTCGCACTGCTTTTTTCTGTTCCGTTTGGAATCGGAGCAGCAATTTATCTTGTCGAATATGCAAAAAAAGGAAATAAACTCGTTGAGCTGGTGCGTATCACGGCAGAGACATTGACCGGTATCCCATCCATTATCTATGGACTGTTCGGTATGTTGTTTTTCGTGACAGCGTTGCATTGGGGATATTCCATGTTAGCTGGCGCGGCAACACTTGCGATCATGGTTCTCCCGGTCATTATGAGAACGACGGAGGAAGCGCTTTTGTGTGTGCCGGATATGTACCGTGAGGGAAGCTTCGGACTTGGCGCAGGAAAGCTCCGCACCATTTTTAAAATCGTACTTCCAACGGCGATTCCGGGTATTTTGTCTGGTATCATCCTTGCGATCGGACGTATCGTAGGAGAGACAGCGGCACTGATCTATACGGCAGGAACCGTTGCGGAGGCAGCAGGTGTCATGGATTCCGGACGAACCCTTGCGATTCATATGTATTCGCTGTCGAGAGAGGGACTTCACACAAATGAAGCATACGCAACAGCAGTCGTTCTTCTGATCGTGGTGCTTCTCATCAACGGATTATCGTCCCTGATCGCAAGGAAACTGGAAGCAGCAACAAAGTAAATTCGAAAAAACATTCAGATAAAAATCTGAATATGGATCATTATAAAATAAAACGTCTGTGAACAGACAGATAAAGCAAAGGAAACAATATGAGTGAAAAATTTAAAATTTCAAACCTTGATTTATATTACGGTGATTTTCATGCGTTGAAAGATATCAATATGAGCATCCATGCAAACGAGATCACAGCTTTTATCGGACCATCCGGCTGTGGAAAATCGACCTTTTTAAAAAGTCTGAACAGAATGAATGATCTGGTGGAAGGATGTAAGATCACAGGAAATGTCCTGTTAGATGGCGAGGACATCTATAAAGGTATGGATGTCAATCTTTTACGAAAAAGAGTCGGCATGGTATTCCAGAAGCCAAATCCGTTCCCGATGAGTATTTACGACAATATTGCGTATGGACCGAGAACCCACGGTATCCGCTCCAAAGCAAAATTAGATGAGATCGTGGAAAAATCCCTGCGTGATGCGGCAATCTGGGACGAAGTGAAAGACCGTCTGAAAAAAAGCGCACTTGGCATGTCCGGTGGACAGCAGCAGAGATTATGTATCGCAAGGGCACTGGCAGTGGAACCGGAAGTCATCCTAATGGACGAACCGACTTCCGCGCTTGATCCAATCTCCACATCCAAGATCGAGGATCTTGTCATTGAACTGAAAAAACAGTACACCATCGTCATGGTCACACACAATATGCAGCAGGCTGTGCGTGTTTCGGATAAAACCGTATTCTTCTTATTAGGAGAGGTGATCGAGGCTGGCGAGACAGAAAAATTATTCTCAATTCCACAGGATAAACGTACCGAGGACTATATCACAGGACGTTTTGGTTGACATAAATAAAAAGGAGAGAATGATATGAGAAATCGATTTGACAGACAGTTATTAGAATTAAATAATGAATTGATTCAGATGGGAAGCCTGATTGAGCAGGCAATCGAGATGGGGATATCCGCACTGGTAAAGCAGGATGTAGAAAAAGCAGAGCAGGCGATCAAATTTGACGTGGAAGTAGATGAGCCGGAGAAAACGATCGAAGCTCTCTGCATGAAACTACTGCTGCAACAGCAGCCGGTAGCAAAAGACTTAAGATTAATTTCTGCAGCGTTAAAAATGATCACGGACATGGAGCGTATCGGGGATCATGCAGCGGATATTTCGGAGATGACCATTTTAATGGCAGATTCTGATTATGAAAAAAGCGCCATTAATATGGAAGTGATCAAAGAGATGGCAAAAGAGACAACCGATATGGTTATCAAGAGTGTGGATGCTTTTGTCAACAAAGATCTCGAACTGGCACGCTGGGTCATCAACCGTGATGATGTGGTGGACGATCTTTTTGACAGTTTCCGGAAAGAACTCATCCAAAAAATCAATGAGAATGTAAAAAATGGTGAGATGGCAACGGATATGCTGATGGTCGCAAAATATTTTGAGCGTATCGGCGATCATGCAACCAACATTGCAGAATGGGTGATCTATTCTATCACCGGAAAACACGAAGACGAATAAATTTTAAGAAAACTTTTCCCTTACAGACATAAAAAAGGTATGCTAAAAGACTCCTGATTGCAATTTTACATAGATTTTACATAAAACCGACATAAGATTTACATGTAGTTTATAATATGGAATCGAAATGTAAACAATAACCTAGTATATGTCTATGTAAGGGAGAGATTATGAATATTTTTGGAATTCTGACAATGATCGGCGGTCTGGCAATGTTCCTGTACGGAATGAGTGTTATGGGTGGCGGTCTTGAAAAAATGTCCGGCGGAAAATTGGAGCGTATCTTAGAGAGCCTGACCTCGAATCCGTTTAAAGCGGTATTGCTCGGAGCCGGCGTGACAGCTGTGATCCAGTCATCCTCAGCTACGACGGTCATGGTTGTCGGTTTCGTAAATTCAGGCATCATGAAACTGTCGCAGGCGATCGGAATCATCATGGGTGCAAACATTGGAACGACAGTTACCTCATGGCTTTTGAGCCTGACCGGGATCGAGAGTTCCAATTTCCTGATCAGCATGTTAAAACCGTCCTCTTTTTCACCGGTTCTCGCACTGATCGGTATTATTATGTATATGTCCGGCAAGGACAAAAAGAAAGATATCGGTGAAATCTTACTTGGATTTGCAATCTTAATGTTTGGTATGGAGACAATGAGCGACGCTGTAAAGCCGCTTGCGGATGTGCCGGAATTTACCGATATTCTGACGATGTTCAACAATCCGGTATTTGGCGTGTTAGCAGGAGCGCTGCTCACCGCAGTCATTCAGAGTTCTTCGGCTTCTGTTGGTATCCTGCAGGCATTGTCTGTCACAGGAGCATTTACTTATGGTTCGGTTATTCCGATTATCTTAGGACAGAATATCGGAACCTGTGTCACAGCGATGATCTCAGCAATCGGTGCAAACCGGGGCGCAAAGAGAACCGCATTCGTGCATTTATATTTCAACATTATCGGAACCTTATTATTCCTTACAGTATTTTATATTGGAAATGCAATCTTTCGTTTTGAATTTGTCGGGGAGACGGTAGGAGTTGCAGGGATCGCGCTGATCCACAGTATTTTTAATGTCTTTACAACTGTAGTATTATTTCCGTTTATCCGTGGGCTGGAAAAACTGGCTTACCTTACAATCCCGGAATCTGACGAGGAAAAATCTGCCAAAGAAGATGTGTTTGCCATTTTAGATGAGCGTTTTGTGAGCAGTCCTGCATTTGCGATCGAGCAGTGTAAAACTTTAGTAAACCAGATGGCAGAGATCACAAAAAACAGTTTTATCGAGGCAATGGAATGTATCAAAGAGCCTTCAGATCAGAAATTTGCGGAAGTGATCGCAAAAGAAAACCGCGTAGATGTGTATGATGATAAAATCAGCGCCTATCTGACGAAATTAAACAGTGGGGATCTTTCTTATACGGACAGTCTGCGGGTGACTTCACTTTTACACTGTCTGACGGATTTCGAGAGAATTTCCGATCATGCGGTAAATGTGGTAGAATGTGTACAGCAGATGCAGAAAGAGGATGCAAAGTTTTCTAAGAAGGCGGAGGATGAGATGAACATTTACTCCAAAGCCGTGAGGGATATCTTGGAGAGAACGACCGGAGCGTTTATCAATACCGATATTCCACTTGCGCGTTCCGTGGAACCGTTAGAAGAAGTCATTGACGGCCTGAACAAAACGGTAAAAAAACATCATATGAAGCGTCTGCGCAAGGGAAAATGCACGATCGGACTTGGACTGGTACTCTCGGATCTTGCCATGAACTACGAGCGTGTTGCCGATCACTGCTCCAATATCGCAGTATATATGATGCAGTTGAATGATACCGGTCTGGAGGAACACAGTTTTACAGAGCAGATGGATGAAAAAGAGAGTGCAGAATTTACAAAACTGGAAAATGAATTTGAACAAAAATATGAGATAGATTAAATCCGGGAAGAAATTCGCAGCACAATTATTGTGTTGCGAATTTTTTGTGAATCAGGGAAAGACTTATAGAAAAAACAAAGCAGGCTGTATTATAATCTATTTATAGAGCGAACAGTGGGAGGAAATGATTATGGCAACAATCTATATTGTAGAAGATGATGTAAATATCCGCGAGATCGAGCGCTATGCGTTAAAAAACAGCGGATATCAGGTAGAAGAATTTGAGTGCGGTGCAGATCTTTTTAAAAGGTTAGAGAGCAAAGTTCCGGCCCTGATTTTATTAGATATCATGCTTCCGAATGAGGATGGACTTGATATTCTGACCAAAATCCGTGCAGATAAAAACACAGCAAAAGTGCCGATTATTATGGTGACGGCAAAAACATCCGAGCTTGACAAAGTAAAAGGGTTAGACCTCGGAGCGGACGATTACATTTCCAAGCCGTTTGGTGTCATGGAGCTGATCTCCCGCGTTAAGGCATTATTGCGCAGAACCACGAATGCGCAGGAAGAATCACAGATCTCCTACGGAAATATTCTGGTGGATAACGATAAACACGCCGTTTACGTGGATGGAAACCTGTGTGAGCTCACCTACAAAGAATTTGAACTTTTCAAATACCTTGTCATCAACAAGGGAATCGTGCTGTCGAGGGATAAGATCATGAACCAGGTGTGGGGCTTTGACTATGAGGGTGAGAGCCGGACAGTCGATATGCATATCAAGACGCTGAGACAGAAACTTGGAGAGGCGGGAAGCCATATCAAGACAGTGCGCAATGTCGGTTACATGGTGGAGTGACGTCCGTTAAGGAGCAGGGAAAAGGCAGGACAGACGTAAGACGGTGATGGGATGAAAAAGAAAATCAACAGCAAATTTATGCTGATCTCAGCGATTGCAATTATTGTCATGGCAATCTGTGCCATGGTGCTTTTTTATGATATATTGAAAAAACAGATTTTTGACGATCTGAAGGCAAACGCCCATGTGATCTCCATGATGAACCCGGAGGATCTGCCGGATGAGATCAACTATAATCTGAATAAAGATGGGCTGCGTATCACGCTGATCAATGAGGATGGAACCGTCATCTATGACAGCATGGAAGACGAGTCGAAGATGGAAAATCACAGGGAACGACCGGAGATCGCTTCTGCATTGGCAGCCGGAGAGGGGCGTGCGATGCGGAAATCGACTACGTCCGCAAAACATACTTTTTATTATGCAATGAGAACAGATGACGGAAAAGTTCTGCGTATTGGAAAAGACAGTAACAGCATCTACAGTCTGATCATCAAGATGGTATATCTCACGTTGTCTGTGGGATTCTGCGTATTTGTACTGTGCACAGTCCTTGCACACAGGCTTACCAGGCGTCTTGTGGCACCAATCGAAAAGATGGCGGACAATATTGTACTGCTGGAAGAAAATGATGTTTATGACGAGATGAAGCCATTTGTTGCGACTATCAAGCAGCAGCATGTGGATATTTTAAAACATTCCCAGATGCGTCAGGAATTTACTGCAAATGTTTCACACGAATTAAAGACACCGCTCACTGCGATTTCCGGTTATGCAGAACTCATTGCAAGTGGAATGACAAGCGGGGAGGACACCATTCATTTTGCCACGGAAATCCATAAGAGCGCAGAACGTCTGCAATATCTGATCAATGATATCATCAAGCTTTCCGAGTTAGACAGCGACGACACAAAGATCGAGTTTGAGACGTTAGACCTCCATGAGATGGCGTTAAACTGTCAGGCAATGATGGAGATCCCGGCGGAAAAGAACGAGGTGACGGTGGAAGTACAGGGAGATTCCGCTGAGATCAGGGGAAACAGAAACCTGATCGACGAACTGATCTACAATCTGTGCAGCAATGCGGTGCGTTACAATAAAAAGGGTGGAAAAGTGACGATCATGACGGGCACGGAGAACGGACACCCAACGCTGACCGTGAAAGACACAGGGATCGGTATCCCAAAAGAAGCGCAGAAGCGAGTCTTTGAACGTTTCTACCGCGTGGACAAGAGCCGTTCGAAATCGACCGGCGGCACAGGACTGGGGCTTGCCATCGTAAAGCATATCGTAGCGCAGCATGAGGCGCAGATCTCACTGGAAAGTGAGGAGGGTGCCGGTACGGAGATTAAGGTGACGTTTTTAAAATAATTAGAAAAGATGAGCTTCTGATTTTATATCGGAGGCTTATTTTATATAAAAACGTGAAAAAATATGTGATTTAGCTGTGAAAAACGTGATAAAAACATATAAAAAGATCAAAAAAACGTGAAAATTAAAATTCAAAGAAAAAACTATAGCAGTCTTTTCCATTTTTGTGTTATTATAGAAAGACAGTCATAACGACAGTACGAATGAAAATGAAAGGACAGAGTAAGTAATTATATGTTTTCCGTATCAGACATTAAAGAGACAGTGTATCCGGCGGCGTACCGGAGAGGGAAAGAGCTGTATGAAACGGCGGGGGTTTTTGATTTTTCCTATGAGTTGTATTTAGTGGATGAGCTGCCAGTGGCAGATGTCAGGGCAAAAGTTCGTGGAATCAATCAGGAGTATTATGAAGTGACAGCCACTATCGACGAGGAGTTCGGGGATGTGACGAACTGCAACTGCGGATGTGAGGCTTTTTATAATTATGAGGGAATGTGCAAGCATTGTGTGGCAATGCTTTTGAATTATGTAAACAAGAGGACTCCGATGGAGATTCTCAGGTTAAAACGGGGACAGGGCACAGAGACACCGGAAGCAGGGGAACGTCCGGTGGGAAAGATGGAGACGGCAGCACCGCTGAAAAATCTGCTGAGCCAGTATTCCATGCGTGCAACATCCAAATATATGTTACCGGAAACCATTTACGGAAAAGTAGAGTTAGAACCTTACTTTGAGATGGATTACGGCTATGCAAGACTAGAATTTAAGATCGGAATGGAGACAAAGTATGTGTTAAAAAACATTTCTGCGTTTTTACATTCCGTTCAGGTCAATGAGAAAGTGCATTACGGCAAAAAACTTGATTTTTATCATCACATGGAAGCTTTTTCGGAGGATGCAAAGCGCCTGATCCGGTTTATGCAGCAGCAGGATGATGATAAAAAGCGCCAGAGTAAGTTCCATGCTTATTATGCCTACACCGGCGGCTATGAGCGTACCATGGAGCTTGATGGTGTGGGGATCGACCGGTTTTTGGAAGCGGTGAAAGGAACTCCTTTTCATGCAACGATCGGTTATGATATGAATGAAAGTTACATCTATAATGGAACAAAACGCAAACCAAAACTGACGCTGAAAGGTGGAAGTGCGGGAGCGTTTCTCTGCATGGAAGATCTGCCGATGATCGAGGGTGACAAGTATTATTACTTTTATGAGGATGGGGAGATTTTCCTCGGAGAGCCATTGTTAAAAGGAAAAGTATCAGACTTCTTCCAGTTTTTACACCGTCAGGTAGGGGGAGACTGCTATATTGCAGCGGACGAACTCGCAATGTTCTGCCGGGATCTTCTGCCGATGGTGAGGGAAAGCTTCGATGTAATCCCGGAAGGATTCGACGAGGCGCTTTACGTTCCGCCGAAGCCGGAATTTGAGTTATATCTGGATCGTCAGGCAATGGATGTTGTCGGTGCGAAGCTGGTCGCAGTCTATGGGGACAATAAATACAACGTGCTTGCCAAAGTAGAACCGGGCGAGGTGCGTGATCTGTCTGAGGAGCTGCGCATCAAGAGCCTTGTGGAGCCGTATTTCAATGAGTATGACCATTCGAAGACATTTTTTGTCATTGCAAAAGACGAAGATCTGCTCTATCAGCTCGTGGCGGGTGGATTGCAGCGTTTAAGCCATTTTATGGCAATTTACACGTCGGACAAGTTCCGCAATATGAAAGTGGTCAATGCGCCGAGCGTATCCGTGGGTGTCTCCTTAAAGAGTGACCTTCTGGAATTAAAGGTACACTCTGATGAGATGTCCTCCGAGGAGCTGGCATATCTGCTTTCCAAGTACGACAGAAAGAAAAAGTATATCCGTCTGAAAAACGGGGATTTCTTAGATATCAAAGAGGATGGGATCAGTGCGCTTGCAGAAGTCAGTGAGGATTTACAGCTTACCGAGGCAAGCCTGAAAAAAGGAACGGTCGTGATCCCAAAATACCGCGCTATGTATCTGGATGCAGCACTGAAAAATAACCAGCTGCTGTCCATCGAGAAAAACAGGGAATTCAAAGGCATGGTGCGGAACATGAAGACCATCGAGGACAGCGATTATGAGGTGGTGGATTCCCTGAAAAATGTTATGAGAAACTATCAGAAAAACGGTTTCCTCTGGCTGAAAACGCTGCGGGAGAACGGTTTTGGCGGAATCCTTGCGGACGATATGGGACTTGGAAAAACGCTTCAGGTAATAAGCCTTCTTCTGGCAGAGCGTCAGGATTATGATGCCGGGGAAAAGGAGCGCCGCAGATCACTTATTGTATGTCCGGCATCTTTAGTTTATAACTGGCAGAAAGAGATTGAGCGTTTTGCACCGGAACTTGAGACTGTGACGATCACAGGAAGTGCACCGGAGCGAAAAGATATCATCCGGCACACCACGGATGGACAGATCCTCATCACATCCTATGATCTGTTAAAACGTGATGTGGAGTATTACAAAAACATTGTGTTTGCAGTTCAGGTCATTGATGAAGCTCAATATATTAAAAATGCCGGAACGCAGGCGGCAAAAGGCGTCAAGAAGATCACGGCAGCCTTTAAGCTGGCGCTGACCGGTACACCGATCGAGAACCGCTTAAGCGAGCTTTGGAGTATCTTTGATTACCTGATGCCGGGATTTTTGTATACATACCAGAAGTTCCGTGAGGAGATCGAGACACCGATCGTTGTGAACAAAGATGAGAACAAGATGGAACGTTTACAGCGCATGATCCGTCCGTTTATCCTGCGCCGGTTAAAAGGTGATGTATTAAAAGATCTTCCGGAAAAACTCGAAGAGAATGTTTATGCGAAGATGGAGGGCGAACAGCTGGCTCTTTATGATGCGCATGTGCAGCAGATGAAGCAGATGTTAGACGGCAAGAGCGAGGCGGAATTTAAGTCCAACAAGATCCAGATCCTTGCAGAACTTACAAAACTGCGTCAGCTCTGCTGTGATCCGGCACTTTTATTCGAAGATTACAAGGGCGAATCCGCAAAAGTCCAGATGTGTATGGATCTGATCGGAAACGCAGTGCATGGTGGACACAAGGTGCTGTTATTCTCCCAGTTCACGACCATGTTAGACCGTCTGGCGGAACAGCTGAAAAAGCTGGGCATTGATTACTATATGCTCACCGGCTCCGTCAATAAGGAAAAACGTATGCAGATGGTAGACAGCTTCAACAAAGATGATGTCCCGGTGTTCTGTATCTCCTTAAAGGCAGGCGGAACCGGATTGAACCTCACCGCAGCGGACATCGTCATCCACTACGATCCATGGTGGAACGTTGCCGTGCAGAATCAGGCAACCGACCGTGCACACCGTATCGGGCAGAAGAATGTCGTGACGGTTTACAAACTCGTCTCCCAGGGTACGATCGAGGAGAAGATCATTGATATCCAGGAGAAAAAGAAAAAGCTTGCCGAGCAGGTGCTGGAGGGCGAGGGAATGGATTCCGTAGTATTCACAAAAGAGGAAATCATGGAACTTCTCGGCTAGAGGATAGCGGAAAAAAGTCATTGAATTGCAATTATTATAAAAGTAATTCAATGGCTTTTTTGTATCAAAGTCTGATAATTATTAAGTTTCATTAGAAATTACTCGACTGTTTCTGTTTGGTGTGTTAGTATATAAAAAATTAGTGGATTTACTATAAAAAGTAATGTGTGAAGCATGATTTTACCTGTGAGAAGGTCGAATAGATACAAACATTTCATTAAAATGGGGAAAAGAAAAATGAGAAAAAGACATACTTTAAAGAACGAGCTGACAGTATTTATGTTGCTCGAATCAGTAGTTACATTAATGCTGGTAGCCATAGCAGTTTGTTATGTCTTTTTCTCATTTTTTTTCAAAAATACGCAGGAAGATATAGAATATGTGCTTAATAATACTACTCAACAATATCAATCTCATCTGCAGTTTATAGAAGATGGGGCAATTTCTATAAGGCATAACAGTTTATTGGGGGATTTTTTTCAAACAGATTCGTGTGATGCAGATATTGCAAAAGAACAATTAATGTATAGTATGGAGTTGTTTGCAGACAGAAATCAAGTGAATCAACAACTGCCATTTGTTACGAGTGTTTATTTATTCAATAACTGGGATCAGTGTATCAAGGAATATTACTATGCAATTACGTTAGCTTCTGAGAAGCAATAGGAAAAATCTTATACAAATATGCAACAATGGTTCAAGAAAGATAGAAATCAATATGCATGTGTAACGGATAGTGATAATCTTAATATTCTTTTTCGCATATATGATGATGATATGAAAGAAAAGGGCATTGGTATAGCCCAAATTAGTCTTGAAGCAATAGAGGGAATATTTGAAGGTATAGAAGGTTATCAGGATTATTCATGGAGTATATTGTCGCACAATAATTTAATGTTAGTGTCAGGGGGAGATGCAACACAAAATGATCTATTGAAAGAAAAAGTTGTATCTTGGAGTGGAAATAAGAATGTGGAAGGAAGGAAAGTAATTGTCAGTGCAGATGCGAGTGGTTTTGGATTAAGAACGATCATTGCAGTGGGGCAGAAT
>ERZ827490.2422-NODE-2422-length-20041-cov-7.154258_pt1 | contig 20041 bp, 17 predicted proteins | sample MGYA00519770_ERZ827490 | MGnify/ENA primary metagenome ERZ827490 (study PRJEB31778, sample SAMEA3449324) | human gut metagenome | biome: human gut; feature: human-associated habitat; material: faeces | place: United Kingdom | collected 2010/2012 ...
AAGTAGCGTCAAAAATATTATTATTGACCTCGTTCATCCAGACGTAGCCCTTCTGCACCTGCTCCTCCGTCACGATGCCGTCTCCGCCGGATACGTTCGCGGCGGTGGGCGCAGCGGGCGCGTCCGCCGAGGTGGGCGTCTGGGTCATCGCATCCGTTCCGCCGGAGCCGGAAGGAACGGCCTCGCCGCCGACCACATCCGGCATGGCGCTGCCGGACTCCACGAGCGGGAGATACCAGTCGTCATAATAATAGGGGACGTCGTCGGGATAGTCGGCGGCGAAGTCATCCCAGAGCTGCCCCCACGGGCGCAGATAAACCTCGTAGTAAAACTCGTCCTCGCCGTCTTCGTACCAGCCCTCAATGCAGATCATGTTTTCAACATCGGGGAAGCGGCTGTTGATCGCGGGATCAACGATCCAGTCGGCATGCTCCAACGGCAGATTCGTGAAGTAGCCGCTCTCCGACATCACGGTACCGTGCTCTCCGACACCGGCGCTGTTCAGCGTGACCGTTGCCTGCGACATCGGATCCGCTCTCGAGTAGTCTTCGTCCCAGATCGTGACGGTGCCCGTATAGTCCGAGCCGATATCGATAACAGCGCAGGCGTCCCACCACTTTCCCGCCATGCTCTCGTAAGCGCCCGAGCAGCCGGTCATCGTCCACCAGCCATACCACGCGCCGTTCCACCAGTCAAGCAGCGCATCACCCGTCGGAGCGGGAAGGGCGGTGTTTGTGCTGCCCGTCGAATCGGCGGACGTTTCCCGGCTGAGCGCAGCCGGGTCGATGGTGATCGTGCCGTTTTTCTTGCCGAACAGCTGCTCAAACGTCACTTTTATCGGGGCCGCCGCATCCTTCAGCACATAGGCCGTTTGTACCTCAAGCGTTTCGCCCGGCGCGACATCCTCAAACTGTTTGTCAACTGCCGTAGCGAAGGAGGCGTAATCGGTGATGACGGCAGCGACCTCCAGCTCCTCGCCGTTCTGCACAAGCGTTTCATTGATGCTCCAGATGTACGACGCCGATTCCTTGCTGTTGTTTGTAAAGTCCAGCGTCAGAACAACGGCATCGTTCCCGTCGGAATCTGTCATGATGCACGCGTCCTTATAGAGGAGCTCATAGTCTTCCAGCTTGATTTGGTTGGACTCTGTCTTTTTTCCCTCGCCGCCGCAGCCGCAGAGACTTATTGACAGCACAGCGATGAGCAGCAGGCTCAAAAAGCGGGTCATGGTTTTGCTCATGTCAATCTCCTTTACGTATCCTTCACAATGACATTTCCGTATTTGTCTGTGAACTTTCCTGTGGCGATCTTGATAAGATCGACGATCACTCCGATGCCGAAAACCCCGGCGGTAAGCAGGAACAGTATGCCGGTGCCGATCTTGCCGACATAGAAGCGGTGGATGCCGAGCCCGCCGCAGAAGATGCAGAGGAGCAGCGTGGTAAGCCAGCTCTTCGGCGGCTCCGCACCGACGGGAACTGCGGGCGGAATGTAATCCGCGACCGGCTCGCCGTTGAGGATCTTCTGTACCGCGTCGGCTACGGCGTCAATGTAGCCGCCGCGATCTGTGGCAAGACCGATCGTTGCGCCCTTCACGCCCTTGCGCAGAGCGCTGTTCTTGTCAACGCGCACGCCGCCGACCGACGCCTTGGCCTCTGAAATGACCGGCTGGATACGGATGTGCGTGCCGTTAGAGAGATAAAGCCAGAGAGTGACATCCAGATTCGGCTCTTTTTCAAACACGATGCGCTGCCCGGCGACGCCGCCCTTGATCTGGAACGGCATCTGGAACGCGGTTCTGCGGGCATTGAGTTTGTCGAAGATCTCCTCAAGCGTGGTGGAATAGGAGAGATCAAATTCACGGGGACTGGTTGCGAATGCTGCCTCTTTCATGGTGCCTGCAAAGTCTGCCATAATTTTCTCCTTTCTGAAAATCGACGTTTGGGGTGTGGACCGTTCTTCTTGCTTTTGTTCCTTTTGCGTTTTACCCGCGGGCGGCTCAGCCGTTTAACGCGCCGCCGCAGTATTCGCAGCAGCCGTTGGCGTCCGGCATGGTCGTCGCTCCGCAGAAGGGGCAGGTGACCGCCATTTTGGGCGCGGCGGCTGCCGCGGCCTCGTCGCGGACACGCTGCCGCGCCTCGGTGAGAGTGTTTTTGATCTCCTGACCCATCGCCGTATACTCTTTGTAATCGTGGTTAAGGATCGGGTTCGGCTTGCGCACAAGCGGCACGCCGCCGGAGGGCGTCGTCTCAACGCTTGAGCTGTTCAGCTTGAAACGCATTTCGTCAAAATACCTGTGGTTCACGCGGATCACAACATAAAAGTCATAGCTGAACGTATATCGCGGGGGATTATAGCTTACGCGCTTGTTCTCCTTGTCGGTGGTGTATTCCTCGCTGCGCTCCTCGTCGATGTCGAGATCGACGCCGGTCACCTGCGAGAAATCGATCACGTCGGGGTTGGCGTCGGTATAGTTCCGCGCGCGCGTGACGATGAATTTTCCGGCGTCCTCGTCGATAAGCACCTTCGTATCCTCACCGTAGCTGCGCGTCACATGGAGCGCCGCAACGGCATTGCGGTTTTCCTCACGGTAGGCAAGCTGCTCGCGGATCTCCTCCACGGTGCTGCTGCGCCGATCGGAAAACCAGGGTGAGAGCTTCGCGGAGCAATTTTTGCAGAGGTTGCCGTCCTCCAGCTTACGGTTGCCGAGAAAGCCGATCTTTTCGCCGCAGATGCTGCAATATTTCTTGTCAAACAGTCCCATATGTTTTGATCTCCTTTATGTTTGCTTTTCATAATGATAACGCTGTTTTTTATCCGCCCCGGGGCGGAGCGCCGGTCAGTCCTGCCGAGCCTTCTTTTTCCGGACGAGCAGGAGCACGACGACGGCGGCGGCGATCAAAAGCAGCGGCAGAAGCGTGAGCAGGAGGATTCTCCCCACGGAGGAGCCGCTTTTTTCCGCCTTTTCGGGCGCATCGCCCTTTTGGTTTTTCCGCGCGTCGTCCGGCCCGGCAGGAGTTTCGCCGGTGCCGGGCTTCTCGCCCTTGCCGCCGGTCTTCTCACCCTTGCCGTTCTTATCCGCCGTTTCGGCGGCGGGCGCGGCGGTCGATGCCGCGGGCGTGTCGGTCGACGCCGCGGGCGTGGGCGTCGGCGCGGCCGTGGGCGAGGCAGCCGGCGCGGCGGTCGTCCCTCCCGACGTGAGCTTGGGGATCGGTCTTGTGCGCACCATGCCGCACGCCGTGCACACCCATTCCTTAACGCCCTCCTGCTCCGTCGTCGGCGCCACGACGATCGTCCCTTCGTTCCAGGCGTGTTCCGTCTTGGGGATTCCGCGGCTCTCCGTCACGCCGCAGGTTGCGCACTCCCGCTTCTGCATGCCTTCCTCCATGCAGGTGGCCTGCGTCGTGGTAAACCACGCGCCGAATTTATGTCCCGTCTTGGGGATGCCGCGGCTCTCCGTAGCGCCGCAGGTTGTGCACTCCCGCTTCTGCATGCCTTCCTCCGTGCAGGTGGCCTGCGTCGTGGTAAACCACGCGCCGAAGCTGTGCCCCTTGGCGGGCGTCGTGGTGGTCCCCCCATCCGCGCCGCAGTCGTCGCAGACAAATTCGGTATATCCCGGCGTGGTGCATGTAGCAAATACTCGCTTCCAGACGACCCAGAAGTGACCCGTGGCAGGTTCTGTGGAGCGCCCCTGGCTCGCAGGGCAATTCCGGCAGTAGGTGTAGTATTCTCCTGCCGTGGTGCAGGTAGGCTCTTTTGTATAGTACTTATACCAGCTGTGGCCCGTTGCCGGCACGAGCTCTGGATACCACTTGTTGCATGTACTGCAATAGGCTCGCTTCTCGCCGGCTTTTGTGCAGGTGGGCTCTTTAACGATCTCCCACGGCCCGAATTCGTGGGGCACGATGTCGCCGATGGAAAAGACGCGGCTCCACCCGCAGACGGTACATTTCAGTTCGTAGTATCCTCCCTGCAGGCAGGTTGGCTTTTTCTCATCGGTCTGTATAACGTTTTCATGATGTTCCGGATTATTGTCGTCCGGCGAGCATGCAAGTGCCGTGACCGTGAGCAGCGCCGCCGCGAGCGCGAGCGCCGGAATAAATCGCAGGAGCTTTTTCATCTTTCACCGTTCCTTTCAAAGTATGTCGATCACGCCCGCGAGATACGTTGGCGACACCGACGCATAGATAAAATCATCGGCCAGCTGATCCTTCACCGTCTGCCGCACCTCGGCGGCAAGCTGTTCGTCCGCGTTCTCATCCACCAGAAGGAGAACCTTGCAGTCCCACCCGAGGTTTTTTACCGCGCTGCAGAGTCTGATCCGCTCGCTCAGCTTCCAGATGCCCTGTCGGATGACCTCCATCACCAGCACATTGGCATGACAGCTTCGGCAAAGCGCAAGCGTATCCTCCGGTTTTGAAGAGCGATAGACGATGAAGTCCGGATCGTATCCCGCAAGCACCTGCATGACTGCCTCTGCCAAAAGGCCGCCCTGCAAATCCAGCACGATTCTTCGCATCTGTGCTTCTCCACCGCCTTTCACTTTTTAGAGTGCTTCAGCTATATATTAGCCGATCGTCTTCTCTTGCGCACCCGCCGATTGGATAGGGTTTGCATTTATTTTCTGTTCCGGGCCATACCCCCTCTCCGCTTTCCGCAAAGCGTCCAAAACCGCATTGCTCTTTTTCTGTCTGCATGATATACTGCATTTGAATGCGTGGAGCCGAAAGGAGCACGGAATGAGTAAAGCGACAAAAAAGAGCCTTTTGTATGCGCTTGCCGCGCTGGGGCTTATCGCGCTTGCCATGTGGCTTCGTTATGCCAGCCGAACGGTGCTCCATTCTCCGGTTTATAACCATTTGCGCAGCGGAATTTATATCTTCCTGCTGTGCGCATGGTGCCACTCTGTCCGGGTCCGCATTGTGCAGACGCAGGTGCAGCGCTATTTGCTGGCGATTTCGATGCTGATGGTGCTGTGGCTTCTCCTGCGCTCAATCAAGTTTTCCATTGCCAATACAGATGCGGAGCGCTGGCTCTGGTATTTTTACTATGTCCCGATCCTCTTTATCCCCATGCTCTCGGTATTTGTCTCCCAGTCGCTGGGAAAGCCGGAGGACTTTCATTTGCCGCGGTGGACAAAACTGTTGTATGTGCCGACGGTGCTGCTCCTGCTGCTCGTTTTAACAAACGATCTGCATCAGCGGGTGTTTTCCTTTCCGTCCGGCATTTTGTCGGACGCCGCGTACCGTTATGAGAGAGGTTATTTCTTCGTGCTCGGCTGGGAGCTCTTTTGTGCGGCGCTCTCGCTTTTTATGATCGTGACAAAATGCCGTATCCCGCACACGAAGAGAGTCCGCTGGCTGCCGCTGGTGCCGTTTGCGCTTTCGCTGGCATACGTTTATGCGTATGCCGAAAAGATCCATTGGGTCTGGGTGCTGGCGGGAGACATGACGGTCGCCCAGTGCCTGATGTTTACCGGCATTTTTGAAAGCTGCATCCAATGCGGACTCATCCAGTCCAACCGCGGATACGATGAGCTTCTGGAAGCGACAACGCTTCCTGTGCAGATCACGGATGAAACTTTTTGCACGAAGCACGCATCCGCTACGATGCGGCCGCCGCTTCCGCAAAGTGAGCTGCGGCAGATAACGCAGGATACCGTGCAGCTCGACGATGACACGCTTTTAAAGCGCCATAAGCTGCGCCGCGGCTGGGCGTTCTGGAAGGAAGACGTTTCAGAGCTGAATCAGCTCCGGCAGGAGCTGGAGCTGACGTGCGACGAGCTTCGCGATGTAGGCGACGTTTTGGCGGCGGAGAACGCGCAGCACGCAAGACTTTTAAAGCTGACGGAAGAAAACCGTCTCTATGACATGATGGAGGCACAGACTGCCCGGCAGATCGCCATGCTGCAGGAGCGGCTGACCGAGCTGAAAAAAACGGATGACCCGGCGCGGGCAGAGCGTCTGCTCGGACAGATCATCGTCATCGGAACCTATATTAAACGGAGAAACAACCTGATTTTTGTCGGCGTACAGCGCGGGTCAATTTCCGTGCAGGAGCTGCGGCTCTGCCTGAACGAGTCTGCGGAAAATCTCTGCCTGTACGGCGCGGAGTGCTCGGCGCTCATCAAGGGGGACGGGCAGCTTTCCATTGAGCAGGCAACGGCGGCCTATTCCCTTTTTGAAGCGGTTGTGGAAGCAGAGCTTGAATCGCTGCGCTCGCTGCTGGTTTCCATAGAGGTCGGCGATGCGCTGCATATGAATCTCTGTATTTCCGGCGAGGCTCCCCTCCGCCATCTGAAAGATCCATTCCCCGCGCTCGAATGGGAAGAGGATGAGGACGGCCTGCAATATGTCATGCTCCGGGTGGAGAAATCGGGAGGGAAATAGAAGCATATGGACAGGATCAAAGAGAGCTTTGACAGTCTGCCCATTGCGGTCTGCTTTTTTGATAAAAACGGCGTGGTGCGGCTTGTTAACCACCGAATGCTTGCCGTAGCAAGCCAGCTGCGCAAAGGCGGCATTCAGACGCTTGCGGAGCTGCATGACGCCCTGCGCTCACCGCCGCCAACCGTCCGCTGTCTGGATCCGCAGCTTTATATTTTCCGGTTTTCCGACGGCACGGAGCTGCGCTTTGCGGAGGAAAGCATCAAAACAGCGGCGGGGCTTACTTATACGCAGGTCACCGCCGCGGATGTCACGGAGCTTATGTGGCGGCAGAAGCATCTGCAGGAGGAAAGCGCAAAGCTCGCGGAAGCGAATGAGCGGATGCGAAGGCTGTTTGAGCAGATGCCGGAGATCATCCGGCAGGAAGAGACCCTTGCCATGAAGCTGCGTGTGCATGACGATATCGGTCACAGCATCCTTGCCGTCCGCCGCGCGCTGATCCGGCGGGCCGGGTTGGAAGAGCTTCGCGCAAGCGCGGCGTTGTGGGAACAGTCCATCGCGGTGCTTTACCGCTCCAACCGGATAACGGCTTCGCCCGAACCGATGAAGGTGGCTGTCCGGCGCGCCGCGGAGATGGGCGTCCGGGTTCTGACGGAAGGAAAGCCGCCGGAATCGCGGAGTTTCTGCGAGACGGTCTCGCTGGCAATTCGGGAATGCGCGGCCAACTGCGCCCGTCATGCTGGCGGCACGGAGCTATATGTACGCTTTCAGCCGATGTGCGGCCGCACCGACGTTTTTCTCACCAACAACGGCGCTGCACCGAAGGAGAAAATCACGGAGGGCGGCGGCCTATCCATGCTGCGTCACCATGTGGAAGAGGCTGGCGGCAGAATGGAGATACAGAGCTTACCCCGCTTCTCGCTTATGCTCAGTCTGCCGGAAAAGGAGGAAACAGCGCATGAGAGTGGTGATCGTTGAAGACCAGACCATGGTCCGAAGCTTGCTGGAAAGCTATTTCCTTGCGGAGGACGGGAATCAGATCGTCGCGTCCATACCCGGCGCGAAGCAGGCCGTTGAGGTGTGCAGAGCAAGCCCGGTCGATCTCGTTTTGATGGATGTGCAGACGGAGCACCGGGAAAACGGATTGGTTGCCGTCCGTCAGATCAAAGCCGAGCGTCCGCAGATAAAAATTGTTGTTGTGACCTCGCTGCTTGACGGCGCGGTTTTGGAGGAAGCAAAGTCGGCGGGGGCGGACAGTCTGTGGTATAAGGATTCCGCAAAAAACCGCCTGATGGAGGTCGTCCGCCGGACGATGGCCGGCGAGCGTGTCTTTCCGGACGCACCGCCTACGGTGGAGATCGGCATGGCAAAAAGCACGGAATTTACCAAAACGGAGATGAAGGTGCTGCGGCATCTGCTGCGCGGCCTCTCCTATACGCGCATCGCAGCGGAGATGGGCTGCGAGATGTCAACGGTCAAATTCCATGTGGCGAATATGCTGCAGAAAACCGGGCTGGAAAACAAGCTTCAGCTTGCGCTGGCAGTCAGCAACACCAAACTGGTCGCCGATCTGTCGGAAGAGTAACGGCGTTTGCCGCACGGCTTGTCCCGCGTTGCATTTTCCGGCACGGCCGCGGCAGGCGTGTGATAGCCGCGCCCGCGCCGTCGGAGCCATATTATTTATAATGAATGTGCCGCACCGTTTCGACAACGGTGCGGCACTTGTTTATTTCACTCGTTTTTCAGGTCTCAAACCCCAGCATGATCCCGCCGCGCTCGGCATAATAGCTGCACAGTCCCCGCAGAGGATCGCATCTCACATCCGCCGCCGGAAAGCGCTGCCGGATCTCGGTGCAGAGCTCCTGCGCGAACGCCTCGTTCTGGCAATGACCGATCCGGACGCTTCCTCCCCTGTAGCCGAGCCGCTCCATCTCGCACAGCATGAAATGCTGCGTCTTTCGCCCTCCCCGGCATTTTCCGAGCATCTCCAGCGTTCCCTCGGCGCTGGCCTGTCCGACGGCGCGGATCCCAAGGACGCCCGCCATCGTTGCCGTGAGCCTGCTGATCCGGCCGTTCTGCGCAAGGTTATGCATGGATTCCAAGGCGAAAAGCAGGTGGGTGCGTCTTTGATATGCCTTCAGATTTTCGCATACCTCGTCAAAGCCGGCGCCGGAGCTTTGCTCGGAAAGCGCTTTCTCAAGGAGAAGGGTGATCTCCGGTCCGGCGGAAAGGGTGTCCACCACATGGATACGCCGGGCAGGGTTGCGCTCCGTGCAGTTTTTCCCCGCCGCACAGGCAGCGTTATAGCTGCCCGACAGACTGCTTGTAATGGTAAACGCGATCACGTCGCCGCTCTCGCCGAAAGCGCTTTCCCAGTCCGCGACATTCGGACACGCGCTGTAGGATCGGCCCCTTGTGCTGCGGAGCGTGCTGACCATCGCATCAACATCCAGAGAAGCATCATCCCGGAACTCTTCGGTTTCGGTGCGTATAGTAAGCGGAACGCTGACGAAGTCCGCTCCGTTCAGCGTAAGAAGATTGCAGCTGGAATCTGCCGCAATACGAAACTGGTTCATTGTGTATCCTCCGAATCGCAGAAAGCGTTTTATCCGGTTTTGAAAAGCCGATCGGGTGGATTCTATCAGATTTTTATCATTCCGTCAACAGCTTTTAAAAAACCGTTAAAGAATTTTCGTAAAACCGTTGTGCTTTCCGTGCGAAACGTATATAATGGCAGCATGGAACAGGAAGTGAAGAGAATGATCGAGGATATGGAAAGTTTCCGTCTGCCGCGCTATGCCCAGATCCCGAATGTAGGGCTATATCTGGAGCAGGTGGTGCGATATGTCAACGCCCATCTTGCACCGCTGGGGGAGCCGGAGTTGACAAGCTCCATGGTGAGCAATTACGTCAAGCAGAGCCTGATCCCCGCGCCAATAAAAAAGACATACCCATCGGAGCACCTTGCGCGGCTTTTGTTTATCGCCGTGGTCAAACCCGTTGTCCCGCTGGAGGGGCTTCGGCTGATGTTCAGCATACAGGAGGACAGCTATCCCCTTCCGGTCGCCTACGACTATTTCTGCGACGAATTTGAAAACATGCTCGGCGCGGCGTTCGGGATAGCTCCTGCGCGGGAAGGTCTTGGTGAAACGCAGTCCGACGCAAAGGATCTGCTTCGCAACACGATCTCTGCCACCGTCAACAAGGTCTATCTGGATCGGTTTCTGGAGGAGTACCAAAGACGGCGGGAAAAGGAGCACCCCGGGACGCAGCAGAAATCACGGAAGTGATTGCCGGGAAAAAAGGATAGCAGCAGGGCTGCCTTATCTCCGATCGAAAGGACGGTTCAGCTTCGGCTGTACCGTCCTTTTCTCCTTCCTGTGCGCTGTCCCTGCATGCCTTACCGGCGGCGGGAGCGTTCCGTTCCGGCCGCTGATCGAGCGCATAGCTTGCGGAAAAAGCCTCTTTCGTTGAAACGCGATCCGGTCGTGCCGGGCTGATGATGACCTCCGTCATGGGCGTGCTCATGGGCCGCGAGATCATCCGGCAGGAAAACATTTGATTATATAATAATCCAAACGCATACGGTCGCCTCCCGCGGGAATACTCCCACGGGAGGCGATTTTTATGAATATGACGAACGAAGAATACAATGAATATATAAAAAAGAAGCAGCCGCGCTCGCCGCTCGGCATGGACATGCTGCGCGCCTTTCTCGTCGGCGGGCTGATCTGCGCCGGGGGTGAGGGGCTGCGCGCGCTCTATATCTCTCTCGGGCTGGACACGGAAAGCGCCGGGACGGCGGTTTCGGTCTCGCTCGTGTTTCTCGGCGCGCTGCTCACGGGGCTCGGTCTGTACGACGATATCGCGCGCTTTGCCGGGGCCGGCACGCTCGTGCCGATCACGGGCTTCGCCAACTCCATCGTCGCGCCCGCGCTGGAATTCAAGCGCGAGGGTCTCATCCCCGGTACCTGCGCCAAGATGTTCACGATCGCCGGGCCCGTGATCGTTTACGGCACCGGCGCAAGCGTGGTTTACGGGCTGCTGCTCTGCCTTTTCGCCTGACGGCGGGCGTTCTCGGAAGAAATCGCAAAAAAGCGGAGTTTTTTGTATTTTAGGGTTGACATTCTCCCGTGCATTTGCTATTATAACTCTCGCCGGTTGGAAAACCGTGTTCCTGTGGGGGTATAGCTCAGCTGGGAGAGCGCTTGAATGGCATTCAAGAGGTCAGCGGTTCGATCCCGCTTATCTCCACCAAAAAGCACCGAAATCGCTTGATTTCGGTGCTTTTCTTATGCGGCGATTGCCGAACTGTCCAGTCCAGCGCTGAACTGCTCAAAGTCAATTCGGACAAACTATCTCAATGGTTATTCGTTATAGTAATAGATGTCCGTTTTTGAAGTAACAAGAACGGAGCGCCTAGTCATTTTAAGGGCAGCAAGAAAGGCATTATAAATATCGCCGACACACATTGATAGACTGCCAATAGAAAACGCAAACAAAATAGAGCTTATTATGACATTCATGCCGGGAAAGCATATCCATATAATAAAAGGAATAACGCCTAACACAATCGTTGGCATTAAGGCAAACAGAAGATAGCGGTTTTTCTTCAAACCGCACGCCGGCACACAACCAATCCCAGAAGAAGTAAGATAAACAAAAACTGTAGTGTCTCTGGGACAGCATAATGCGTGTATCAATTCATGCACAACAAGAAAAACGATCGACAATCCTACACCAATGAAAAATGCAATTTTATTAAAGGCAATACCTACGACATACGGCCTTCGGATCACTATTCCGGCATAAGCAATCGCTAAAATCGGTACAACCAAAAGATATGCAAGCCATGCGTATTTTTCACTTGAAAGCATTTTTGCACTATCCGGTATGTTATCGGGAATGAAAAGGTTATCCGTGGTCATTTTGCCTTTCCAAATCAACTTCATGTTTCTGCACCCCATTTTTCACAGTACATAATCATCCCTTCCCTTCTTCCTCAGCATCATCCAGTTTCTCCCGCTGATGTTTATATACTCGTCGCAAAAATTCAAGCATCAGAAAACAGACCACATAGGCAGAAAGAACCGCAATAACAATCTGCACGGAGCTTTCTGAAATGGATTTATCCAATATAACAATGGAGCGTATTGTCCAAAACACTCCAAGAATCAGTGCAGGAATAATACTTGTAGCTAAATTGCTCTTTATTGTTGGCTGTATATTTCTTGTCCATAACCCATTTTTAAGGGATGCCGCAGCAATATAGATGCTTGCAGCCACCAAAACAACAATCTCACCCGCAATTTCTTTCAGGGTCATGCCAATCAATGCTTGAACAAAAATCGCGGCAAACAAAATCCAAAAGGCCAGCCAAAATCCTTTCTCTTGGATTTTTAACAGCTTGCTTTCCTGCATTTCATCGAGTTGTTTATTAGATTTCATTTCACTCCTCCTCGCCAAATAAGTCGTCAAGCGACTTCCCCAAAACTTTGCAAATAGCCCTGCACAACTTGATCGTTGGGTTATAATCGCCTTGTTCTATGGCGTTCATCGTTTGACGAGAGATGCCAACGGCCTCAGCAAGAGCTTTTTGCGTCATATCAAGTTCAGCTCTTGCAACTTTTATCCTAATGTTTCGAGCGATGGGAACCGCCTCCTCGCAGAAATATTATCATATATATGAATAAAAGTCAATTATATGCGATACTTCGAGAGATGGTATTTAGTGAATATGCGCTTTGAGGACAACTTGTCCCAAAGTCTTCGTGTCTGGCTCGGTGAAATAAAATATGAGGCAGAGTGAAATTTATCGCCGTTCAAATACTATCCCGCACTAACCGGGAGAGCGCTTGAATAGCATTCAAGAGGTCAGCGGTTCGATCCCGCCAGACAAATCACGCCGCGCGCCGGAACGATCCCGGCGCGCGGCGCTTTTGCTTTTTGCTCTTCATTTCACGCCGAACATCAGCTCGGCATAGGTCGGGAACGGCCAGCTCTTGGCGGGAATGAGCTTTTCGGCTGCGTCGCAGGGGGCGCGCAGCGCCGCCATCTTCGGCAGAACGCCGTCGCGGATGAACTCCGCGGAGCTCTGCACCTCACTCATGGCGTGGTAGGCATCGAGCGCCGTTTCCAGCTCTTCCGTCGCGGCGTCGATCTTCTCCGAGAGCGCGGAGAGCTTTTCGATCTGCCGCGCCTCGTAGCCGCCGACGGATGCGCCGACCGCAGCGCGGCGGGCGTTGACGCCGAGAGCGAGCGTATCGGCATACGCCGTCACGGCAGGCAATATCTCGCGGCGCGCCATATCGAGCATCGTTTTCGCCTCGATATGGACGGTCTTGCGGTAGTTGTCGAGATTGATCTCGCAGCGGGACTTGAGCTCTGATCCAGAATAGACCTTGTGGCGCGTGAGCATTTCCACGTTCTTCGCCGCGGTGAGATACGGCAGCGCGTCCGGCGTCGTGCGAAGATTGAGAAGGCCGCGGACCTTTGTCGCTTCTTCGATCCAGGCGTCGTCGTAGCCGTTGCCGTTAAAAACGATGCGCTTGTGCGCGCGGATCGTGCGCTGGATGAGCGTGTGGAGCGTGCCTTCAAAGTCGTCCGCCTTTTCGAGCTCGTCGGCATACTGGCGCAGCGACTCCGCCACGGCGGTATTGAGCATGACATTGCAGCACGCGATGGAGTCGGACGAGCCGACCATGCGGAACTCAAATCGGTTGCCGGTGAACGCGAACGGCGATGTGCGGTTGCGGTCGGTCGTGTCGCGCACAAAGCGCGGCAGCACATGCGCGCCGAGCTTCATAACGATCTTTTCCGTGCCGGTGTAGGGGGCGTCCTTCTCGATCGCGTCGAGCACTGCCGTGAGCTCGTCGCCGAGGAAGATGGATACGACGGCCGGAGGCGCTTCGTTCGCGCCGAGACGGTGATCGTTGCTCGCCGTCGCAACGGAGAGCCGGAGCAGATCCTGATAATCGTCCACGGCCTGAATGACGGCGCAGAGGAACAGCAGAAACCGCGCGTTCTGGTGCGGCGTATCGCCGGGCTTGAGAAGGTTGACGCCCGTATCGGTGCAGAGCGACCAGTTGTTGTGCTTGCCGGAGCCGTTCACGCCGTCGAACGGCTTTTCGTGCAGCAGACAGACGAGGCCGTGGCGCGCCGCGACCTTTTTCATGACCTCCATGGTGAGCTGGTTGTGGTCTGTGGCGATGTTCGCGGTGGTGAAGATGGGCGCGAGCTCGTGCTGCGCGGGGGCAACCTCGTTGTGCTCGGTCTTGGCAAGCACGCCGTGCTTCCACAGCTCTTCGTTGAGATCGGCCATGAACTCCGCGACGCGCGGCTTGATCGCGCCGAAGTAATGGTCGTCCATCTCCTGTCCCTTCGGCGGCATTGCGCCGAAGAGCGTGCGCCCGCAGAACATAAGGTCCTCGCGCTTATCGAACATGGCGCGGTCCACGAGGAAATACTCCTGCTCGGAGCCGACGAGCGGACGGACGATCTTCACATCGTCCATGCCGAAGAGCTTCAGCACGCGAAGCGTCTGCTTGTTGAGCGCCTGCATCGAGCGCAGCAGCGGCGTTTTCTTATCGAGCGCCTCGCCGCCGTAGGAGCAGAACGCCGTCGGGATGCAGAGCGTTTTATCCTTGATAAAGGCGTGGCTCGTCGGGTCCCAGGCGGTGTAGCCGCGCGCTTCAAACGTGGCGCGAAGCCCGCCGGAGGGAAAGCTTGAAGCGTCCGGCTCGCCCCGGATGAGTTCCTTGCCGGAAAACTCCATGATGACGCCGCCGTCCGGTGAGGGGGTGATGAAGCTGTCGTGCTTCTCCGCGGTGCTGCCGGTGAGCGGCTGGAACCAGTGGGTATAGTGCGTCGCGCCCTTTTCGACCGCCCACTCCTTCATGGCGTCGGCCACAGCGTTGGCAACGGCGGTATCCAGCGTGCCGCCCTCATACATCGTCTTTTTCAGCGAGACATACACGTCATACGGCAGCTTCGCTTTCATCACGCGGTCGTCAAACACAAGACTTCCAAAATATTCCGGTACAGCACTCATGCTTCCCACTCCTCTTTCGAAAAAATAAAAAAGGCGTCTCGGAGATCGCTCTCCAAGACGCCTTTGCCTTCGATGGGCGAAATTATATGCGCCCTGCACGGATTTGTCAATTCCCAATTTTCGTTTTTTTGCGGTTTTTTTCGTTGACGCGCTCTCCCCGCGGTGTTATAATCTTCCGCGTTAATGAGCAAAGGAGTTCATTTCCCGTGGGAAGTTTATCCCCTCGGGAAATGAGCTCCTTTTGTATTTTCGGAAAGAAGGCGATTATTATGAAGCGCGAAGGCGAGATCCGCATCCCCTCCGGGTGTGCCATTTCCGCCGTCATCTCCCGGGAGGGACGGCGCATGACCGGCGAGGCGGTCATGAAGAGCATGATCCCGATGCACGACCGCTCCAACGGTCTCGGCGGCGGCTTTGCCGCCTACGGCATTTACCCCGACTACCGCGATTTTTATGCGTTTCACATTTTCTTTGACGACAACGCGACGCGCCGCGAGTGCGAAGCGCTGCTCAAAGAGGGCTTTGAGCTTGTGCAGGCCGAGCAGATCCCCATCCACATCATCCCGGAGATCACCGACATACCGCTCATCTGGCGCTACTTTGTCTCTCCGCTGCCGTCGGTGCTCCACCGTCTCCAGCTCGACGAGAAGGAGTTCGTTGCCCGGACCGTTATGGACATCAACACGAAGTTCAAGGGCGCGTACGTTTTCTCCAGCGGCAAGAACATGGGCGTATTCAAGGCCGTCGGCTATCCCGAGGACGTGGGACGGTTTTACCGGCTTGACGAATATGCGGGCTACAGCTGGACGGCGCACGGCCGCTATCCGACGAACACCCCCAGCTGGTGGGGCGGCGCGCATCCGTTTGCGCTGCTCGACTACTCGGTCGTGCACAACGGCGAGATCTCGTCTTACGACGCCAACCGCCGCTTCATCGAAATGTTCGGCTACAAATGCACGCTTCAGACCGATACCGAGGTCATCACGTACATTGCCAACTATCTGCTCCGGCGTCAGGGCATGTCGCTGGAGGAAGCGGCCAACGTCATCGCCGCGCCGTTCTGGAGCACGATCCGCGGCAAAGCCGCGTCCGAGGCCGAACGGCTCACCTATCTGCGCACGGTGTTTTCCAGTCTTCTTATTACGGGGCCGTTCTCCATCGTGCTCGGCTTCAACGGCGGGCTGATGGCGCTCAACGACCGGCTGAAGCTCCGCTCGATGGTCACGGCGGAGAAAGACGATCTCGTGTTCATTGCAAGCGAGGAGGCCGCCATCCGCGCGATGGAACCGGACGCGCGCAACGTCTGGGCGCCGATGGGCGGCGAGCCGGTCATCGTGCGCGTAAAGGAGGGGAAATACTAATGGCTATCGAATACATCTACCCGCCGTTTGAGGTCATCCGGCGCGACGAGCGGTGCACGCGCTGCCGCATCTGCGAAAAGCAGTGCGCCAACGGCGTCCACACCTACGACGCCGAGCGAAAGATCATGCTCGCGGACGAATCCAAATGCGTGAACTGTCAGCGCTGCGTTGCGCTCTGCCCGACGCGCGCGATCAAGATCGTAAAAACCGACTGCTGTCTGCGCGAAAACGAGAACTGGAAGAGCGACACGATCCGCGAAGTCTATAAGCAGGCCGCCACAGGCGGCATCCTTCTCTCCTCCACCGGCAACCCGACGCCGCTGCCGGGCTACTGGGACCGGCTTCTCATCAACGCCTCGCAGGTCACGAACCCTTCAATCGACCCGCTGCGCGAGCCGATGGAAACGCGCGTTTTTCTCGGCAAAAAGCCGGACACGATCCGCCGCCGCGCCGACGGCTCGCTCGACACGACGCTCCCGCCGCAGCTGGAGCTTTCCGTGCCGATCCTCTTTTCCGCGATGAGCTACGGCTCGATCAGCTATAACGCCCACGCTGCGCTCGCCCGCGCCGCCGAGGAGCTCGGCATTTACTACAACACCGGCGAGGGCGGCCTCCACCGCGATTTCTACAAGTACGGCGCAAACACGATCGTGCAGGTAGCCTCCGGCCGCTTCGGTATCGAGGAGCGCTGTCTGAACGCCGGTGCCGCCATCGAGATCAAAATGGGCCAGGGCGCAAAGCCCGGCATCGGCGGACATCTGCCCGGCGCGAAGATCGTCGGGGACGTGTCCAAGACCCGCATGATCCCCGAGGGCTCAGACGCCATCTCCCCCGCGCCGCATCACGACATTTATTCCATCGAGGACCTGCGCCAGCTCGTATACTCGCTCAAAGAAGCAACGCAGTATAAAAAGCCCGTCATCGTAAAGGTTGCGGCAGTGCACAACATTGCCGCCATTGCGAGCGGCATTGCCCGCAGCGGCGCGGACATCATCGCCATCGACGGCTACCGCGGCGGCACGGGCGCCGCGCCCACGCGCATCCGAGACAATGTCGGCATCCCCATTGAGCTCGCGCTCGCCGCCGTGGATCAGCGCCTGCGCGACGAGGGCATCCGCAGCAGCGTTTCTCTCATCGCGGGCGGCAGCATCCGCTCGTCCGCCGACGTTGTCAAGGCCATCGCTCTCGGCGCGGACGCCTGCTACATTGGCACCGCCGCGCTGCTCGCGCTCGGCTGCCATCTGTGCCGCTCGTGCCACACGGGACGGTGCAACTGGGGCATCGCCACGCAGAATCCGGATCTTGTCAAGCGGCTGGATCCCGACGTCGGCGCGGAGCGGCTCGTGAATCTCGTCACGGCATGGAAGCGCGAGATCAAGGAAATGATGGGCGGCATGGGCATCAACTCCATCGAGGCGCTGCGCGGCAACCGCGTGATGCTCCGCGGCATCGGCCTTACGGAGAAGGAACTCGAAATCCTCGGCGTGGCCCACGCCGGAGAATGATTGTGGAAAATCGGTGAAAGGTGTGATACTATGGATTATATAGAAGCAGGCTCTCTCTCCTTTTCCGAGCTGAACGAGACGATCCGCAGTGCCGGGGCGAAATGCCGCGTGAGCGCGTGTCTCGGCCAGCGGTTCATCGCCGCGGGCATGTCCCGCAAGAGCATTGAGATCGACGGCATCCCCGGCAACGCGCTCGGCGCGTATCTCAACGGTGCGGACATCACCGTGCACGGCAACGCGCAGGACGCCGTCGGCGATACGATGAGCGCCGGACGGATCGTCATCCACGGCAACATCGGCGACGCCGCCGGGTACGCCATGCGCGGCGGAGAGATTTTCGTGGAGGGCAACGCGGGCTATCGCGCCGGCATCCACATGAAGGAATATAAGGAACACAAGCCCGTCATCCTGATCGGCGGGCGTGCCGGGAGCTTTCTCGGTGAATACCAGGCCGGCGGGCTGATCGTTGTGCTCGCGCTGCATACGGACGGAAAACCCGTCACCGGCTATTTCCCCTGCACCGGTATGCACGGCGGGAAAATGGTTTTCCGCGGCGACGTGTCGCGCGTGCCGTTTCCGAGTCAGGTGACGGCGCATGCCGCCACGGAGGAGGATAAGGCAGAGTTCGCGCCCTATGTGCGCGAGTACTGCCGCCTGTTCGGGCGCGACGCGGATGCCATGCTCCGCGATCCCTACACCGTCGTCACGCCGGACAGCAAAAACCCCTATAAGCAGATGTACGTTTCCGATTGAGAAAGGCAGGAGCAGCAATGAAGTATTCCGAGTCCGAGATCCGGCAGTATGTCGCGGAGGAGGACGTCAAGTTCCTTCGCATGACGTTTTTTGACCTGACCGGCAACCAGAAGAACATGTCCATTCTGCCGGATGCGCTCGACCGCGCGTTTTCCGCCGGCATCGCGTTTGACGCCTCCGCCATCCCCGGCTTCGGCGACGAGCTGCGCTCGGATCTCTTTTTGCAGCCGGACACCTCGACGCTCTGTCTGCTCCCGTGGCGGCCGGATCACGGGCGTGTGGCGCGCCTGTTCTGCCGCATTCTGCGCTCGGACGGCACGCCCTTTGAGGGTGACAGCCGCGCGCTGCTGCAAAAGGCGGTAGACGACGCCGCGGCGATGGGCGTTTCGTTCGCGTTCGGTTCGGAGATGGAGTTCTATCTCTTCCGCCGGGACGAAAACGGCGAACCGACCACGATCCCCTACGACCGCGCCGGGTACATGGACATTGCGCCCGAGGATAAGGGCGAGAACGTCCGCCGTGAGATCTGCCTGACGCTCGAACAGATGGGCATTCGCCCGGAATGCTCCCACCATGAACAGGGCCCCGGTCAGAATGAGATCGATTTCCGGTATGCCGAGCCTGTCAAGGCTGCGGACGATGCGGTCACGTTCCGCACGGTCGTAAATACCGTCGCCCTGCGCAACGGTCTTGCCGCCGACTTCTCCCCGAAGCCGCTGCGCAGCGAGCCAGGCAACGGCATGCACATCAATCTCTCCGCCCGCAGCTCCACCGGCGAGGACATTATGCCGCAGGTGATCGCCGGTATTCTCTCGCATATTGCCGACATGACCGCGTTCCTCAATACTACGCCGGCCTCCTATCAGCGCTTCGGCAGCTACAAGGCGCCGCGCTATATTTCCTGGTCAAGCGAAAACCGCTCGCAGCTCATCCGCATTCCCGCCGCCGAGGGCGAGTACCGCCGTGCGGAGCTTCGATCCCCGGACCCGATCTGCAACCCGTATATTGCCTATACTCTCCTCATCTACGCCGGTCTCGACGGTATACGCCGCCGCGCAGAGCTGCCCGCAAGCGCGGACATCAACTTTTACACCGCGTCGGAGGAGGTCCGTTCGCAGTATAAGACGCTGCCCGCGACGCTCGCGGACGCAAAAGCCGCTGCAAAAACGAGCGAATTTATCGCCTCCTCCCTGCCGCGGACCGTTGTGGAGTATTATACGAAGTAAGCGCCGCCAAAACTTTCGGGAAGAGGAATGCGCATGGAGTATCTGCCGCGAACCTACAGCGTGCTGTCCGTAGCCGCTGCGGAAAAATTTCATACGTCCCTGCGTGAGCTGCTCCCCGGCGGACGCTACGCCCCCGTCCAATTTGCGTACGACGCTGCGGACGCACGGCGCAGGCTTCTCGAAAGCCGGTATGATATTATCATCATCAGCGCGCCGCTGCGCGATGAATTCGGCACCCATCTTGCACAGCACTTCGCCGAGCAATCGGGCGCAGGGATATTGCTCCTGGTAAAGCCGGAGTATTACTCCGACGTGTCCGCGCAGGTCACGCCCTGCGGCGTGCTTACGCTTCAGAAGCCGACGTCGCCGCAGATGATGCTGCAATGCATGGAGCTTCTCTGCGGCACGCGGGAGCGCCTGCGGCGCATGGAGCAGAAAAGTCTTTCCATGGAAGATAAAATGGCGGAGATCCGCCTTATAAACCGCGCCAAATGGGCGCTGATAGAAAAGCAGGGCATGTCTGAGCAGGACGCCCACCGGTACATCGAAAAGCAGGCCATGGACCGCTGTGTGCCGAAGCGCGTAGTGGCCGAAGAGATCCTGCGCTAAGGTCTTTTTCGGGGGTGTCTGCCTCACCTGCAGAATAATTTAAGAAAATAAAAAAGCCTGTAATCTCAAGGATTACAGGCTTTTTTGGTGGAGACGAATGGGCTCGAACCATCGACCTCATGCGTGTGAAGCATGCGCTCTAACCAGCTGA
>ERZ827490.2438-NODE-2438-length-19901-cov-5.135443_pt1 | contig 19901 bp, 20 predicted proteins | sample MGYA00519770_ERZ827490 | MGnify/ENA primary metagenome ERZ827490 (study PRJEB31778, sample SAMEA3449324) | human gut metagenome | biome: human gut; feature: human-associated habitat; material: faeces | place: United Kingdom | collected 2010/2012 ...
GCTTTGATATGGATCTGACCGCCCGCGAGAACATCTACCTCAACGGCACGGTGCTGGGCTTCTCGCCCAAGTATCTGGACGAAAAGTTTGATGAGATCGTGGAGTTCAGCGAGCTGCAGAACTTTCTGGATGTGCCGCTCAAGAACTACTCCTCCGGCATGGTGGCCCGCATCGGCTTTGCCATTGCCACCATCACCAAGCCCGATATCCTCATTGCGGACGAGGTGCTTTCGGTGGGCGATTTCCTGTTCCAGCAGAAGTGCGAAAAGCGGATGCAGGAGCTGATGGCGGGCGGCACCACGGTCATTCTGGTGTCCCACTCCATCGAGCAGATCGAGCGGATGTGCACCAAGGTGGCATGGCTGAGCCACGGCCACCTGAAAATGAACGGGGATACCGCAACAGTCTGCGCCGCCTACAAGGCGACCCAGCGCGGCGAGGTCTGATATGAATGTACGGTTGAAACGCGCCAAGGAGCTTGTCGGCTATGCCGTGCAGCTGACAAAGGACGAGGGTCTGCCCACCATGGTCAAACGCGGCGCGGGCTTTGTGAAGCGCCGCTGTTTCGGCAAGCGTGCGCGCTACCTGCCCGCCAAAAAGGTGCTGGAAGCGCAGCGCGCAGAGATGGCGGGCAAAACGGCGGCAGACTGCGGCCTGCCCACCATCTCGGTGCTGACCCCGCTGTACAATACCCCGGAAAAGTACCTGCGGGAGTTTCTGGATTCCTTTGTGGGGCAGACCGCGCCCAACGGGCAGCTCTGTCTTGCCGATGCTTCGGACGCCGCCCACGGGGACGTGGAGCGCATCGTAAAGGAATATCAGCAAAAGAATCAACAGATCGTATACAAAAAGATCGAAAATCAGGGCATTGCGGCCAACACCAACGCCGCCGCGCAGCTGGCGACAGGGGAGTATCTGGCGCTGGCTGACCACGACGACATTCTGGCACCCCATGCCCTGTACACCATGGGCAAGGCCATCTTACAGCTGCGGCAGCGCGGCGAACCGGACGGTTTTCTGTACAGCGATGAAGCCCTGTTCACTAAGAGCATCCGCCGCCCCATGGTGGCGCACTTCAAGCCAGACTACGCCCCGGACTACCTGCTGTGCTGCAACTACATCTGCCATCTGGCGGTGTTCCAAAAAGCGCTGTGGGAGCAGCTGGGCGGCGAACGCCCGGAATGCGACGGCAGTCAGGATCATGACCTGTTCCTGCGCCTGCTGGAAAAGACCGGCGGTGCCGCCCATGTGCCGCAGGTGCTCTACTACTGGCGGGTGCACGCGGGGTCTACCTCCGGCGGTGCAGACGCCAAGCCATACGTTGCGGCAGCAGCCAAAAAGGCGCTGGCAGACCACCTGACCCGCACCGGGCGCACCGGCACGGTGGAGGACGGCTTGTTCCCCAGCACCTACCGGGTGAAGTGGGACATTGTGGGCGAACCGAAGGTGAGCATCCTTATCCCCAACAAGGACCACACCGAGGATCTGGAAAAGTGCCTGCACAGCATCTGGACAAAGACCGGGTGGGAGCACTTTGAGGTGATCGTGGTGGAGAACAACTCCACCGACCCCGCTACCTTTGCCTACTATCAAAAGGCGCAGCAGCGCTACGACGGTCTGCGGGTGGTCACCTACCCGAAAAAGGGCTTCAACTTTTCCGGCATCAACAACTTTGGCCGCAAATACGCCACCGGCGAATATCTGCTGCTGCTGAACAACGATGTGGAGGTGCGCAGCGGCGACTGGCTCACTGAACTTCTGCGCCAATGCGCCCACCCCGGCGGGGCGGCAGTGTGCGGTGCCATGCTCTTTTACCCGGACGAGACCATCCAGCACGCGGGCGTCATTACCGGGCTGGGGGGCTACGCGGGACACAGCCACAAGTACAAAAAGGCCGGCGGCAGCGGCTATCTGTTCCGCACCGCCACGGTGCAGGACTTTTCCGCTGTGACCGGTGCCTGCCTGCTGGTAAAGACCAGCGTGTGGGACGAGGTAAAGGGGTTGGACGAAGCCTTTGCGGTGGCCTTCAACGATGTGGACTTCTGCCTGCGGGTGCGGGATGCGGGCTACCGCATTGCGTGGACGCCCTACGCCCAGCTGACCCACTACGAGAGCAAGAGCCGCGGCGGGGACGAAAAAGACCCGGTAAAGGCACGGCGCTTTGCCGCCGAGCAGCAGCGTCTGTACGAGGTGCACGGCAAGGCAAACATCCTGCACGACCCCTACTACAACCCCAACCTGACCATGGACCGGGAGGATTTTTCCGAAAGCGATGATCTGCGCGGGCTGAAAGAGGGACGCATCACGGTGCAGTGGAGGGAATAACAGCATGAACATCAAAGGTCATTTCGAGACCATCACCCGGCACAAGCTGCTGGTGATGAAATACTGCTTTGAATGCGGGTTGTATGAGCAGGGTCTTGCCCACGACCTGAGCAAGTACAGCCCCACCGAGTTCATCCCCGGGTGCATCTACTATCAGGGCGACCACAGCCCCAACGAGGCCGAGCGCGCAGCCAAGGGCTACACCTCGGCGTGGCTGCACCACAAGGGGCGCAACAAGCATCATCTGGAATACTGGATCGATTACAGCACCACCAAGACCGGCCTGACCGGCATGAAGATCCCTCTGCGGTACGTCTGCGAGATGGTGTGCGACCGGGTGGCTGCCAGCCAGATCTATCTGGGCGACAAGTACACCGATGCCTCCGCGTGGGAGTACTACCAGCGCAGCAAGGATCACTACCTGATGCACCCGGAGACCCGGGCGCTGCTGGAAAAGCTGCTGTGCATGGTGCGGGATCTCGGACGGGAGCGCACCTTTGCCTACATGAAATTCCTGCTTGGCTGCGAAAACGATTACTAAGCCCGAAAGGCTGCCGCACATTCCGTGCGGCAGCCTTTTTTGCGTGCGGAAAAGCCCGCGCAGTGTGCCCGGTGAAAAAGCAATTCCGGAAAATCGGCAGATTTTCCGGAATTGCGAATAAAAAATAAATTTTCCACTGAATATGGCTGGAGCGCACGCGGAAGCTATTTTAAAATGTTCCTGCTTTTGCACGCTTTGCCGAAACTTTCTGGCAAAGTTTGGCGCATCTGCCCATTGACAGCGCACAGCGGCAGGGGATAAGATGAAACCGTGGAGCAACGCGCTCCTATAAGAAGAAAGCGAGGGACTACAGATGAAACTTTGGAAACGATGGACGGCAGCGGTCCTTGCAGCTGCAATGGCGCTGCTGCTTCTGGCAGCCTGTGGGCCCTCCGGCCCTTCCGCGCCGGATGCGCCGGACAAGCCCGGCAGCAGCGAACCCGGCAAAGACCCTACGGATGAAACGACCGAGGCGCAGAAGGTGGCTGCGGTGGTGGAAGCACTGAACACAGTGCGCAAGAACTACGGCAATAACACCCCGCTGAAGCTGAACGAGCAGGCCTGTGAGTTCGCCAAGAAGATGGCACAGGTGCAGCTGGATGGCGTCAATGGCAAGTACGGCAAGAATCCGAGTACCAACACGGATTATATTGATGCCTGTGCAACCGTCCGCAAGAAGATGGTGGGCGAAAAAACATCGATCGGTTTTGGTGCACTGCAGGGCGATTACCCGGATGCGAACCAGTTCAAAACGTGGGCAGTCAAGACAGAGGGCGTGAGCGCAGAACGCAACAATAAACTGGTCAAGAGTAAGGAAGCCACCCTTGTGGGCGTGGGCGTTGTGCAGAACACCGACGAAAAAACAAAGGATAAATACCCCATTATGGTGGTCGTGATGACCTACTGAGTGCGCGCAAACGCCGCTGACGAAAAGTCGGCGGCGTTTTTGTGTGGTTCGTGCATTGACAGCCGCCGCCTGCGGGTTTACACTGCTTTTATGGTAGACCGCGTGGTCTGCCGGGGTATTTATTATTTACAGGAGGGCAAAACCTATGAAATGTATCAAAAAACTGGTTGCGCTTACGCTGGCTGCGGTGCTGGCACTGACCATGCTCACCGCTTGCGGCGGTACACCGGCAGAGCCGCTGACCCAGCCGGATATCAATAAAGGAAAAGAAATCGCGGCAGCGCTGAACGAAGCGCGTGTTGCAGCTGGCAAAAAAGAAGTTCCTTTTGACGAAGAATACTCTGTGAAGCTGACGGAGTATGCAAATGCTTACACCAACTGGCAGTTTGCATGGAGAGCATACGACCAGAACAAGACGGCTGAAAACAAAGCAGCTTTGGATGCGGCAAAGCAGAAATACGATGAAGTATCTAAGGAACTGCCGAGTGGCGTCAGCGGAGGCCGAATGCTGAAAGTAAATGTTGCAGCCTTTGATAATGCAAAAGTAACTGGCCACAACTATTTTGCAGGAACAGATAAGGACGGAAATTATTATCCGCTGGCAACCCAAGAGGGTAATATGTGCGCTGTGACCGTAATTACGAAGGAAGATTTGACCTTCGCAACCATCTTTGTCGGCACAAAGTAAGCCAGTGTTCCTAAAAAGATAACGCAAAAACACCCCGGCTGGGCGGTTTTACCGCTTGGCCGGGGTGCTGTTTTGCAAGAAATAATTACTGCTCGTTTTCGTAGATCTTGATATAACGCGGGGCGCTTTTATCCTGCCAGAGCAGCAGAATGGCGGTCAGGGCGACAGCCAGTGTGGTGAGGACGGCGAGCAGAGCTTTGAGAACTTTCATGGTTTGGTGCCTCCTTGTGAAGTTCGGGAGCGGAGCGGGGGACGTTCCGCCTGTCATGTTAGGTATAGTATAGCATATTCCCGCAGCAAAGGCAAACGGCAGAAGGGGGATTTAAGGCAAAATGCTGCTGCCCTGCGCCCTCATCAGCCACCTGCGGTGACAGCTGTTCCCCTCTTTGTCACCTGCGGTGACATTTCTCCCCGGCGCGGGGAGAATCTGTCCCTTCCGGGGGAAGCCTTTAGAGGAAAATTGATTTCCGTAGGGGAGAACAAAAAGAAAAATACGGTGGTTAGTTAAAACTAATCAGCGAAAACGAATAAGAAAGTTCAGGAAAATTCATCATTTGAGCCGTGATGTCGTTGACTTCCCGCGCCAAAATGATACAATAAGTGTGTTAAGCAGCTGCTGTCCCTGTACCAGTGCGCCTGCATGGGCGTGGGGATGGCAATTCAAGCAGAATGGGGGATTTGAAATCCATGTTGAACAAGCTGAAACGTGCGGCGCTTGGCGCGCATACGCCGCATGACAAGGCAACTGCTGCAAGCAAACCTATCCCGATGCCTCTGCCCGCGCAGGTACGCATCCTTATGAGCCAGCACATTGGCGCACCCGCCAAGGCACTGGTGAAAAAAGGCGATGAAGTGTTCGTCGGCACCAAGATCGGTGAGGCGGGCGGCTTTGTCTCCGCAAACATCCACTCCAGCGTTTCCGGTACGGTAGCTGCAGTGGAACCTTTCCGTCTGTCCAATGGCCGTATGTGCGATTCTGTTGTCATCAATACCGATGGCAAGCAGACCGTAGACCCAGCCGTCAAGGCACCGGAAGTCACCGATAAGGCAAGCTTCCTTGCCGCCGTGCGCGAGTGCGGTCTGGTAGGTCTGGGCGGCGCAGGCTTCCCCACTGATGTGAAGCTGCAGCCCAAGCAGTCGGTGGATACTTTACTGATCAACGCCTCCGAGTGCGAGGTGTGGCTGACCAGCGATACGCAGGAGATGCTGGAGTGCAGCGATGATATCATCCGCGGTATCAAGGCTGTGCTGAAGTACACCGGCATTCCCAAGTGCATCATTGGTATTGAGAACAACAAGCCCGAGTGCATCGACCTGCTGTGCAAAAAGACCAAGGACGACAGCGCTATCGAGGTAAAGCCCCTGCCCAGTGTCTACGGCACCGGCGCAGAGCTGATCCTGATCGAGAAGTGCCTCGGCCGCGAGGTGCCCCACGGCGGTCTGCCCGCCGATGCAGGCGCCATCGTGATGAACGTGACCAGTGTCTCCACGCTGGGCAAGTATCTGGCTACCGGTATGCCGGTGGTCGAGCGCACCATCACCGTGGACGGCGATGCCTGCGCAAAGCCCCAGAACGTCGTTGTGCCCGTGGGCACCGCTTATCAGGACATTCTGGACTATGTGGGCGTCAAGGGCGAGCTGGGCAAGGTGGTTGCCGGCGGTGCCATGATGGGCCCCGCTGTGGAGAACCTTTCCTACCCCACCACCAAGACCACTTCCGGTCTGATCCTGCTGAGCAAGGCAGCTGCACAGCCCGCACAGGTCAACCCCTGCATCCGCTGCGGCCGCTGCGTGGAGTACTGCCCCATGGGTCTGGAGCCCGTGGAGGTCAATCAGGCCTACGCCGCCCGCGATGTGCAGGAGCTGGGCAAGCTGCACGCTGACTACTGCTTCAACTGCGGCAGCTGCTCCTTCGTCTGCCCGGCAAAGCGCCCTGTCACCCAGATGATGAGTCTGGCCAAGGCCTTCTATCTTGGCGAAATCAAAAAAGGAGGCAATAAGTAATGGATACGAAGCTTATTGTTTCGGCTTCCCCGCACGTCCGCAGTGACGAGACCACCCAAAGCCTGATGGCTAACGTGATCGTTGCACTGTGCCCCTGCGTGGTTGCCTCTGCGATCATTTTCGGCGTGCGCGCCCTGCTGGTCACCGCCGTTTCCGTGGTGGCCTGTGTGGTTTTTGAGTGGCTGTACTGCAAGCTGCTGAAGCGCCCGAACCCCATCAGCGACCTGTCCGCTGTGGTCACCGGCATCATTCTGGCCATGAACGTGCCCGTGGGTATGCCCATCGGTCAGCTGATCATTGGCGATCTGGTGGCTATCATCGTTGTCAAGCAGCTGTTCGGCGGCATTGGCATGAACTTTGCAAACCCCGCTCTGGTGGGCCGTATCGTGCTGTTTGTCAGCTTTGCCGGTTCCATGAATAAGTGGGTGTTCCCGGATGCAGCGGTGGATCAGCTGTCCAAGGCTACCCCGCTGGCTGTGGCAGATCCCTCCAAGCTGAGCCTGCTGGATCTGTTCATGGGCATCCACGGTGGTGTGCTGGGCGAGACCTGCGCGCTGGCTATCGTGCTGGGTCTTGTCTATCTGGTGGCTACCAAGACCATCAGCATCGCCATCCCTGCCTCCTACGTTGGCAGTATGTTCGTGTTCTACCTGATCGCTACCAAGGATCTGCACAGCGCACTGGTTGCCGTGCTGAGCGGCGGCCTGCTGTTCGGCGCTGTGTTCATGGCTACCGACTACGTTACCAGCCCCTTCACCCTGAAGGGCAAGCTGGTGTACGGCGTGGCACTGGGCATCGTCACCTTTGCCATCCGTTACTGGGGCAGCTACACCGAGGGCGTGTCCTTCGCACTGCTGTTCATGAACCTGTGGGTTCCGTACATCAATGATCTGACCCGTCAGACCCCGTATGGCTATGTGAAGCCTGCAAAGAAAGCGAAGGAGGGTGCTGGCAAATGAGTAAGACTGCAAATTCCAGCTGGGAAACCACCGGTAAGCCGATCGTTGTGCTGACCGTTATCTCTCTGATCGTCAGCCTGCTGCTGGCTCTGGTGAACGGCATGACCGCTCCCGTTATCAAGGAGAACACCCGCCGCACCACGCTGGCTGCTTATGTCAGCGTGATGCCCTCTGTTTCGGACGCAGCTACGCTGGAGGAAGTTACCGACTACACCACCGCCAATGTTACCGGCGTGGTAAAGGCTCCCGATGGCGGCATTGCCATCAAGGCCGAGGAAAAGGGCTTTGACGGCGGCATCCTGACCGTGATCATGGGCTTCGACGCCAACGGCGCCGAGACCGGCATCTGGGTGGACGCTTCTACCCAGACCAAGGGCATCGGCTCCAATGTGTCCACCGATGACTTCCTGGCACAGTTCAACGGCATGGACGGCACCAAGAACATTGTGATGAATCAGGATTTCGATGCGTACAGTGGCGCAACCATTTCGTCCACCGCTCTGTTTGCTGCCATCAATGATTGTATCAACTGCTTCAACGAGCTGGCATAAAAGGAGGTTGGTAAGAAATGGCACAAGAAAATAAGTCCAAGGTAAGCATCCTTACCAACGGCATCATCAAAGAAAACCCTGTTCTGCGTCTGGTTCTGGGCACCTGCTCCATTCTGGCCGTTACCACGGCAGTTTCCAGCGCACTGGGCATGGGCGCCGCCTTCACCTTCGTGCTGGTGTGCTCCAATATCATGATCTCCCTGCTGCGGAAAGTCATCCCCGGCAAGGTGCATCTGCCCTGCTACATCGTTATCATTGCAGGCTTTGTGACCATCGTGCAGATGTTCATGCAGGCCTACATGGAAAGCCTGTACAACGCTCTGGGCGTGTTCCTGCCCTTGATCGTTGTCAACTGTATCATTCTGGGCCGTGCCGAGATGTTCGCCTGCAAGAACAATGTGGTGGATTCCGCACTGGACGGCGTGGGCATGGGCCTCGGCTACACCCTCACCGCTACCCTGATGGCCTCCATCCGTGAGATCCTGGGCAGCGGCACCTGGCTGGGCTTCCAGATCATTCCGGAAGGCGTTGCCAAGGTCTCCATCATGACGCAGGCTCCCGGTGCATTCTTCTGCTTTGGCCTGTTGATGGCCGGCTGTGTGTGGCTGGAAGGCAAGCTGGACGCCCGCATCGAGCGCAAGAGCTGCTGTGATCTTGACAATCTGAAGAAGGAGGCGGAATAAGATGCTCGTCAAACTCGCTGCGATCTTCTTCAGCATGATCCTTGTCAACAACTATGTGCTGGTGAAGTTCTACGGTATCTGCCCGTTCCTGGGCGTTTCCAAAAAGCTGGATTCCGCTGTTGGTATGTCCGGTGCTGTCATCTTCGTCATGTTCATGGCAACGGCCGTTACCTTCCCCATCCAGATCTTCATTCTGGACCCGGCTGGTCTGAGCTACCTGCAGACCATCGTGTTCATTCTGGTCATCGCTGTGCTGGTGCAGTTCATCGAGATCTTCCTCAAGAAGTACATCGTTGCACTGTATAACTCGCTGGGCGTTTATCTGCCCCTGATCACCACCAACTGCTGCGTGCTGGCCGTTACCATTCTGGTCGTGGGCGACTACGGCGCAGATGTGGCTGCACACGGCTTCGGCTACGCCTACATCGAGGCTCTGATCTGCGCCATCGGCGCAGGCTGCGGCTTTATGCTGGCCATGGTCATGTTCAGCGGCGTGCGTAAGCGCGTGGAAGCCTGCGATCCCCCGGCACCCTTCAAGGGCCTGCCCATCACCCTGATCGCAGCTGCAATCACCAGCCTGTCCTTCATGGGCTTCGGCGGCATCGTCGAAAACCTGTTCAATGTTACGCTGTAAGGGAGGAACAGGACTATGAATATTGTATCTGCTGTTATCCTGTGCACCATCGTGGGCGCTGTGGGTGCCATCGTTCTGGTGGCTGCCGCAAAGTTCATGGCGGTGGAGGAAGACCCCCGCATTGAGGAAGTTTCTGCCTGTCTGGCCGGCGCAAACTGCGGCGGCTGCGGCTACGCCGGCTGTTCCGACTACGCAAAGGCTGTCGTTCTGGACGGCGTGCCCTGCGACAAGTGCGCACCCGGCGGTCCCAAGGCTGCTGCTGCCATTGCCAAGATCATGGGCGGAGAGGCAAGCGCCGTAGAAAAGAAGGCTGTTGTGCAGTGTCAGGGCAGCTCCGAGCACTGCAAGCCCGCCTACGACTACAAGGGCATCCAGACCTGTGCTGCTGCGGCAGCCCTGTACGGCGGCCCCAAGACCTGCTCCTTCGCCTGCATCGGTCTGGGCGACTGCACCAAGGTGTGTAAGTTCGACGCCATCCACATCGTGGACGGTGTGGCTAAGGTGGACAAGGACAAGTGCACCGGCTGTGGTGCCTGCGCCAACATCTGCCCCAAGCAGGTCATCATGATCGATGCTGCCGGCCCCCGCAAGCCGGTGGTCATGTGCTCCAACAAGGATAAGGGTGCTGTGGCAAACAAGCTGTGCACCACTTCCTGCATTGCCTGCGGTATGTGCGAGCGCACCTGTAAGTTCGACGCTATCCATGTTGTGGACGGCGTGGCACGCGTTGATTACGACAAGTGCAAGGGCTGCGGTATGTGCGCCCAGAAGTGCCCCAAGCACATCATCCTGTTCCCGCTGAAGGATGACCCCAATCCCCCGAAGCCCGTGGTGAAGCCCGCCGCTCCCGCTGCTGCCCCCGCAGCAAAGCCGGAAGCCAAGGCTGAGGCAAAGCCCGAGACCAAGGCAGAGTAAACTGTAAACCAAAGCCCGCCGTGCGCAACGCCCGGCGGGCTTTTTGTATAAAAATGGTTGGGAATGCCCTCCGCTTTGCTCTGGGCATAATTTAAGGAAAGATTATTTCAGACTTCGGCAGAACGGAACGCCTGCGGGCGTTCCGTTCTGCCATTTTCACGAGAAGGGTCGCAAAGATGAGATGCATTTTTCCATTACAGCCCCTCCTGTGAAAAAAGCGTTTGGAGCGCTCCGCAGAGCGCGACAAACGCAAAATTAAAAATAATTATTCCTCTGAAGATGCCCAGAGCAACGCGGAGGGCATTATAAATGGTCCTCTTTCCCGGTTATTCCGTCTTGGTGGGGCGGATGGTCACCTCGCCGCAGCGCAGCGCCTCGGTGCGGCCACCCTCCCGCTGCACCACCAGCCGCCCGGCATCGTCAATGGAAAGCGCCTGCGCGGCGTAGGTCTCGGAGCCGGTGCACACGGTCACCCAGTGGCCGGGCACAAAGCAGCGGGCGCGGTACTCGTCCAGACAGGCAAAGCCCGGGCAGAGCGCCAACAGCTCCCGCCCGATAGCGCCCGCCAGCGCCGCCCGGCTTACCGGGGCAGGGCCGCCGGGGTACAGGCTGCCTGCTTTGGCGGCAAGCTCCGGGGGAAAGTCCTCCGCCGTGGCGGTCAGGTTCAGCCCGATGCCCACCACCAGCCATTCCAGCTGGCCGCTTTCAAGGTCTGTACCGGCCTCGGTCAGGATGCCGCACACCTTTTTGCCCTTGTAATACAGGTCGTTCACCCACTTGATGGCAAGTTCCAGCCCGCACAGCGTCTGCACCGCCCGGCAGACCGCCACTGCCGCGCCGATGGTGGCGGTCTGGGCGTTGGCGGCAGGCAGCAGCGGGCGCAGCACTACCGAGCAGTACACCCCCTTGCCCGCCGGACTGGCAAAGCTGCGCCCCAGCCGCCCGCGTCCGGCGGTCTGCCCGCCCGCCAGCACCAGCGTGCCGTGGGCAGCGCCTTCCAGCGCCAGCAGCTTGGCGGTGCGGTTGGTGCTTTCCAGCGTGTCGTACAGCTGCACCGGGGCGGGGTAGGGGCCGACTGCCTCGGTGCAGAAGGGGTCGCCGCCCAGCAGGCGGTACCCCCGGCGGGAGGCGGCTTCCAGCGCATAGCCCTGCGCGGTAAGCGCCGCTGCCGCCTTGTGCACGGCGGCGCGGCTGACCCCCAGCTGCTGCGCCAGCTGCTGACCGGAAATATATGCGCCCTCGGCGGCGCTGAGCGCCTGTAAAAGCGCCTGACGGGTGGTAGAAGCCATGGCGTAAATCCTCCCTGTGTGCTATACTGCTATTGTACCATATCTGTGGAAGAAGAAAAAGTTTGAAAATATTTCAGGTTTTTGCAGGAACTGCCGCCGCTCTCTCGTATTAAAGACAGAAGGGCGGCGCAGAGCAGCGCATCCAGAACCGGAAAGGAGGCCGTGCAGCGCGTTGACAACACAGGAATTCAGCACGATGGTGCAGAAATATCAGGCGCTCGTGTACACGGTCTGCCATCAGCTGGTGCCGGATGTACAGGAGGCGCAGGATCTGACGCAGGAGACCTTTCTGGCGGCGTGGCGGGCCATCGACCGCTGCCCGCCCGGCTTTGAAAAGCAATGGCTGGCGCGCATCGCCGCCAACAAAGCCAAGGACTATCTGCGCAGCGCATGGGTGCGCAAAATGAACACCCCCGGCGACGAGGTGCTGGCGCTGGAGGGCGCGCCGCCCGGTATGCAGCCGGAGCAGCAGGTGCTGGAGGCGCTGGGCGAGGAGGAGCTTACCGGGATGATCTTAAACCTGCGCGAGCCCTACTGCACGCCCTGCCGTCTGGTGCTGCTGGAGCAGCACACCATGGCCGAAGCTGCAAGGCTGTGCGGACGTCCGCCCAAAACGGTGGAAGCGCAGATCTACCGCGCCAAAAAGATGCTGGCGCAGCAGATCTTGCAAAACGACCGCATACCCTGTGAAAGGAGGAGCGTACATGGAACTGTTTGACGCAAAAGGCTGTCTGAGCGAGGAAGGCTTACAGGCACTGGTCGGTGGACAATTGGACGAAACGCAGCGGCTGGAAGCCGCCGAGCACCTTGCCTACTGCGACCGCTGCATGGACCGCTACACCGCTCTGTTGACCGACGATGTGCTGGAACAGCCGCCGCGCTCCGCCCGGGGCGCGGTGATGGGCACCATCTGGATACGGCTGATGCAGAACACATGGGGACGCGCCGCTGTGGCAACGGTGGCCGCCGTGCTGGCGCTGACGCTGTGGCGCGCCGGTACGCTGGAACAGATCCTGCACACCGGGCAGCAGCTGAACACATGGCTGCCGCAGACCACCCAGCAGACCGAACCGGAGCTGCTGGGCAAGCCGGTGAACGACAAAGCACCGCAGCAATCCACCGCCCCGCTGGGCAAGCCCATTGAGGACAAAAAGCAGCTGACCGAAAAACTATCCGATGCACTGGACGCGCTTTTGCACCACAGTGCAGACACCACTGAGAAATGAGGGAACTGATTATGAAGAAAAACGGGATCCTGACCCTGCTGTTTGCCTGCATCCCCGGTGCGGGGCAGATGTATCAGGGCTATATGAAGCGGGGACTTTCGCTCATCACCATGTTCTGCCTGTTTATTATCGTAGGCAGCACCACGGGGCTGGACGCACTGGTAGTCGGCTGCATCGTTGTGTATATGTACAGCTTTTTCGATACCTTGAACCTCCGCGCGCAGCTGGCGGCAGAAAAAGCCCCGGAGGACGATTATCTGGTGCACTTTGACTGGCACGATGCCCGCATGACCCAGTTCATGGGCGAAAGCCACAAGCTGGTGGGCTGGGGACTCATCGCGCTGGGCGCCATCGTGTTCTACAACAACATCATCATGCGGGTGCTGGGCGATGTGATGTGGCGCTGGGGACAGGATAACCCGGTTTTCCGCGCCATCTACCTGATGCTGGATGCCCTGCCGCAGATCGTGGTCTGCGTGGCACTGATCGTGTGCGGTATGTGGCTGGTGCGCGGCCCGAAAAACAAAAAGGGCAAGCAGCCCCCCGAAGAGGAGACCGAGGAACCCGAGGACTTCCACGCCTACACGGCTGCGCCGCAGGCAGAGGATGCCGAGGACACCGCAGACACGGATACCCATTTTGCCATGCCGGAGCTTTCGGCACTGCTGGGGAAACCGGTGACCGGTGCAGAGCAGGACGAGACCCCTGCGGAGGATGACGATGACCGAGCAGAATAAGACCCCCTTGACGGCACAGCCGGGCAGTGCGCCCGCGCCGGAGCAGAAACCGGCAGAAAAACGACCCGCTGAAAAGCCCCTGCGCCGGGTGGGCAGCCTGACCTTGGGCGCGTGTCTCATTGCGGCGGGCGTGTTCTTCCTGCTGTATTTCTTTGTGCCGGGCTTTGATGTGCAGCTGACCCTGAAAATCGCCCCGGCGGTGGCGCTGGTGCTGCTGGGATGCGAGGTGCTCTTCTTTGCCGCCCGCCCCGGCCGCTGGAAGTACGATTTTGTGTCCGTGCTGGTCTGTCTGGTGCTGATGGCGGGCTGCTTTTGCATGGCGATGCTGCCCATGCTATGGGACGAGTTGAGCGGCGAAAATCAGCAGACGATGAACCGTCTGAGCGCACAGGCCATTGACGAACTGTACACCGCCTGCAAGCAGGATGCGCAGGATATTGCCATCCGGGATATCAGCGGCAGAATGTTCCTGAGCGGCCCGCAGGCCGAAACCTTGCAGCAGGCCGCCGCCCTGCCCGCCGGGGATGTCTACCTGACCTTGACCGTGGAGCTGTTCGGCCCCTACGACAGCGCCGCCGCCTTTGCCCGGGATTGCTACACTTTGACCGCACTGGCAAAGCAGTGCACCGTGCCGCCGGAAAATCTGCACTTTGCATGGGATGCCCGCAGCGCGGCAGAAAGCAGCCTGAACACCGGCAGTCTGCTGTATACCGAGGATTACTCGCTGGACCTGAGCGGCGCTGTGCAGCTGGACTGGACAGAGCAGCAGATGGAGCAGCAGACCGAGACCGAGTATCTGCTGGACGCAGAGAATATCCCCGACGAGGAAGAATGAAAAACACCGCCGCACGAAACCCTCTCAGGCGCTGCGCGCCAGCTCCCCCGAAAGGGGGGAGCTTTTTAGCATCTGCCGGGCAGCCGTAAGGAAGCTCCCCCCTCGGGGGAGCTGGCGCGCAGCGCCTGAGAGGGTCCAGCCCGCTAAAAACAAAAGCATCCGCAACAAGATTCGCTGGTTTTCTAAAGCGAAGGTTGCGGATGCTTTTTTGGTTTATATGCGGCAAACGAAAACCGCCCCGAAGTCCTAAGACTTCGGGGCGGTTAAGCTGGAGCTGCTATCCAGATTCGAACTGGAGACCTCATCCTTACCAAGGATGCGCTCTACCAACTGAGCTATAGCAGCACATCACAGCTCGATTAGTATAGCACAGCTTGGCCGGCTTTGCAAGCTTTTTTTGCAAAAAATAAAAAATTAGTGTAAAAAGTCCCCGGAGCATCCGCAGACGCTCCGGGGACTCTGGAAATGCGTTTACTTTGCCAGACTGGTCAGGATAGGCTCGCACTGCTCTACGGTGGAGGAGAGCATCAGGTTGTAGGCGGTGACCATCTCCTGAATGGCGGCGCGGTTCTCCTTGGTCAGGGCATAGCTCTGGGTGGTGCCGTCCCGGCCAACGAATACGGCGGTGACGCTCTTGGCGTTCAGCCACTCGCTCAGCAGGCTGACCTCCTCGTCACTCAGCTGGAACAGCTCCAGATCGAACCAGCAGCCCAGATCCTGATCGTAGCCGCCGCCGTATTCCTCGTCACAGGTAAAGGTGTACAGCTCGTCATCAGCAGATACGTTGACCGTTTTGATGTCCAGCTTTTTGCTACCCACATAGGTCAGGATCATATTAAAGGCAATGCTATCGTCCTGCAAGAACATATAGGGGTACAGCCCGCAGGACTTTTTATCCATGCTGGCCTGCTCCTGCGGAGAGGAAAAATCCCAGCCGCCGGCCTCCTCGTCGTAGGTGATGGTGAACTTGGAAAAAGCGGTCTTGAGTTCGGCATCGCTGGGGGCGGCGTTGGTGGCTTCCACCGCAGCGGGGGCGGCGGGCAGTGCGGGTGCAGCAGCCGAAGCGGCCATGCCGCCGCACAGCATGGCGGCAGCACACAGACCGGCGATGACGCGCCGGAACAAACGGGAAGATCTCATAAGTCGGTACTCCTTTCCATTCTCGAAGGGGATGATGCTGGTTTCAGTATACCGCAGCCCGGCGGAAAAGCAAGAAAACTGACACGAAACGCCCTGACGCAGTCACGAAACGACTTTCGCTTGTCTTTAGTCCACCTGATGCTCTTCCAGCCAGCGGGTCATCTGCTGGGCAATGCCCTTGACGCTGCCTTCGGCAAAGGGCACCTTCAGCCCGGCGGTCTGCAGCAGCTCGGTGTAGCTGGCAAGACCGGCGCGGCGCACCAGCTTGAGGTAGCGCTCCCATGCGTCCTTGTGGTCGTCAAGGCTCAGCAGGAAGAACTGCAAGGCTGCCATGGTGGACAGGCAGTAGTCGATATAGTAGAAGGGGCACTCGTAGATGTGCAGCTGGCGCTGCCAACCGGCACCGCGCCCGTAGAAGGGCAGGTTGTCAAAATTGATCCACGGGCGGTACTTCTTTTCCAGCTTGAGCCACTCGGCGTTGCGCTGGTCGGGGGTCAGGTCGGGGTTCTGATACATGATATGCTGGAATTCGTCCACGGCGCAGCCGTAGGCAAGGAACACAAAGCTGTCCTCGGCGTGCAGCAGGGCGTATTTCTCGGTATCCTTGCCGAACAGCAGGTGGTGCCACGGCGCGGTGAGAAACTCCATCGCCATGGAGTGGATCTCGGCGCTCTCCATGGCGGGGCATTCCAGATCGGCGGGCACGTTGGGGTCGCGCTCGGCCACATAGCCCTCAAAGGCGTGGCCGCACTCATGGGTCAGCACGTCCACATCGCCGGAGGTGTCGTTCCAGTTGGCAAAGATGAAGGGTGCCTTGTAGCTGGGCAGGCTGGTCATGTAGCCGCCGGACATCTTACCGGGGCGGCTTTCCACGTCGAACAGCTCGTTGTCCTGCATAAAGTCGATGAACTCCGCCGTTTCGGGGCTGAGCTCGTGGTACATGGTGCGGGCGGCGTCCATGCGTGCCTGATAGCCCGGGATGGGCTTGGGGTTACCGTCCTTGAAGATGATGGGCAGGTCGGTAAAGGTGGGGTGGGTGATGCCGGTGCGCTTGGCGCGCATGGCCATCACTTTTTGCAGCTCGGGTACAACGTCCCGGGCAACCTGATCCCGGAAGGCCTGAATCTCGGCCTGTCCGTAGCCGATACGGTTCATGCGCACATAGGAAAGCTCGCTGTAATCCTTGTAGCCCAGCACCTTGGCCTGCTGATTCAGGTTCTTGACGATCTTAGTGTACAGTGTGTCCAGCTCGTCCCGGTGGGCGTCAAAGTAGCCGGCCTCTGCTTCGTAGGCGGCGCGGCGCACGGCGGGGTCCAGGTCCTCCTTGTAGGGACCCAGTTGGGGGATGGTCAGCTGCTTGCCGTCCAGCTCCACCAGTGCGCCGCCGTAGATCTGCTGGTACTGGCTGACCAGCGCGTTGAACTCCTGCTGCAATTCCACGGTGCGGTCGTCCATGCCCAGCACGGCGTTTTTCATACCGGCTACGCAGGTGGTGCCGAAGTGCTCGGTAAGGGCATCCACATAGGGGTTTGCCAGAAATGCCCGGCTGATCTCCACACTGGCGTTGGTCACGGCAGGGCCGTTGGCATCAAAAAAGTCCTGCTCAGCCTTCCAGTAGGCATCGCGGGTGTCGCAGGTGTAGTGGATGTTGGCCAGCTGGGAGGCGGTGGTGTAGTCCGCAAAGGCGCGGCTCTGCTCGTAGTACACCTGAATGAGGGCATCGCCGTCCTGCGCATCGGCGGCCTTGGCAGCCAGCTGTTTGCACCGTGCCAGCAGGGCATTGATGTCCGGGCGGGTATAGGTCATTTCGCTGAATTTCATGGAAAATTTCCTTTCCGGGGCAGTTTCCCCTTTGGTATCTTGTGTTCATCTTACCACGTTCTGCGCCAAAAGAAAAGAGGGAGACAGGCGGGCAAAAGTCCTACGTTTATACAACACTGCCAAAAATAAAAACGACCCTTTGGCAAAGATGTCTGTTTGGGCGCTTGCAGTGCAGCAAAAAAAGGATTATAATGGCATCATCAACAGAGTAAGACCCTGCGCGTTAAGTGCCGCATCAACGGGGAGTTGTGCTGCGGACGAAGGTATTGACCGCGGTGCAGGGTCTGCATCCCGCTGCTGCATGGACTTGGGTGCAGGCGAGAGCCGTCTGCGGTTTTTGCCCGGAAGTGAATGTTGTTGGAATTCACGCCCTCCTTTGTGCGGTCTGTCACAGGGGAGGGCGTTTTTGCGTCCTGCCTGCTGTTCCTTTTTAAGGAGGACAACTACGATGAACGACAAAAAAACTTCGGTGCGTACCCTGACCATGCTGGCTTTGCTGGTGGCTATGAGCATCGTGTTCAGCCGGGTGCTCAGCATCTCCACCGGTTTCGTCCGGTTCAATCTGGGCAGTCTGCCGGTGCTGCTGGCGGCGGTGGTGTTCGGCCCCGGCGCAGGCTTTGCGGTGGGCGCGGTGGCCGATATCATCGGCGGTGTGCTGGCGGGCTACGCCATCAACCCGCTCATCACGCTGGGTGCGGGTGCCATCGGCTTGGTGGCAGGCTTTGCGTGGCAGAAGTTGAGCAGCCTTTCCACAAATTTGCGGCTTGCAGCCAGCGTGCTGCTGGGGCACTTTGTGGGCTCTATGGTCATCACCTCGCTGGCGCTGCGCCTGTTCTACGGCTATCCGTGGGCAACGCTGGCAGTGCGCATCCCCAACGCCCTCATCCTGAGCGCCGTGAACGTTGTGCTGCTGCGCATCCTGCTGGAAAACCGCAGCCTGATGAAGCTGGCAAAGAAGTAAGAGTTCTATAAAATGGAACACCGGAGCGTCTGCAGACGCTCCGGTGTTCCGAAATTTTTAATATTATTCCTTGAATCGAGGCAGTATCTATGAACTACGAACAGGCAATGGAATACATCCACGCGGTGCAGTGGGCGGGGCATAAGCCCGGGCTTACCCGCACCCGCACCCTGCTGGCGGCACTGGGCGACCCGCACAAAAAGCTGCAATTCGTCCATGTGGCGGGCACCAACGGCAAGGGCAGCACGGCGGCGATGCTGGCTTCCTGTCTGCAAGCCGCCGGTTACCGGGTGGGACTGTATACCTCGCCCTTCATCAACCGGTTCAACGAGCGTATCCAGATCAACGGGCAGCAGATCCCGGACGAAGCACTGGTGAAACTGGTGGAGCAGGTAAAGCCCGCCGCCGACGCCATGGAGGATGTGCCCACCGAGTTCGAGATCATCACCGCACTGGGCATGCTCTATTTTGCGCAGCAGCAGTGCGATATCGTGGTGCTGGAGGTGGGGCTTGGCGGTACGCTGGATTCCACCAATGTTATTGAAAAGCCTGCCTGCGCGGTGATCACCGCACTGGGCATGGACCACGTCAAGGAGCTTGGCCCTACGCTGGCGGATATCGCCGCTGCCAAGGCGGGCATCATCAAGCCGGGCTGTCCGGTGGTGAGCTACGGCGGCGCACCGGAGGCAGACACCGTGCTGCGCCGGGTGGCGGCACAGCGGCACGCTCCCTTTACGGAGGTGGACTTTGCAAAGCTGAAAATCACCGGCGGGGATCTGGACGCAGTTACCTTCAGCTTTGACGGGCTGGACGGGGTGCGGCTGCCGCTCATCGGCAGTTATCAGCCCCGCAACGCTGCGCTGGCCATCACCGCCCTGCGGGTGCTGCGGCAGCAGGGCTGGAACATCCCGGAAAGTGCCATCCGCACCGGGCTGGAGCAGGTAAGCTGGCCCGGGCGCTTTGAGCTGCTGCGCCACAGCCCGGCCTTTGTGCTGGACGGCAGTCACAATGCCCACGGGATGCGCGCTACAGTGCAGAGCCTGAAAGACCGTTTCCCCGGGCAGAAATTCGTCTTTCTGGTCAGCATCATGGCAGACAAGGACGTGGACGAGATGCTGGCGCTGTTGGCACCGCTGGCTGAGCGGTTCGTGACCGTGACGGCGCACAACCCCCGCGCCATGCCGGCGCAGACACTGGCCGAGCATATCCGCGCCTACGGCTGCACCGCCGAGGCTGCGGACAGCATCGAGGCCGGTGTAGCGCGTGCGGAAGAACTGGGCGGCGAAGGCCCGGTGTGCGCACTGGGCACGCTGTATTTCTCCGGCGATGTCCGGCAGGCCTTTGCCAAAATAAATAAAGCATAAAGCGATGGGGTTACTGCAAAATGCAGTAGCCCCATCGCTTATATAATACTATTTATACCCGCAGCTGCTTTTTTGCCATTTGCAGCGCACGGCACAGCGGGCGGTAGAGCAGCAGCATCAGCACAAAATTGCCAACGCCGTGCAGTGCATCGTAGCTCAGGCCGCTGAGCCACCAGCTCAGGGCAAAGGCCGGAGTTTTTGCCACCAGATACACCGCCGCACACAGGCCGCCGAAGCACAGGCCGTAGATGCCGCTGAACACCGCCCAGCCAAGGGCATTGTCCATCCGGCGCAGCAGCCATGCCAGCAGGGCCAGCAGAT
>ERZ827490.2446-NODE-2446-length-19843-cov-9.090156_pt1 | contig 19843 bp, 17 predicted proteins | sample MGYA00519770_ERZ827490 | MGnify/ENA primary metagenome ERZ827490 (study PRJEB31778, sample SAMEA3449324) | human gut metagenome | biome: human gut; feature: human-associated habitat; material: faeces | place: United Kingdom | collected 2010/2012 ...
TGGAGAACCTGCGCTACGGCAGGCCCGACGCAACGATGGACGAGATCGAAGCGGCAGTCAAGGCCGTCTCCGCCGACCAGATTATCGCCCGTCTGCCGGACGGCTATAACACCGACATCGGCGAGGGCGGCAATACCCTCTCCACGGGCGAAAAGCAGCTTTTGTCCTTTGCCCGTGCGCTGCTGGCCGACCCGCGCATTTTCGTGCTCGACGAAGCGACCAGCTCCGTCGACACCGTGACCGAGCGGCTTATTCAGGACGCCATCGAAAAGGTCATGGCGGGCCGTACCTCGTTTATCATCGCGCACCGCCTGTCGACCATCCGCCGCGCGGACGTGATTCTGGTCGTGCACGACGGCAAGATCATCGAAAGCGGTACGCACCGCTCTCTGATGGAGGCAAAGGGCGCGTATTACCAGCTCTACACCCGCCAGTACCGCGAGGAGCAGACCCGCTCCATGATGGAATAAGCAGCGCTAAGAGGGAAGAACCGCCCGTCAGGGCGAGGCCGCTCTGGTTTACTGCTTTTTTGTCTGCATGACCATCAGAACGCCCTGTTCAACCGTGATCTCTGCCTCCGGCGCGTCGAATTCATTGCTGACGCCGAGCGGGAAGCGGTTGTCCAGCGCGGCGTTCTCCAATTCGTATTTTACCCCGCGCAGACACACGCCTGTGCTGGCGTCCGAAAGCGAAAACACGGACAGGCCCCAGCCGGGCCGCTTTTTCAGGCGGAGCGTTCCGTGCGTCAGGAAGCTGATCACCGAGCCTTCATCCAGAATGGTTACGGACGCACCCTGTACGGCGGCGTTCGCCGCGTTCTGGAGATTGGCCAGCGTGTGATCCAGCCGCCCGCCCAGCGCGCAGGTCAGGACCAGCGTCCGGAAGCCGTGCGCCAGCGCGTATGTGATGGCGTGGCCGGTGTCCGTGTCGTCCTTCTCAGGGATCAGACGCTCCACGGCTACGCCCGGCGCGACTGCACCGGAATAAGAGTCGAAGTCGCCGATGAACAGATCCGGCGTCAGACCGAGCCGTTCACAGTAGGCGTAGCCCCGGTCGCAGGCAATGACAAAATCGCCCGGCTGCTGCTCCGGCGCGGGGCTGAAAACGCCGCCGGAGACGATGATGCAGCGGTTTTCCATAAAAAATGCTCCTACCTTCTGTTTTGAATGCGTCTGCGCGCGTTCAGCAGCATATCAAGCAGGCTCAGCGTCAGGCTCACGCCTGCCGCGATCCCGAGCACGAACGCGCTGACCCGGTAGCCGTAGAGCTGTGCCTGCGCCCAGTCCTGCCGGACGAGCGCGCTCATGGCATAATAAAGTGTCCCGCCTGGCACGAGCGGAATGAGGCCGATGATGAGGTACTGCTGCGCAGGCGTTTTCTTTATCCGCGCGAGCACCTCCGACCAGACCGCCGTCACAGCGCTGGCCGTGAAGGACTGCAAAAAGACAGATTCCGTCGCGCATCCTGCCAGCAGATAAGCACCCCAGCACAGCGCCCCGCCCAGCGCTGCCAGCGGCAGCAGCTGTTTGCGCACGTTGAAGATCAGCGCGAACCCGGCGGAGCCGAGCAGCGCCGTCAAAAGACCGATGAAATTCTGCATCCGTCACACCCCCAGCAGCCAGCCGGACAGCGCAAAGCCCAGCGCCAGCGCCGCCGCCCACAAAATCGTCTCGATCAGGCGCATCACGCCCGAAATTGTATCGCCGATGAAAATATCCTTGACCGCGTTCGTAAACGCGAGGCCGGGGATCAGCAGCATGATATCGCCGATGATGATCTTGTCGCCGTGCAGCGCAGGAAGCGCGCGGCAGGCCAGGCTGATCAGGCTCCCGACGCAGAAGGCCGCAAGAAAATTGAACAGTACCTTGTTTTTGCAGATCAGCGGCAGATACATCTGCAGCAGGCACAGCGCCAGCGCAAAGACCGCAGCCGCCAGCCCGTCTGCTCCCGCGCCGCCAAAGAAGACCGTCAGCGCGCCCGCGCCCAGACAGCTGCCCGCGAACAGCTTCCACCGCGCAGGGCGGCAGCGCTTCGCCAGATGCAGCCGGTCGGCCAGCTCCTGCACCGGAAAGGGCTTTTCGCAGTAGCTGCGGCTGATGGCGTTGATGGCCTCCAGCTTTCTGAAGTCCGTCACGGCGGATTTCTCGATCCGCCGCGTCTGCGTAACGCTTGTCTCGTCCGGAAAGCACATTGTCAGTACAATGCTGGATGTGATGACAAACACGTCCATCCGCACCGCACCATAGGCCAGTCCCATCCGTGTGAGCGTCTGCTCGACGCGGCGCACGTCCGCGCCGTCGGCCAGCATACTCTCGCCAAGCTCCAAAAGCGTATGGAGCATCAGCGCCGTATCCTGCACATCCTCGCCTCCTCTGCCATTTTGTTTTTAGGGTGTATCTGAAAACTCATGATGTGACCGGCAGCGAGGGATTTTTGCGTTGCGCAAGACATTTTTTCGCAGGAATACTGACGTATTTCAAGGAAAAATGACGCGGCGCACCGCAAAAAGGCCCGCTGTCCGGGTGCGTTGGGAGTTTTCAGATACACCCTAGAAAGGAGTGTTTCAATATGATAAGCGTTACCCACAGAACATTTCTCAGACGGGCGCAGAAACTGTAAAAAAGGTAAAGAAAGTACAGGTTTTTCCAACATAGCTATTGCGGATAGAATCGACCCGTGATATAATAAAGGAGCTATCTCACTAAGAGGCAGCCCCTAAAAATTACGAACAGGCTGTCCCATCTGTAGCGGGAAAATGGTGCAGAAAGGGTTCAACGATCTTGCCGCAAAAGCGCCGGATGTGGCGGCGCAGTGGCACCCGACCCTCAACGGAAACCTGACGCCGGAGATGGTAACGCCCGGAAGCCACCGCCGCGTCTGGTGGCAGTGCCCCCTGGGGCATACGTGGAAAGCGTTTGTCTATTCCCGCACGGGGGGCGCAGAGGTGCGGCTGTGCCGGGACTGCCGGCAAAAGCTGTACGGCAGATAAAATCTGTCCTGCCGCAAGGCGGGCTTTATATAGATACTTCAAACATATGGAGGAAAGTCAATGAAAAAACGCATATTATCCCTGTTGCTGATTCTCTGCATGGCTGTGACGCTTTTGCCCACGGCAGTGTTTGCTGAAGATGCTACGGGAACATCAAGTGCTGGCGGGACGATCTATGTTGATGCTGTAAATGGCAATGATAGCAACGAAAATGTAGGCCAGAGCTGGGAAACAGCGTATAAGACGCTGGAAACGGCTGTTACCGCAGCCAAAAGCGGCGACACCATCATGCTGTCCGCTGCAAAGTACACACTCTATGGTATTTCTAGCACGAATACGACTAAGGGCAAGGATCTGACCTTTGTTGGACAAGGTGCCGACAAAACGGGTTGGAATATCGGCGCAGCAGTGCCCGATCCGGCTAATTTTGGCACGGAATACAACGGTGATTACAGTTTTGACGGTGCAAAAACGATTACGTTCAAGGACATGACGCTTCAGTCTGCAGGCGCAGATTATCTGGGCTTTATCCGTGCGGATCAAACGGTTGTTGAAAATTGCACGATCAACGGCAAGACTTTCTACTGGGGTTATACCTCCGCGATGTTTAAGGACACTACCTTTAACTGCCCGTCCGGCGACTACGCCGTCTGGACATACAGTTCGCCCACGATGACCTTTGACCACTGCACCTTTAATTCTTCTGGCAAGGTCATCAATGTCTTTACCGACTATGGTGCAGGCAAGAATGATATCATCGTCAATTTCAAGGGCTGCACGGTTAATAATACCGGTAAAAGCTTGAAGCCCGTGCTGAACATCAACGACAGCAATATGGGCAAGTTCAAGTATATTCTGAATATTTCTGGCAATACCACCGTAACTGGGGTAGATGTGGATAAGGATACCTGCTCCCGACTTTTCGGTTTCGGTGGAAAAGCTGCCTCAAATAACAAAGGCAAAACCGTTGTCAACTTTGGCGGCACCACCGTCTGGGAGGACGGCAAAATGGTCGATGCCAAGGCATACCATAACGAGGGCGTCACGGTAGACGGCGTTACCTATGATAACGACGTTGCCGGAGCAAACGACAGCCTGTATGCAGAGGGCTACAAGGACAACGAGGTCCAAACTACCGCCACCGACTGGGCCGAGCAGTAAGACGGCTCCTATACCAGAACCGTGACGCGTAAATGCAACTACTGCGACTATAAGGAAGAAACGACCGAAATCGACTGGAACGTTTCCAAGTCCATCATCGCCGCCGCATGTCTCAATACCAAGGATCACTATTCCTATCTGATTGGCTACTCCGACGGTACGGTCCGCCCGAACGGCAGGATCACCCGTGCGGAGGTCGCAACGATCTTCTTCCGCCTGCTGACCGACGATGCCCGCCAGCGGAACTGGTCTTCCGAGAATAACTTCTCCGACGTGAGCGCCGACAAGTGGTACAACAACGCCGTTTCCACGCTCTGTCATATGGGCGTCCTCGGCGGCTACTCCGACGGCACCTTCCGTCCGAACGCACCTATCACGCGCGCGGAATTCGCCAAGATCGCCGTGAGCTTCGCGCAGGCAAACGGCTCCGCCGTCTACAGCTACTTCACTGATGTGAAGACGACCGACTGGTTCGCCCCGTACGTCACCGCAGCAAAGGACAGCAGCCTGATCGAGGGCTATTCCGACGGCTCGTTCAAACCTGAAAACAGGATCACACGCGCCGAGGCCTGCGCCATCGTCAACCGCGTGCTCGGCCGCAAGCCGTCGAAGTCTCACATGAAGATCTCCGGCCGCATCGATTGGCCGGACTGCACCACGGCAGACTGGTTCTATGAGGCGATCATGGAGGCTACCAACAGCCACACCTACCAGATGGGCAAGCGTGTCGAGACCTGGAGCGACAAGCTCCCGCAGCGCGACTGGGCGGCGCTGGAAAAGATCTGGAGCCGGGCCAACAGCAGATAACGAAACAAGACGCGGAAGACGCTCCCCCTGGGGGAACGCCTTCCGCGTCTCCCGGTTCCGGCAAATTGTAACGAACTGCCGGCCATGAACTGGGAAAAGGACGGCAGAACGAAGAAATTGCCGAAAATCATTGATAAGCCAGCGTGTCGAAAAAGTCTTTTCGACACGCTGCGTGCGGTTTTCCGAACTTCAAAAAGTTCGGAAAACCTTTTGATTGAACGCGAAGGGGACTTTTTGCCCCCTTCACACTTTCCCCGCTGCTCAATCGAGAAAGTCTTTTTTATGAATAGTGTATTTCCGCTGTCGCGGATACCACTATTATGAGGGATTTGTAGACTATATCAAGCTGCTGCCGCTGGCACCGCACTACTGCCGTTCAGCCCCGCGCCAGCTGCCGCTGGCTACCGCCGTATGCATACACAGAATAAATGACCAAGCCAAAGGCGATCGACTGTAAAAGGTTGGTCGCTTTTGTTATTGTTTTGTACTGGCAATGCCGGGAATATCAAAATAATCTGCGGCTTCCTGCAGCTTTCCATCCGGATCGCCATCGCTTTGCAGCGCAAGCAAATACCAGTCAGAGAGATATGGGTCGATCCGAAAGGCCTCCAACAACGCCTCGCGCCGTTGAGAAGCGTCGGCTATATGCCCGATATTATTCAAAATCGCGGTTGCCTTTTGATCCATACCTGAGGTTTCGCGTCCCTCATAAGGCAGGTGATCAGCCCCGGTACGATCCAGGCAGTCGATCAGCGCGTAATGCAGATAAAAAACTGTATTCCAGACGCTTCTGGCCAAACTGGATCGTGTTTTGCTGTCATTGAAGATCTTCCGCATTTCGCTTGAAGCAGATAATGATGAGAAAATCTTTCCGACGCCGTTTACGACCCTGTGTGCAGCGCCGGATACCATGTTCATAGCCCCTGCGGTCGCAGCTCCTTTCAATGCACCGCCGACGCCGAAACCTCCGCCGACCCAGCGGCCGCGATTCTCCCGGCGCGCAACACGATACTGATCCAGCTCCTCCTGCTCAGAAACAATGCTGTCATACTGGTCGCAGATCGCCTCATACGCTTTCTTCCATCGATCCAGATAAGACCGATATGTGCTGGAGAATTGTTCGCGGTCAATGGTATAAACACCGTGGTCGACCAGTATCTGAATACACAGCTCGACCGACGGCGCAATACACGCTGCAATTTGATCCGGTGTTTTTCTCACAACGTCTTCCAGCGACTGGTTTCTTTCATACGTATCAAAGAATTGATTGGCCGCAGTTTTGGCCTGTCCAATGAATAGTTTCCGATATGTGTTGTAGCTTTCTGCCGCTTCGCTGATTGCTACGTCCTGACCGAGCAGCCGAAACTTCATCTGAAACCCTCCCTTTTCTTTTCTGTCACTCTATATCACATATTTTACATGAATTTTTATCACATTTCAACCTCTTATAACACATATTAAACTTGTGATTAGAGGTGATTTCGTGGATAAAGAAACAAAAGCAGAAATTGGGAAGCGGCTTCGGGCAAAACGCGAAGCTGCTGGATACACCAGAGAGCAGCTCAGCGAACTCTGTTCTCTCAGTCCGCGCTTTTTGGCAAATGTCGAGTTGGGCGATTCTGCGTTCAGTCTGGACACGCTTATGACGGTTTGCAAGATTCTTTCCTGCAGCAGCGATGAACTGCTGTTCGGGAATACGGTCAATCAAAGCGCATGGTCTGATACAACATCAAAAATCAGTCAGCTTGACGTTGCTTATAAGGAAAGCATCGACAAAACCTTGCAGGGAATCCTTGAACTGATCAGAAAAGCGAAGCAAGGCCCGAATCGTTCCTGATTCGGACCTTGTTTTGTGGATCATTCCAGCTTTGACTGCTCTACAACATATTTTCGCACAGCTTCCTTTGGGATCAGCCAGTTGCGGCCGTTTTTATAGGCACTGAGTTTTTTGCTGTTCAGCAGCTCATAAATCGCATTCTCGCCTATCCTGAGGGCGTCTGCGGCTTCCTCCGGTGAAAGGATATCCGGGTAATCCTCAAACATTACACGGCCTCCTTTGCTGCTTTCTGCAGCCGGCGGATGGTGCAGGCTTCCGGGTCTGCCGTGCATTCTTTGCACAGGCAGCCGCTTGGAAGCGCGGGGCGTACCCTGTGCCGGCGGCGCTTACGCTCAAACAGGTCCATATGCGCTATCTGTTGACAGATAGCAGGCTCTCCGCGCCGGAGCTCCAGCGCAATTTCGCTGATACCAAAACCCATGTCGAACAGGCATTTCAACCGCGCACGGTCTTCATCGCTCCAGTAATCTCCTTCGTGGGCGGGCGGCTCCAAACCGGCCCGCTGCTTGATCAAATCTTGTCTATCATAATCGTTCATGATAAAAACTCCTTCTTTGTTTTTTACCATGATGTTCCCTTATTTCTCCGGAAAACTGCGTAAAAATCGCTGATTTCAATCACATATTATCGCTGTGAAGCCGGCGGATGCAGATGCGTCCGGCGGTTATCTTTTTATCTGGAGGAAAACGACTATGCGAGACTACCATGGATGCAGCATCTGCGGACGGAAATTCCCAGAAGATGCGCTGACGCTGTTCGCAGGAGATTATTTCTGCGAACACTGCCTTGACGAAGAAACTATTGTCTGCTCGGACTGTGGGGAGCGGCTTTGGAATGACGCCAATGCCGGTTCGCGGACGTATCCGCTCTGCCAGCGATGCTATGACAGTCATTACACAAACTGTGAACGCTGCGGGGAACTGATCGACTGCGAGAATGCGTATTATCTGGGAGACGGCGAGGACTAAGCTGCTTCAACAATTCAACACCATATTTTCCACCACTTGACTCTACGGTTTCGCCCAACGGCATGCAATTTGCAAAATCAATTTTGAATCCATCGCAGTTATAGCAATCGGCATCATCAGACAGCAAGCGATACATCATTTTTTTCACTCGGTTCCGATAACGTGGACTTGTCGGATCTGCTGCAACCGGTCTGCACAGGTCCATAACGCATTCACTTTCATCCAAACCTTCATTATTCCACATTTTGAACCACAAAAGAACCCTGCGGCCCTTTCTATGTTCATTGTCTACGAAGCCACGGAGGTCAGGCCACTTGTTTTCGTCTGGCATTGCCTCTCCACATTTCTTCTGCCAGCGCGAATCAATGATTATAAACGCAGGATGCAAATCTTCTCGATCCAGGATTTCGCTGAACAATGTATAGTTTGCCTGCGTCGCATACTCTTTCCGTTCTAGCGCACCAGGCGTCACATAGTTTGTGTACTCCGCTCTGCCGTGCGCTTGTCGGCTTTGCTCCATGAGTCCAGCTTGACTTCCCCAGCCACAAAAAATAGGGCCTTTCCACCACTTAGGGGCAGCGTCTGCTGTAATTCCTTTTTTACAAAGGCCCTCGTTATAATGCCACGCTGAATAAGCTCGTAATACATCAAACGCGCTCGTGCCAGCTCCGCCCCAAATACCCTGACTTTCCCATTCGCCGTCAACATAGGTTTGACCATATAACGGGAGTTCTAATTGCAGCATTCCGTTATGTATAAAGCGGTCAAAATTATATTCACCAGCCTTTGCAATCACGCCAAAGCCAAACCACAGGTCTGCATCATCCATAAAAAATGGGAAGCAGTACATTGGAGGTGTTTGGTACCCAAGCCCGATTTGTTCCTTCTGTATCATTGTACGAAGATTCGTCGAATAATCAGAATGGTCACCTACCGGCCGCAGATAACCGCCTGTTTCATATTCAGGAGTTCCCTGATTGAAAAACTCGATGTTCTTTATATGGCCCTTTCCAGAGACACGAACGCGATAGTATATTCCATCTTCATTTGCATCCAGCAAATACACCTTTTTACTCCAGCAAGAACTGTGAACCATCCACTCAGCATGAAGACCGCTCTGCGTTTTTTCTTCTGTGTAAATCGTACTTTTTGAGTCAACATCGTCCGTTTCCATTTGATTTATTGCCGATCCAAATGGAAGATCGAACCATCTCACACCTTTTAAGAATATTCTGATAGTTGCTTCGTCTAACTGAATCTTGTACTTTTCAAATTTCCGTTCCATTTATTTTCTCCCGTCAAGTTTCAATATCCGTTCAGCATTGCGATACAAAATGTTTTCTTTGTCCTGTTCGGTAATATACGGGTCATTCTCAACGCATGCAATAAACGCTATTGGGTCACACGAAGGAAAGTCTGATCCAAAAACAATTCTCTCTGACCCGATTGCATTTACAAGCTTTTTTAATGAACCAATCCGTTCGATTCCGTGCGCGGAAATATCAAGAATATAATTATCAAACCGTTTTAACCGTTCTAGCTGTGAAAAAAAGTGATTCCATTCTCCCGGGTGCGCGCCAACGATACACAAATCATGGTGTCGTGCCAGAGTAGCATTCATTGAATCATCATCGGATGGATGAACACTTAGTACCATTTCTTTCTCTGCCGCATAACAGAGTAGTTCATCGAGTCCTGAATCACCAAATTCCCAGCCATCAATATACCAGCAAATTTCACCAATAAGGTTACTTCCGTGCTGAATTGCTCGGTCAATTTCTTCAACAGAGTCATTCACATGTTGCGGATGAATAAGCACACCCGGAATATATTTGCCTTGATAGTATTCTTGCAGTCGGAATGCAGTATCATTGCATTTCTTAATTACCTTCCATGTTTCATCAAACGTCGTAATATGCTGTGGCTGCAACACAGAGCCGCAAAATGTTTGGATTCCCCTTGAGCGGAGAAACGCCTGAAAACCATCCGCATCAAGCTGCACAGCATCCTTGTACATTACAAGGGACTGTTCCTGATACATGATCGGATGCGTGTGAAAATCAATAATCTTCATATTATTACTTCTCTAGCTTTCTATTCTAATATGATCAAATGCAAGCGCAGGGAGCCGAGTTATCAGATCATACGGCATGAAACCAGATTCACTATGCTTACTGCAACTGATATAGGCTTCCCCCATAAGCGGGCGCGTTAACTTTAAACGAATACTATCATCTCCGGGGCATTCATATGCGGTAATCGTATTTGTCCCTTCTACATCATATATCTCAAATACTAAACCACTTACGTCATACGCATCTGTAGCCAGCATGCTGCTATTTTCAAAATACAGCGCCATGCAATCTGCCCCGATTTTCTCTGCACTTTTTAGATCCGGCGCATCGGAACATAACCGGAACCCATATACATGCTGTAGGAGTACATCGGCTGCACGTTTTCCGATTACAATATTAGAATGCGATGTGTTATGGATTGTATCCCCGACTGTCAGATCCATAGAGGGAACAATATAAACGTTAGGCAGCTGCTTGGCTGCTTTCCTTTGCGCTTCCCGAACAACAGACCAATTCTTAGCATGCACCTGTGCATCCCCCGTGAGATACATTTGCTTGTTTATCTGAACAGTCAGAAATGGAACGTTTCTGTCAAGAGTATCTCTAAAGTCCCTGCACATATAGCTGAATCGTTCGAAATATGTATTTCTTTTTGTCTCTATGTCCGTATCGCTGCACCCCTGATACCACAGAACCCCAGCAATTTCACCGCCAGCCTCTTTAACCCGTTCGATCATCAAGTCAAGCATGCTGCCATCTTCTCTTCGATCCCAGCAGGACAGGGGTAATCCAGCTTGGGCAGAGGGTATCAGGCCGATGGGATATCCGATTTTACTCGCAATAATTTTAGCGCATTGGAGCCATGGACTGTGTCGGCCTTGTTCTGTGAGCCTTGCATAATGTGAGCCAGTCGTATTATGAATCGGATGCGAAGCAATATCCCATGTCCCGTCCAGCTTCAGAACATGTACGTTTTCTGATGGTGGATCCCAGATGGGATCCTTTCCGTATCCGACAGCATTGCTTTGACCGGCAATCAGATAGAGATCGCCAGCGCAAATATGCGAAATAACATCTCCATAAAACACTTCGCGTTTGTTACATTGAATCGCAGAAACTAAACTATATGGCCCGCCAGCAGGAATTGTTATTTCTCCCATCCAGTGTCCTTCTCGGGGTTGAAAATAAATCGGCGGTACAACATCATCTCTGCTTTTTTCATCTACAACGCGCAGAAACAGTTCAATTTCTGAATCTGAAAAATCAGATTCATATTCTCCACTTAACTCGATTTTACATATTCCCATATGTTGTTGAAGGATTTGATAGTTCTGCAATTCCTGTGAAATAAATACTCTATTCAAACTCTCACCCTTTCAATCCTGTATTGCACCCCAATGGATTTGATTATGGTTGTCTTATTTCCGAGTTTTAGATTTTCGCGGTTCTAAGTGCATTACCTCTGCCTTTCCATTATGCTGTTTCAAGGAATGCTGTCGTCCCATTCCCTTCCGTTAAATGGAGTGGCCGAGTAAACCTTTATACTTTCACAAACTCAACCTTATGGTCACCGATACGTTCAAACACTGCTTTTTCCGATGTTTCTCCATCTACAACCACCATATTCCAGTTCCTTTGCACGGAAACATTGAGCTCGCAGCCCGCTAATATCACATCATGTATAGCAAAATCAAATCCGTGGAACGGGTGCAGTTCCATATTTTCTCATCAACTTTAAGTCCGAGAATACGAATCAGATATTCCCACGAGGATTTATAGCGCGGATATGCTGGGAATCTCGGCGTGTCCTTCGACGGTTCTTCCGGCGAGATACAGCTCTTTGCATCCTCCGTAATTGTCTGGTTCCACTCACCAACCGCCAGATGGTTATTATGCAGGCTGCGCTCCAACGAAGCGAACACGTCCATTGCTGCGTTTTCATCACCGAGTTCACCAAGGACGGATCCCATGTTGAGTTGTGCGCCAATCCAGCAGGATTTAACGTGATGCTGCTTCTGATCCATACATGGTGTACCATCGGGCAACCGTCCATTTGACCAACCGCGGAAATCGTGTTCTGGATCGTCGATCAAATTATTGTGATAAACAAACTCCGCACTCTTGCGGATCATTTCCATTGGCAAAAGCGCATCCAGATTTCGCTCTATCAAAAGAAGTCATCGACCGAAAAGATGATCTGTAAATGCGCTTTCAGGAACACTTACCTGCGAACCCCCTTCGGTCCGATAGAAACAATGGAAATAGCCCCGTTCATTGTCCCACAAATACTTGACGAAGCTACTCTTCGCTTCATCTAATACCTCTGCTGCGTTTTTTTCTCCCGGCTGAACATCACTGCCAATCGCTGCGTTCATTTTCATCACAGAATAGAACGCATAAAGCCACGGCATATTTACATACGCACTAATCCCCGGCATTTTCCAGACATCATAGCTTTGATTGCCATGTTTAGATTCTACAAGGCCATTCCAAAGGCTCTGCTTGTAGATTCTATTCAAGGCATCTTGCACAGGGCGCTGCATATCTTTCAGGAATTTTTTGTCGTTAAACCAGAGATAATCCCGATAGATTCTTGTCAAATAGCACGGCTCTTCAACATAGTCCGCTCGATCTGACCAGAGCGAATGCCATACAAATCCTTGATCTTCGCCAGACTTTGGAATGGCCTTCCTGTGTTCGTACATATCCATCTTCTCAATTTCCGGCCAGTTCACCAGATAGATCCACGCGCTATAAATCGTAACATCCATTGTATTTACAAAAGGATGCGGCGATTCGATTTCAAAGAAATACGGGTCTGTACTCAGCATGCTGGATGTGATAACGGAAGAAAGAGATGCAAACCAGAGGCGCTTGAATTCCGCAGGACATTCGAAGGATGCCTGCCAGCGAAGCATCCGCTGCTTCCACCGATCTCGGTGTTCCAATGCATACTGCCAGACAGCTTCCACGCCGTCAAAACGCAGCGTATAGTACCGGTGATAAACCTCCGTCATAACAGCAGACGGTGTCTGAAATTCCGGATAGTACCATGCAAGAATTACTACCACTTCTGTCCGTTCGCCGGGCCTTAACTGCACCTTGCAGACCGTGCTTCCGTCTGCGAAGCCTACCTTCATTCCGCTTCCTGCACACTGCTCAGAAAGCATAAATGAAAGTTCTAAGTCCATATCCCGATCAGACTGGTTTGTAATGCAGATTTCCATACAAAGCGCCGGAATCGAGGATTCCGAAATGTCGTACGCGATCAGGGGAGAATAGGTCAGCATGCCGACGCGGAAGTTTGCCTCATTATACTCCGCCACATGCTCTGTAAACGGCAGGAAAGAATACGAGGTAAAAGTATCGGCTGGAATTGTGGTATCATCGAGGACTTCACTCTGGAACGCATACTCTCTCTCACCATTCTTAATGTGCAAGCGGAGGAAATTCTTTCTATCATTTCCATGCAAATCGAGGTAGTCGTAGTTGGGGAGATCGCAGTATCGGTCATATCTGCCGACGCAAGGTATTGAGTTAAAGTTTGGCAACACAAACCCATATTTACCAAGCACCCCGTAACCAGTCCCCATGCCGCCAAACGGCGCGCCAATACTATGAGAAACATTTATCCATTCATTTGTAATTTTCATCTTTTCTCCTTCATTTCTGATTCGTTTCTGATTCCCTGCGTCAGCCTGATTGAATTGTTATTTATAGGGTTTCAGGCACTACATCGCTGATGTTGCATATATAATGCATGCAAAATTCATATATTCTGTACCAGCCATTCGTCAAGGATCGGTATTGCTTGTTTGTTTATTTGAGATTTATGAGATTTATGATTAAGATTCCAGCAACTGCAATCACAACGCCTGCATGGGCTTGCCGCGTTGGTTTTTCCTTTAGCAGCAATGCTGACATTGCCAAACTGAGAAGCATGGAACTGCATTGTAGAAATGGATAAAGGGCTGCGCTGCTCATTATTGTGGCAGCCATCGTCTTAAAATACATATTTGCAAACAAGCAAATTGCCATAGCAGCTGTATAGAACAGGTTTTTTTCGTTGCTCCGCTCGGAATTTGGCATCTCTGTTTTTGCAGCAAGCAGCAGATGCCGAGAATCAGTGTTGCGAGCAGAAATGTATAAAATGAGAATACCGCCGCGTCCGCCGATTCTGCTAAAATAATGTAGTATTTCTGAGACAAATCTGCCAATCCGCTGCTTATCGGGAGCGCATTAGCATCACCAGTTCTTTCAAGATCAGTCTTTCTTGGTGTATCTGTCGGTTATATCCCTGCATCAAAGCAGCGGCAATTACCAAGGCTGACATCCCGATTACGCTATTCATTTAGAGCGTCTCGTTATGGGCTGGTATGCATGCACTCCCACAAACCGCTATTGGAACGCCAAGTGTCAATGCTACTTCAACCAGCATATACGCATCGCAGTGGACACAGCAGAGCCAAAGCATAACAAAGGCAGAATTTGCAATTGCAGACCACAAAACACATAAAGCACCAGCGGCATCCAGGCCCATATGAGCGAGTTTCCCTTGCAGCAGCAAAAACAAAAAGCCAAAGATTGCAGATACAGCCATTCGCAGAGCAGATATATGCATGGCGTCCGATATTTTGTTTGTAAACTCGCTAATTTTCTTTCCGCAATACCCTTTAGCCGTGCCTGTAAAAAGCGCAATTGCAGAAAAAATACCCCAACATTGTTTCTTCCTCTTCGTTATCGTTTTGACATTTATAGAATTATCACAAGTGATTCAAACTGAGTTACGCGCCATCTTCAAAATCACATATCCGAACGACTCCAGCGTGAGCTGACCGTTTTCGATCCTGACGGTCTGATTTGCCAGCGCTGTCTGCCATCCATCACCGACGGCATAGACTTCCGGCACGTCGAGCGGGTTGATGCAGACCAGATATTCCTCGCTGCCGAGCCAGCGGCGATAGACGAGTGGATAGCCGTTGTGACGGCGATTGACAAATTCAATTTCGCCGTCCGCACAGAGTGCCGGACTAGACTTGCGCAGCGCAATAAGCTTCTGCATCGTGTGCAGCAGCGAATTTTCATCCGCAAGCTGTCCGGCTACATTCACGCCATATTCATCCACCGGCAAATAGAGCTTGTCTGCGTCGGCTTCCGAGAAGCCGGCGTTTTTGCCTTCTGTCCACTGCATCGGTGTGCGCGCGCCGGTGCGGTTGAAGCCCCCCTCCTTGGAGGGCAGATCGGCGCGATACGGCAGACCAATCTCGTCACCATAATAGACGAACGGAACACCGGGCATGGTCATAAGAAACGCATATACGACCTCCAGCTCACGCTTTGTGCGCTGAACGCTGATGCGCGGCATATCATGATTGCCGGTTGGAATGGAGATATAGCCCTTGCCCTTTGTTGCGTCGTATTCCCGCAGATAATCAGACAGGAAATCGTCCAGACTGCCGTTGCCGTCCTTCTGGAAGAAGCTGTGGCCGCTGAACTGGTCGCTGACGTTCCGCCCCGGCTCGGCGCGGAACAGCTTCGTATAGGCGGACAGATTGAAATGAATCAGGAAATCAATGTGGAAACCTGCTGCGATGGCCTTCGTGGGATACGACCATTCGGAGATCAGGACGCATTCCGGGTGCTTTTCATCGAACATCTGCCGGATCTCCTGCCAGAATGCACGGATGCCGCTGCCGTCCGGATCGCTTTTGATGAGCGACGAGGCCATGTCCACGCGGAAGCCGTCTGCACCCAAAGAGAGCCAGAACTCCATGATGTTGATAAGCTCCTGCTTGGTTGCGCGGCAGTCCGGGTGATCCATTGGAAGCTGCCACGCCGGATCGTCAATCTGCGCGAAGCCGTAATTGAGCGCAGGTTGGCAATAGAAGAAGTTCTTCATATACATACCGTTGCGCTGGCTATAGCCTCCGATGCAGCTTCCGCCGTAGTTTTTCAGCCAGTCGTCCGTCCAGACATAGCGGTTTGTATACTCATTTTTCTCTGGCAGAGCGGATTTCTGAAACCACTCGCATTCCAGCGCGGTATGCCCCGCGACCAGATCAACGACAACCTTGATGCCGTATTCGTGCGCAGCTGTGCAGAGCGCGGCGAAATCCTCATTCGTGCCGTAGCGCGGCGCGACCTTGTAAAAATCGGTGATATCATAGCCCGCGTCGCGGAACGGCGATTCATAGAACGGATTCAGCCAGACTGCCGTAAAGCCCATGTCGCGGATGTACGGCAGCTTCTCACGGATGCCGTTCAGATCACCGATGCCGTCCGCATTTGTGTCATAAAACGACTGAGGATAGATGTTGTAAAATACTGCGGATGAAAGCCAGCTTGGTTGTTTCATATCCCACTCCTCCTTTATTTTGAATTATACAAATGCGCTCCTAATTGAACAGTAAAAAAGCAACTATTTCATGGTATTAAAATGACTTTTTTATTTTTTGTACTGTCAAATCTAACAACGACGCGGGTTTCGCTTTCACGCGCTCTATTATCAGCTACTGTCCAACTTTGCGTAAAGCTACGCTCTCTTACGTTCAGACTATGCGGGCGGATCATCGTTACATCTTCTACTGATTGCAAAAAAGCGCGGACGTTCCCCCCTGGCGGGGAGCGTCCGCGTTTGATAGTGTCTTATTCTATGATCGTGTTTTTTACCAGGGCATTGGATTTCCCTCGAAATCGCCGTACAAATACGGATATTTTTTCGTTTCTGCCAGCGTGAGCAGTTTTTCTGCCGTATCTGACGGTTCCTGCTGCGGTGTACAATCTTTCGTCGCACCAGCATACCCCTGCGGCGTTTTCATCCAACCAGGATGAATTGCATAGAGACGAAGCTCGGGATAGGCGTTCTGCAAGAGCTTTGTCTCCATATTTAATGCAGCTTTGGACATACAATAGCCGTATTCACATCTCCGGCAAGCGTTCCCAATAGAGCCGGCCTCCGAGGACAAATTGATAATGCATTTTCCGTTTCCGGCAAGCAGCATCGGAAGGAATGTCCGCGTTATTCTCAGTGGGCCGACCGCATTGACTTCGAACTGTCTGGAAACATCGTCAAAACTGGACGACGGATCTGTAAGGGAAACGCGGCTTTTGTCGAGCCATACACCGGCATTATTGAACAGATAGTCAAGATTCTCGGTTTCCTGACCGATCTCCCCATAGACGCGATCTACGTCCGCTGCACTTGTGATATCAGCTGTATGGATGCTGCAGTTTTCTCCTTGCAGCTCGCCTAATTCTGGCGATACATGGCGTGCAACTGCAAACACACGATAACCGCGTTTGAGTGCAGATTTTGCCAGTTCCAATCCAAGCCCTTGGGATGCGCCTGTAATAAGAATGTTCATATTAGTCCCTCAATATTTCAGAATTGTTTGAATTACCTGCTCCGGATGCGTGTCGATCTGCTGATATGCTTTCTGCACATCGTCGAAAGGAACTTCTGTTGTAATCAGCGTATCCAGAGGCAAAACCTTCAGAAATTCAACGCAGGTGTCCATACGCCGCTGCATATTCCATGTATTGCTGATTGCTTTGTCAATCGCGCACGTATGCGAAGTGCGGATCGTAACACGGTTATGATGGAACTCACCAGAAAAATCAAGTACATCATACGGTCCATGATACCAGCTGATAACCGTCATGTTCCCATCATATGCCGCCATACGGATGCCTTCCTGGAATCCGCGTGTACTGCCCGATGCTTCAATGACCAGATCTGCGCCGCGGAACGCCGTCAGCTCTTTAACCTTGTATGCCGTATCCTTGCCGGGCTTCAACACATAGTCCACGCCGTTTTTCTTAGCCGTTTCCAATCTGAGATCATACGCATCAATACCGATCACGGTTGCGCCGCTTTTCTTGGCCAGCATGGAAATCATTTGTCCAAGTACGCCCAGGCCAGAAACAACGACCCAATCACCTAATTTGATGCGGCTGTCCAGAATCCCGTTAAATGCAGTATTCAGATTGTTCAGAAAAATACCCGTCCGGGGATCAACACACTCCGGCAGTTTAACGCACGCGCCTTCCCAAACAACGATTTCGCTCATATGCGGTGCCTGCGCATATACAAGATCACCCACTCGCAATGTATGTACGTCGCTGCCTACTTCGCTGACCCGACCAACAGCTGCATACCCCATGTACCAGACGCCGGGGTCTCCGCTGCTGACAGGATACGTCCATGCGTGCTGTCCCGCTGGCGGGTCAATAAACAAATTGCTACGATCGTCCTTTACCTTTGTCCACTGGGGGGCATCTCCTCGGTAGATGTTCATTTCCGTTCCGTGGCTGATGCCGGAGTACATTGTTGCGATTCGGACATGGTCCGGTGCAAGCGGCAGAGAGGGAGCTTCTGTCACACACAACGTTTTTGCCGCAGTATATGTAATTTCTTTCATGAGACTATCTCCTTTTTGTAAATGATATGTTATAATCATAAAAGAGAGAGTCATAAAAGAAAATGAAAAAAGCAGACTCAAAGATGGACAAATCAGACATTTCGAGGAATGGACGTTTATGAATATAACTGTAACAGGCAGCAGCTTTGGTATTCGTTCCTGCCACGAGCATCGGCATCAATGCTGGGAACTGGTTTTCATGCTGGATGGCAGTTGTACAACATCGGTCAATCAGCAAACCTTTCAGCTTCAAAAGGGATCTGTTTTCATTACTCCGCCCAACGCACCGCATAGTACGTCTTCTAAAGAGTCGTACAGTGATATGTTTTTGCAATGCGACGCTTTTCCAATCAATGTGTCTTCGCCTGTTTTGCTGTACGATTTTGATGGAAGCATAGGACAGTTGTTTTCACTGATTCATACGCTAAATCTTAAAAGCAGCATAGAATACCAACCTGTGCTGCGCAGTCTTGGCGATGCACTGGCTTCACATTTGCAAATTTGTCTTGGCTCAGCAAGTCATTTTCCTTTTATTTCAGAAATCAAGGCAGCGCTTGAAGCGAACTTAACAGCAGCCGAATTTGATCTGCCGACTTATCTGAACTCGCTTGGATATAACGCTGATTATATCAGGCGTTGTTTTAAGCAGGCTTGCCATGTCACGCCCTTACAATATCTTCAAGAATTGCGCCTTACCTATGCAAAGAAACTTTTGACAAATACGAACTATACGATCAAGGAGATCGCTGGCTTGTGCGGATATGCAGATCCATATTACTTTTCGCGGGCATTCAAAAAACACTTTGGCGCTGCGCCTCATTATTTACAAGGGGAAAAAGTGTGTGATCCAATTAACCGGACACAACCACTTTCAAATGTTTAATGTATGCTACAGTTGATACTATCACCAGATTGGAATTTTCAATTTAGATGGTTCTATGCCACAGCCATATCATGTGCCACCAGCGCGGTGTAATAGCTGTTCATCGTACTTGGCGCGTTGAACAGCACGGTCAGCAGATATTGCCGGATATTCCGAATCCGCGTTGTATTCTGCTTCAGGCAGTCCGTGACGAAACGAATATGTTCGCTGTTCAGCTTCAGCAGCTTTGACCGCACAACCTCGGCTGGATAGTCATTGCCTGAGATGCGAATTCGGCTGCGGGTACTGCAAACCGTCTCCTGCACCAGATCGACGATCTCGTCAAGCTGCTCATGGTCGACGTGAGGATCGCTTGCCAGAACGTCATAGTCGATATTCTCCAGAATCAATTCCCGATAGATTTCAAACGTCCCCTTCGTCTCCATTCGCTTCTGCGTAGGACTTTCCGGAAAACCGGAAGGGAAAGGAATCGAATCGGCAATTGATGAGTCTTTACTTTGTCTTTTTCTTTTCTTAGTACTCTCAGTATTTAATTGCGTTGGATTTTCCAACGTAGGCAAACCCAACATAGGCTTTTCCAATGTTGGGTTATCCAACGCAGGCTTTTCCTGCGTAGGTTCTTCCGGCGTTGGCTCCGCGTGCGGCTGCTCGTAGATCGTGTAGACGGTTCCGCGCAGGCAGCCGCGCTCATCGCGTTCGCGGC
>ERZ827490.2466-NODE-2466-length-19706-cov-2.896697_pt1 | contig 19706 bp, 14 predicted proteins | sample MGYA00519770_ERZ827490 | MGnify/ENA primary metagenome ERZ827490 (study PRJEB31778, sample SAMEA3449324) | human gut metagenome | biome: human gut; feature: human-associated habitat; material: faeces | place: United Kingdom | collected 2010/2012 ...
CGGCGGTAGCATTGGCATGGGTGAAAGTAAGGAAGACGTTGTTGACATGCTTCTGGAATTACGTGAGATCCAGCCGGAAGCACTGCCGATCAACTTTCTTCTTCCGATCAAGGGAACTCCTCTCGGGAATGCAGATACTTCCCAGCCGACAACAGAATACTGCATGAAAGTCCTCTGCCTGGCAAGACTTCTTGTACCTAAAGCCGATATCCGATGTGCTGCCGGAAGAGAAGTTTACTTTAAAGGACGTGAAAAAGAACTTCTCAGTATCGTAGACTCTATCTTTGCCTCCGGTTATCTCACGGCAGATGGACAGGGAATCTCTGATACGATAAAAACAATTACTGATGCAGGATTTACATACGAAATAGAATCTGATTAATCCTGATTTGCCGCAGACAATTGCAGTTTTACGGGGGATTGTCCTTCTGAAAGATTGAGACTGGAACTATTTGTGAAAAATATCTTTTAAACTGATTTTCCAAGCTGCCAACGAGCAGAACTCAGGGAGATAAATAAAGCATATCTGTGGTCTCGGAACAAGTGTTAAATGTGAGCGCGTTCAAGCGAACATTCAACACGCTGCGACTAAAGTCACAAATATGCTTTATTTATCTCCCTGAGTTCGTCTACCTTGCCTGCGGCAAATCAGGATTCAAATATTTTTTCAGATATTTTCCAGTATAAGATTTTTCTACCGCAGCAACTTCTTCCGGTGTTCCGCAAGTCACCATCGTGCCGCCGCCTTCGCCACCTTCTGGTCCCATATCAATGATATAATCGGCTGTTTTGATGACTTCAAGGTTATGCTCAATGACTACAACTGTATTGCCACCTTCCGTTAACCGCTGCAAAATATCAACTAGTTTATGAACGTCTGCGAAGTGCAGTCCCGTTGTTGGCTCGTCTAAAACATATATTGTCTTTCCGGTACTCTGGCGGCTTAATTCTGTGGCAAGTTTTACTCGCTGTGCCTCTCCACCGGAAAGGGTTGTCGATGGCTGTCCTAACTTGATATAGGAAAGTCCTACATCTCGAAGTGTCTCTATCTTTCTTCGGATTGATGGCACGCTCTCAAAGAATTCACATGCTTCATCGACATTCATATCTAATACTTCAAATATGTTTTTGCCTTTGTATTTTACTTCCAATGTCTCTCTGTTGTAACGCTTTCCATGACAGACTTCACATGGTACATATACATCAGGAAGAAACTGCATTTCTATCTTTAAAATACCATCACCGGCACAGGCTTCACAGCGGCCGCCCTTTTTATTGAAACTGAAACGTCCTTTGTCATATCCTCTTGCTTTGGCATCTTTTGTCATAGCGAACAATTCACGGATATGATCAAATACTCCTGTATAAGTGGCTGGATTAGAACGTGGAGTACGTCCAATCGGAGACTGGTCAATGTTGATTATCTTATCTAACTGTTCTGTTCCTTCAATATCTTTATGTTTTCCTGGTTTAATTCTTGCACGGTTTAATACGCAGGCAAGCTTCTTATAGAGTATCTCATTGACAAGGGAGCTTTTTCCTGAACCGGAAACTCCTGTTACACAGGTAAATACGCCGATTGGAAACTTCACGTTGATATTCTTTAAGTTATTCTCCGAGGCTCCTTTCACCGTCAGATACCCCTGCGGCTTTCTCCGAACTTCTGGAACAGGGATTTTCATTTTCCCGCTAAGGTATGCTCCTGTAATGGAATCTGGATTCGCCATCAGTTCTTCTGCAGTTCCAACTGCGACAACTTTCCCACCATTTTCGCCTGCCATTGGTCCAATATCCACAATGCAGTCTGCCTCTCGCATCGTATCTTCATCATGCTCAACGACAATAAGTGAATTGCCCAAATCTCTCAGACGTTTTAAGGCAGAAATGAGTTTATCATTATCTCTCTGATGCAGACCGATACTTGGTTCATCAAGAATGTATGCCACTCCAACAAGTCCAGAACCAATCTGCGTTGCAAGACGAATTCGCTGTGCTTCTCCACCAGAAAGCGTTCCTGTTGGCTGTGAAAGACTTAAATAGTCAAGGCCAACATCATTTAAAAAGCCGATTCTTCCACGAATTTCTCTTAACACCTGCTTACCGATAAGCTGCTGTCTTTCTGTAAGTTCAATGTCATTAAAATAGGAAATTAATCGCTTTACGGAGAGGCGTGTCAATTCGGAAATATTGTACTGACCTACTGTTACTGCCAGAGATTCAGGCTTTAATCGCTGACCGTGACAGCTATCACATGGAGTTACTGTCATAAAGTTTTCATATTCTGCTCTCTGACGTTCAGAATGATTCTCGCGATAACGACGCTGTACATTACGAATCAGGCCTTCAAAAGCAACGTCATAGACACCCTCTCCACGCTTTCCTTTATAGTATACTTTTACCTCATGTCCATTCGTTCCATGAAGAATAATATCCTGGACTTCCGGACTTAAATCACAAAATGGCGTACTCAAATCAAAATTATACTCTCTTGCCAATGCATCAAGAACTGCTCTCGTATAACTCTTTGGATCTGTGCAAGACTGCCAGCCCAATACAGTAATCGCCCCATCTGCAATACTCATTTTTTTATCTGGAATCATCAGGTCAACATCAAACTCCATCTTAAATCCAAGTCCATGACAGACTGGACAGGCTCCAAACGGATTATTGAAAGAAAAGCTTCGTGGCTCAATCTCATCAATGCTGATACCACAATCCGGGCAGGAAAAACTCTGGCTAAAATTCATCGGTTCCCCACCAACAACATCTACTAACAAAAGTCCCCCTGTAAGCTTCATTACGGTCTCAATCGAATCTGTAAGACGGTTTTCAATACCTTCCTTTATCATCAAACGGTCTACAATAATCTCAATATTGTGCTTTTTATTTTTTTCTAACTTAATCTCTTCTGCAAGGTCATACAGATTCCCGTCAATGCGAACACGGACATAGCCACTCTTTTTTGCGTCTTTTAATATTTTTACATGTTCTCCCTTTCTTCCTCTTACAATCGGTGCAAGAAGCTGAATTTTCGTTCGTTCTGGAAGCTTCATTAAAATATCTACAATCTGGTCTACTGTCTGCTTGGAAATTACTTTTCCACACTTTGGACAGTGAGGAATGCCAACTCTCGCATAAAGAAGCCGCAGATAATCATAGATTTCCGTTACTGTACCAACTGTAGAACGTGGATTGCGGTTCGTGGACTTCTGATCAATCGAAATGGCAGGAGAAAGACCCTGAATATCGTCAACGTCCGGCTTTTCCATCTGTCCTAAGAACTGTCTTGCATACGAAGACAGTGACTCCATATATCTTCTCTGTCCCTCCGCATAAATCGTATCAAATGCCAGTGAGGACTTACCAGAACCTGAAAGTCCTGTCAGTACTACAAATTCATTTCTCGGTATATCTATATTAATATTTTTAAGGTTATGCTCACGCGCCCCTCGAATGCGAATGTATTCTTTCTTTTCGCTCATTATATTGTATCCTTTCTAATCGTCATAATCCCTCAAAGCAATCTTATACTTTTTCAGTTCATCTCTTAATTCTGCCGCTTCTTCAAAGTTCAGTTCTGCCGCTGCCTTATTCATCTTCTTTGTTAACTTAGCTATCATTTCCGTAAGTTCCTTACGGTTCATAGATTCCATATCTTTCTTTAAGGAACCTCGGCTCTTCTCTGGTGCTTCTTCATTGGTAATAGAAATGACATCCCGAATTGCCTTTTGAATAGTCTTTGGCGTAATGCCATGTTCTTCATTATATGCCATCTGAATTTCACGACGCCGCTTTGTTTCTGTGATGGCGGCACGCATGGAGTCTGTAATCGTATCTCCGTACATAATAACGTGTCCTTCTGCATTTCGTGCGGCACGTCCGATTGTCTGTACAAGAGAAGTTTCTGAACGTAAAAATCCTTCCTTATCCGCATCAAGAATAGCAATCAGCGTAACCTCTGGAATATCTAATCCCTCTCTTAAAAGGTTAATTCCAACAAGAACATCAAATACACCCATTCGCAAATCTCTTACGATTTCAATTCTTTCTAATGTATCAATATCGGAATGAAGATATTTCACACGAATATCCAATTCTTTCATATAAGCAGTCAAATCTTCTGCCATCCGCTTCGTCAGGGTAGTTACCAGAACTTTATTCTTCTTCGCTACCTCTTTATTAATCTCACTAATCAAATCATCAATCTGTCCCTCTACTGGCCGGACATCAATCGGCGGGTCAAGAAGTCCTGTCGGACGGATAATCTGTTCTGCCCGGAGCATCTCATGCTCTCCCTCGTACACATTCGGAGTCGCAGATACAAAAAGCATCTGATCAATCCGCTCCTCAAATTCATCAAAATTAAGAGGACGGTTATCTAAAGCTGAAGGCAGCCGAAATCCGAAATCAACTAATGTCTGCTTTCTCGAACGGTCTCCTGCATACATTCCCCGCACCTGCGGAATTGTAATATGTGACTCATCGACAATCATAAGAAAATCATCCCCGAAGAAATCAATCAGCGTATACGGAGCCTTTCCCGGCTCTAATCCCGTAAGATGTCTCGAATAATTCTCAATTCCAGAACAAAATCCTGTCTCTTTTAACATCTCTATATCAAAATTCGTTCGTTCTGAAATTCTCTGTGCCTCTAAAAGCTGATCGTTCTCCTTAAAATATTCCACTCTCTCGTCAAGTTCTTCCTTAATCGTCTTCACCGCACGCTCAATCTGTTCCTGCGGCACAACATAATGCGAAGCCGGAAAAATAATCGCAAAATTAAGACTTGCCTTAATCTCTCCCGTCAACACATCGACCTGCATAATCCGATCAATCTCATCGCCAAAAAACTCAATATGAATCGCATCTTCAAAAGAAGAAACCGGCACAACTTCCAGCACATCCCCACGTACACGGAAACTGCCTCTCTTAAAATCAAGCTCATTACGCACATACTGGATATCAATCAGACGGCGTACAACCTCATCCCTGTCAATCTCCATTCCAGGGCGCAGCGAAATCATCATCTTTGCATAATCGTTCTTGCTACCAATGCCGTAAATACACGAAACTGATGACACAACAATGACATCCTTCCTCTCAATCAGCGCTGCTGTCGCACTGTGGCGCAGCTTATCTATCTCATCATTAATGGAAGAATCCTTCTCTATATAAGTATCCGTAGAGGGAACATATGCTTCCGGCTGATAATAATCATAATAAGACACAAAATATTCTACCGCATTATGTGGAAAAAATGCCTTAAACTCACTGTAAAGCTGCGCTGCCAGAGTCTTATTATGTGCCAGAATCAGCGTCGGCTTATTCAACTGTGCAATGACATTCGCCATCGTAAATGTCTTACCGGAACCAGTAACTCCAAGCAAAGTCTCAAACTGATTTCCTTCTTTAAATCCCTTTACCAGCTCCTCAATCGCCTGTGGCTGGTCTCCAGTCGGCACGAAGTCCGACACTAATTCGAAATGGTCCATATGATTTCTCCTAATCAGCTCTAATCTATTTGTGATATTTTAGAAATAGCAGTTGTTTTCTTAGTATTGTCACTTACCCAGTACCATTCAAATAGAAAAAAGTACAGAACAAATTCGAATATTTGTTCTGCACTCTCATAGAAAGAAATATTTACGATACGACTCACTCTATTATTCCTCATCCATAATTCTGTTATTCCAATATGAATTAAAGCAAAATCGTTGTTAATTCACTCATATTTCTAATGATATGATCTGCCCCAGTTTCTTTATAAACCTGTGCCACTCTCCGGCACTCTTTTTCCTGTTCTTCTGGAGCAAGAGCCTCGTAAGTTTCTTTTGAAAGTCCCATAATGGAGCTTCCTTCGATTACGCCTACTGTGGTAACGCCTGCGGCAAGTCCTTCTTTGATATCAGAAACGGTATCGCCTACTTTTACAACATTTTTTACGGATGTTACTTTGAGTTTTTCCATGTTTTTAAAGATCATGTATGGATATGGGCGGCCGAGATTCTCTACGGAGTTTGGGGAGAACCAGCAGTCTGGGGTGTAGCCGTTTTCGGCTGCTTTTGGCACAACGATGGCCATCATATCGTCAGTATAGCCTGTGGTGGAACCGATTTTGATTCCTGCCTGGCGAAGTTTTTCTATTGTCTCAAGAACGAATGGCTTTGGTTCTGCAAAATCTTTGAGAATTTTAAAGATACCTGCTTCGCTTGCTTCGTATACTTTATCTACGTCTTCTGCAGTGAAGTCTTTTCCATGAATGCGAATCCATTCGTTGTGAATACGTTCCATATTCATCATTGTTTCTATATGGTCATGTTTTAACATTCCCATTGGTTTTCTGACTTCTTCTTCGGTTGGTGTGATTCCAAATTCTTTAAATGCTTCAATAAATGCCTGTACTGGTGCAAAACATCCATAGTCTACTGTTGTTCCTGCCCAGTCAAAAATTACTGCTTCTATTGCCATTTCTTTATCTCCTTTCTATATCAAAATTCATATTTTACGCTGTCTGTCTCACAAGTCCACCACAGCATTTCTCAAAATATTCTTCAATAATATCGCTTACTTTTTCAATATCTTCTTTATAAATTTCTCCGATATTTCCAATACGGAAAGTATCTGCATCAGTTACCTTACCAGGATAGATTGCATAGCCGCGTTTTTTGATGTATTCGTACATTTCTGCGAAGGAGAAGTTATCCATTTTCGGTGTGAAAAATGTTGTGATGATTGGTCCCTGATGGGCATCGTCAATGTAGGTTTCAATGCCGAGGGCACGCATTCTCCTGATTAATAACTGATTATTTTCACGGTAGCGTTTTGCTCTTGCTGAAATGCCGCCTTCTTCTTTTAATTCTTCCATTGCTTTTGCAAAGGCAAGTACAACGTGTGTTGGTGATGTGAATCGCCATTTGCCATCCTTTTGCATTGTCTCCCACTGATCGTATAAGTCGAGGGAAAGGCTTCCGCAGTTTCCTTTACATTTCATAAGTTCACTCTTTTTACAGATGATGAAGGAGAATCCTGGCACACCCTGAATGCATTTGTTGGCGCTGCTAATGATGAAGTCGATGCCGATTGCTTTTACATCAATATCTACTCCTGCAAAGGAGGACATTCCATCAACGATAAATGTTTTTCCAGCTTCTTTTACTACTTTTCCAACAGCTTCGATATCATTTAAAATTCCGGAAGTTGTCTCACTATGAATCATACCGACATGTGTGATAGATGGGTCAGCATCAAGATATTCTTTTACTCGCTTTGCATCTGGTACATGGCTGTATTCTTCGTGATATACAACTACATTTTTTCCTGCCTGTTTTGCAAGCTGTGCCATCCTTGCACCGTAAGCACCATTTTCACAAACAAGGATTTTATCATCTTTTCCAACGGAGCTTGTGACAACAGATTCTACACCGAAAGTTCCGCTTCCCTGCATTAATACTGCTGTATATTCTGATTCGTCTACATGTGCAAGTTCCAGAAGCTCTTTGCGGATTTTCTGGGTGATGGATTTATAATCGTCATCCCAAGTACAATGGTCTACAAGCATTTCTTCCTTTACAGTGTCTGTTGTTGTCAGTGGTCCAGGTGTTAATAATTTATACATTTTAAATCTCCTTATTTCTCTATTTTTTACTCTTAAAAATAATTTTTTCTATACAGATTGTTATGTAAGATTCTTGGACAACTTCCTTAAATAAGCTTTGGAAAATATGCTTTCTCCTTACATTGCAACCTGCCTTTTCATATTCCATGATATTTTCTATACAATTCTAAAAATCTTTTTCAAATAACTTTCAACAATACCTACTTACATTCCTCAGATAACTTCTTATGCTTCTCTAATAAATCTACCGTAAGCTTCTCGCTAAATTTCTTTGGATATGCGGATTCGTTGGCTTTGTCAGCAGTTTCCCCATCGTATAAAGGATTTGGATATGTTTTAATGAGTTCTGGACGGCCCTTCTTAATGATGCATTCTGCCATATCCATTGCTTTTGCATTTGTTTTATCGCCTTTGTCGATAACGGCTACAGATTCTGTTAATGAGAAGTTTCCTTCTGTTGGGTCTACAAAGTCGATTGGAAGTCCGGAATTTTTATCTGCTACTGCCTGATGTCTTAAACCAAACCCGATAGCAACTTCACCGGCACGTACTTTTTTTATTGGACCTGAACCGGATTCTTCTAAATGGTCACCTGCATTATCATAGATTCCTTTTAATACTTCTTTGGCTCCATCTTCGCCATAAGCACTGACTAAAGCCTGAATCATAAGCCATGCTGTAGAAGAACCTTCGATATCTACTACAGAAAGGAATCCTTTGTATATTGGTTTGGCCAAATCTTTTAAGCAGGTTGGCATTGGAAGATTATTTTCTTTCATCATTTCTGTATTTACAATGATGGCACCTTCCTGAGAAGTGATTGGTGTATAATAAGAAGGATATTCCTCTAATGCACCGGTATCAAATGTAAGATCTTTAAACATGCCGTTTTGCTGCTGTGCACTTTCTACATAGAAAGAACTCATTGTTACGAGGTCTGCTTCAATGTTCTTTCCTTCTGCAAGAAGCTTACCTCCAAGCTCACTGGTTCCAAATGTCTGGAACATATACTCGCCTTTGTAGCCGTTTTCATCTAATGCTTTTTTCATTGTAACAACCGCTTCATCATCAGCGTTAGAATAAATAACTACTTGATCGGATACGGAAGATGCACCACTGCTTTTTCCACAACCTGTTAAAATTGCACTTCCTGCTAAAATTGTACACAGACAAAATGCTGCAACTCGTATAAGTCCTTTTTTTAAAAATTTCTTTCTCATCATATTCTCCTTTATTTGTGCAAGTTTTTGTTTGTTTTTATTTTTAGAATTTACCGCTACTAACTTAGCAAGAAAACTAAATATTACTTTTGCCGCAATATTAATCGCAAACAATAATAGCGATAAAACAAAGATTTCATCAAATTTCGCAAAATGCTGTAATTCTTTGATTTTGGCTGTGATAACCATTGTTCTCGCTCCGATAATAAAGATAATCGCACTAACGGTTACCATCGCATTTACAAAATAGTAGCTAAACACTTCTAATAATGTGGACATTGCGTTTGGAGTTACCACACGGATAACCGTTTTAAACCAGCTGTCTCCCATCAATCTTGCCGTGGTTTCCCAGGATGCATTCATTTTCTCTAAGGAGTTCTTCATCATCAGGTACGGTGTTGAAAAGAAGTGAATAATGTTACAAAAGATAATAATTGCAATTCTATTTTGCAGGCTTGTTCCAGAAAATGTAAGCAGGAACGCAATACCAAGAACCATACCTGGAATTGTATTTGTTACCAGAGAAATACTCTCGATTACTTTGTTACATTTTCCTGAAATACTGCTTCTTGCGGTTACTAATGCCGCTCCATATACAATCAGGGAACCACAAACTGCGGTAAGAACGGCAACCAGCACCGAATTTTTTACAACCATGAGAAGTTCTGTATCCTGAAATACAGAAACAAAATGTGCTGCTGTAAAGTGTACCCGATATGGCCATTCTTCAATGAATGGAACGATAATAATTACTGCAAAAATGGCTATAACACAAAGCAGGATTGCTGCTGAGACAACCGCACAGCCAATGTCCCTTACCTTTGATTTTTTCATTTCTATATCAGAAACTTTATTATAACGAATATTGTATTTTTCCAGATAACTTAATACAAGAATACTGATAATAGATGGAAGAAGCATCATCATCGCTACAACTGCACCTTTATTAAAGTTTGGTACACTTCCAAGCATTTCATTGTAAAGTCTTCCTGCAACAACCTCTGTCCTTCCGCCGACGGATGCCGGGATACCAAAATCGGTAAAGCTTAAGAAGAAAGATTGGATTACTGAAGCTGCCAGCGTGCCAGACAAAGGGCGCAGGATTGTCTGATAAAAAGTTCTCCCGGCATGATCTCCCATTACTCTTGACACAATCAGAAACTTTTTATCGATGTATCCCATCGTGTTATTAATCAGTAAAAAGGAAATCGGCAATGTATAGATGATATAGCCAATCATCAGGCCTTTCAATCCATAAATATCAAATAACTGTCTGCCAAAAAGCTTTGTCAAAAGCCCCTGTTTTCCAAGCGAATAAATAATTGCAAATCCATAAGTAATTGTCGGTAAAAGCATCGGCATAACCGCCAGCAGGTGAATTCCTTTTTTGGCAGGTGCAGGTATGTTTGTAAAGTGAATGCTGTATGCCAGTACAAATGCCAGCATCGTTGTTATTACTGCACTCGCCATTGCAATTCCTACACTGTTTATAAATATTTTAAGGAAATCTGCTCCTAAAATATCTTTATAAAATTCTAAGGTAAATCCTTCATTTCCCATAAAAGATTTTTGAAGAATCATAATCATTGGAATCAGTAGAAATGCACCAAACAGGATACATATCATCGAAAATATTCCTTTAATCTCCACATTTTTTTGTCGATTCATGTACGATATCCCCCTGTTCTACGCAGTTGCCGCACACTCGGCAAATAAGTGGAAAATGTTCGTTCTCTTAATTTCTAACTGATTTAAAATGAAATTTTCCACAAAGTCATCTGCTGGCTGCTGAATGATTTCTTTCGGTGTTCCGTACTGAGCAATCTCACCATCATTGATAATCAATACTTTATCGGATAAAGTTAATGCCTCTTCTGGGTCATGTGTTACGATAATCGTTGTTAAGGAAAATTCTCTGGCGATTTCTTTGATTTTACTCTTAATAGATTCCTTAATTACACCGTCTAATGCGCTTAATGGCTCGTCTAACAGTAAAATCTTTGGCTTCATGACCATCGTTCTTGCTAATGCTACTCTCTGCTTTTGTCCACCGGAAAGCTGGCTGATTCTCTTATTTAAATGTTCTTCTAATCCAAGTAAATGAATGAAATCCTGCACATCTTGTTCTGTGGAAATGCCCGGCTTATTCCGAAGTCCATAAACGATATTTTCATAAGCTGTCAGATTCGGAAATAATGCATAATCCTGAAATACGATATTGAATCCTCTCTTTTCTAATGGAACATTTGTGATGTCTTCTCCATCATAAATAATCTTTCCTGAAGAAATATCTGTGATTCCAAGAATCAGATTTAATAATGTCGTCTTTCCGCTTCCAGACGGCCCGAGAATGGAAACGATTTCTCCTTTTTTAATCTGTAATGAAATATCATCTAAAATAACGTTGTTTCCGTATTTTTTTACAATATTTTTAAGTTCTAACATATTTACCTCCCATGTTTTGTGCTTCGTATGTTCTGCACGCTTCCAAGATTATCACCAGTTTTTCTCATTTACAATCAAATCCATGTAAAGATTTGTAAAGGAAAATTTACAAAAAAAGTCCAGACTCATGTAGTATTTCTACACAAATCCGAACTATATCAAAATATTTTATCTTCCTATATACTTATTGATTTTGTGGATACATATGATTAGCTATATTTATAAAACATTTTGTATTTCCAAAACTCAACTATACCTTACTTATGAAATCAAGGAATCGTAACTTCTACGATGTACCAGTTTTCCACTACAGTGTAATCTCTGGCTATATTTCTCGTAATCATCCACTAATAATCCCGTATAAATCATATCCACAACCGCCATATGAATCGTCCTTGAAAAAATATCATTTCCATAAAGGAACTGCTTATCTGAAGTTAATATCACGATATCTGCCTGTTCAACGAGTAGCGTTTTATCAAAGTTGGTAATCGCAATTGTTGTCGCACCATTCTTCTTTGCCTGTTTCAAAACATCTACCGTATTAATAGACGTTCCTGAATAGGATATTCCTATCGCGACCCCCCCTTTTTTCATATGTCCTGCCTGAATGCTCTGTAGATAATAATCCTTTGTATATTCACAGTAAATACCCAAATACATCAGCTTTGTCTGCAAATCTTCTGCTACTGCATTTGAATTTTCTACAGAAAAAATGCACACCCGCTCTGCTTTTTCTATTGCTTTTACTGCCTTCTTCAACTTTTTTGCTGAGATAGCCTGCAAGGAATCCTGTAAAAGATTGATGGTATTTTGAATAATCCTCCCCGGCACATCCTCAATTTGATCTCCTTTTTTCATGGAAATACCCAGAATTCCTCTATTTGCCTCATCTATCTCCTTTTTCTTCATTCTCTCCTCAACAAATGCAATCTTAATCTCTTTAAAGCTTTTGTAACCGACCGCCTTTAACATTCGTATTACGGTGGCCTCACTGACCTCTGCTCCTTTTGCCATTTTCCCTAATGATATCTTTTCCATTTCTTCCACATGTTCTAACATATAAGAAGCTGCCTTTTGTTCTGATTTTCGAAGTTTCGGAAAAGCCACCTGTATTTCTTCTATTATCATTTCATACGCCCCTTTATAATAATTTCTTACGCTCCTTTGTAGTAAAACTACAAAAATTATAATAGACGTATGTCAACTTTCTCGGTTTTTCTTGTAAACTTTTCTTTACAAAAAAGGATTGTACTCCAAAAAGTACAATCCCTTTCTCATTGTGATTCTGTATACCTGCCTGCATTATCAAAATGTACTTTAACATTTCCGTTTACATGCATATATTTAGATATTATTTGCGTATTACAAACACTCTGTCACGCTTTATTCAACATTGCTATCTGCATACTGAAAACGCTATATCACGCTTTATTCACTTTTTCGTCTTCTTACTACAAGGAAGATAATCACAACGGCTGCAGCCACTCCAATGATAATCCATGTCAGGATTGGTGTAGTATCGCCAGTCTTACCACTCTTAGACTTCTTCTTCTTATTATTATTAGGTGGTGTCTTTTCCTTTTCTGTTGAAGTAGTCTCCTCTTCACTAGAAGTTGTCTCTTCCTCCTCGTCACCTTTTTCTCTATTTGTAAGAGTGATCGTACCAGTTTGCTGTTCCATAGATAATTCTACATTGCCCTCACCACTGATCTTATAAGTAAAATTATCTGGATCAATCGTGTTACCATCTGCATCTGTCTCTTCTATGTAAACTTTCGTTGTGCTGCCATCCTTCTCAACTCGAACAGGTACAGTCACCTTACCATTCTGCTGTAACTGTACTGTCTGAATAAGTTCATTCTCTACATTATCGTCTGAACCTGTCTGCTTGTAGACAGAAGCATAGAACGTATCATTTGTTGTTGTCTGCTGTCCATTCTGATCAAGCACCTTCTTCTCAATGGTCAGCTCTGCTACAACCACGAAATCATCAGGAATAATAGTAAATACGTTACTGATATTCATCTTTCCCTGTGGACGGCCCTGTAACTGCACTTTATTATCTGCAGAATCACCGGAGCCATCTCCAACTACACATTTATATGTTCTATCCTTCTCTGTATGGGTCTCTCCCATAGCATATGGAACACCATTCTCATCTGTTTCGAACAGATAATAAATACCGTCTGGAAGATTATCATACTTTATTGTCTCACTGTGGCTTCCATTAAAATCAATTGTCTTCAAGTAATTCTTTCCATAAGGAATCGTTCCTTCGGCATCGCAGAACAATCCAACATAATATCTTGCTCCTGGAACAGTCCCTCCATTCTCTTCATAAGATTCCGGTGCCTGCAGATTATAAATCTTCCCTGTTTCCGGGTCCATATAAACTAAAGCCTTTGTTACCTCTAAAGAACCCTGCTGATTGCTTACTCCCTTGGTATAAGTCTCCACATCATAAATCCAGTTCTGTCCATCTTCCATATATGGAATCGCAACTAAAAATGGAGAAAACATTCCATAAGAAGCGCTGTCTTTTTCTTCGACAAGATACATTCCCTGCGCCAGATCCGTAAAACTAACTTTACCGTTACTATCTGTTTTCTTTGTTACTGATGAAATACCGGAATTGTCAATGACAGTAGTAAGCTTCTTCGCCGAATTCAGGTTCTTATCACTTGTTGTAATATCATTGACATCTACACCTGTAGATTTCAATGAACTAACAATATCAAAAGAAATATTTACTCCATCATGACTGATAGATGCAACCTGATAAATGCTAATAGAAACGTTGGCCTTATTGGTAATGCTGTCTCCCTGCTTTACATCATCTAAATTAATTGTTATGCTGCCTTTCTTATCTTTGTTATAACTGTCTGCCGCTTTAATCTGGGCCGGCATTAATAATCCTACTGCCATCGCAGCTACAGCTAACAAGGTAAGAATATATTTGCTGTATTTAATTATTATAGATTTCATCAATTGCTCCTCCTTTTTCATGATTGGTTATGGATTTGTTTTATCACTTTCTCTTTTTACTGCCTGACTTCTTTTTATGTTTACGTCTCTTTTGCCGCCTTCGCTGCCTGCTACGCACCAGACTGTAAATAATCAAAAGTACAAGAACTCCTGTCGAAATCAAGAAAGTCCTCTGCTTCAATAACCACTTCCATAATGTATTCTTCTGCGAGTTAGTACTTTCTGTCTTATATGGTACTCTTCTTGCATGAACTAACAAACGATGTGTATTAATTCCATATGGAGTACAGGTTACTAACGTTACCCTGTCCTGTCCCTTCGCGATCGTAAGATGTCCTGTGTCTTCCGGCTTCACCGTCTCCACTTGAAACACTTTATATGCCAGTGTCTTCCCCAGAATGTGAATATAGAATTCATCGTTCCTCTCTAACTGGTCCAGATTTGAGAAAAGTTCCGCACTGGGCAATCCTCTGTGCCCCGTCAAAACTGCATGTGTGTTCTTCCCGCCAATGGGAATCGACGTTCCTTCCAGATGTCCAATTCCTTTCCCTAATACTTCCTGTGAAGTCCCATGATAAATCGGCAGGTACAATGAAATCTTTGGAATCTCCAAAGCTCCCATAACACCACTGTCCTCCATATCCAGCACATGACTATATGCACTGTCTGACTTCTTCGCCCTCTGTGGTACAGCTTGGTTCTGTTGTGATGTTCCATTCTCCCCACTGGTGATCCGTCTTGGCTAAAGTTCTTGTCTCTTCGAAACCACACGTATTACACTGTCTGACTTCTTCGCCTCCTGAGAAAATGCATCCGATAGCTGTGGGTTCTCCCTCACCAGCATCGCATTATACTCCTCGGCTTCCTCCCAGTACTTCTTACGCTTCTCCTTATCCATCGTATGGACTGCATGGTCGTAAGAATCCATAACCTTTCCCTCACGAATCTGATTATACAATGTTCCAAGAACCGGATAATTCAAGGTAACATACCCCGCTGCAAAAAGCAGTGCAATCAGTATTCCCAGTATCTTACTTTTCATTTCTCCTGACCTGTCTTTTCTTTACTTTCTTCCCTGTTCTGCTATTCTTTCTCTTCTTCCCCTTATTTGGTCTTATATGAAAATAATACCATAATAAAATAATTAAAACAACCGCAAGAACAAGCATGAGCGCATATGCCTTCCACATAGTATTGCCCTTCTTCTTCGAGTTATCCTTCTTCTTCGCCTCCTTATACGGGATGCGTGTTCCCCTTACAAGAAGTCTGTGACTGTTAATTCCATAAGGAGTACAGGTTACCAGAGTTACATAGTCTTTATTTTTATCAATTAACAGATCCGATACGTTCTCCGGCAGAACAACCTTGATCTGATCTACTTCATAAGCCAGCGTTCGATTCAGTACATGAATGTAAAAGACATCTCCCGCCTTTACCTCTGTAAGATTATCAAACATTTTTGCAGACGGCAATCCGGTATGAGCTGAAATAATCGAATGGGTTCCCTTTCCCCCTACAGGAAGAGAACTATTCTCAAGATGCCCCGCTCCCTTTTCGAGCGACTCGCTGTCTGTTCCATGATAGATAGGTAGATATACATCAATCGAAGGTATCTCCACCGATCCCATAACACCGTCTCCGGCGATATTTAAAAGATTATCATAATCTTCATTCTGTTTTTTTACGGCATCCGGATCAAACGGGTCCGTCAGCACAACATTACCGAGAAGTTCCCTGTTATATTCCCTCGCCTTCTCAAGCGCATCGTTAATCTCTTTTTGCGACATTTCCGCCGCTTTCTTATCATAATTATCCACTACCTGTCCCTGATGGTGACTGATATACCAGTCACTGACCACCGGATACAGCGTGATACTTAATCCTGCTAAAAAGAACAGGATCAATACTATATTTATAATCTTCTGTTTCATCCTGCTCCTGCTTTCTTACCATATAATCACGGGGAAGTCATATGAGACTCCCCCGCGGTCTGCCTCACGGCATATCATTATTCAGAGACAAATCTGGTTTGTCATGTCTGTGTATCGACAAGTTTCTTCTTCATTCCCTCATCCATACATCGGAGTTATGCACTCCTGCGTCTAATTCCTATTGCTGTCATTCCATTGTGCGTGTGCAGTGAATCAATTATGCTCTTCTTTTCTTAGAAGCGATAAGAAGAAATGCAGCACCAGCCATGATTACAAGACCAGCGATAGTGAAGATGTAGGTACCCATGCCACCGGTGGATGGGAGGTTGAAGCCTTTGTTGTTGGTAACAGTTGTGCTTACATATCCATCTCCTTCCGCCTTAAAACCATTTGTTGTAGTTGTTACTGTTCCATTTGCAGGTTCTGCACCTGTAATGGTAAATTCAATTTTATCTTTTAATAATGTATAACCTCTTGGTGCTTTAACCTCTTCTAATTTGTATGTTCCAGCATTAAGACCTTTGATAGTAATTTTTCCAGCAGAACTTGTTGTATAAATTCCATCAGTCATACCATCTAAATTTGTAATCTGGGTTTCCGTACCATCTACAACTTTATAAATTTTAAATTCTGCTCCTGTTAAAACAGTATTATTATCCTTGCCATCTTTTTTAGTCAACTTAAGACCATATGTATAAACCTTAGGAGTTGTTGTACCTGTTGCACTTGTAGTATTAGATCCTGGTGTACGGTTATAATCTAAAGTAACTGTATTAGTATTGCCATCTGTACCAACAACTGCATTTTTGTTCACTGTTGCTGTATAAGTTACTTTTACAGATTTGCCTTTATACTTCTCTGTCTGTAAAAACTTTTTAGTAAATGCAATAGAAAATCCTCTGTCTGTTTCTCCTGCTACATTATAATATACATCTGTATTTGTATTCTTTAACTCAGCTCCATCTACAGTTACTGCTAAATTTTTATTATAAGTTAAACCTGCAGATAAAGTATCATGAATTGTATATGTAGGATCTTTCTCCGCTCCATTTTCTGTAAAATATTCCTGAGTATATTTTGGAGAAATAGATGTAATTTCATAAGTAACTGTTTCGCCTACTCCTGCCTGAGTAGCATCTTTTCCTTTCCCGCTCTCAACAATCTTCTTATCAATAGATACAGATTCGTTCTTTGGTCTTGCTGTGATATCATAAACCCAGGAAGTAGCCTGTGTATTTTCTGGATTTTTATTAGAATCATCAGCAGTGTTAGATGTTGGGACTGCTACAAAAAATGGAACACTTGCTACGTATCCTTCCGGTGCATTTGTTTCTACTACTAAATAATATCCAAGGCCTAATTCTGTAAAGTTGACCTGACCCTTATCATCCGTAACCTGTGTACCTATCTTATTAGCTTTTGTCTGTGTACTATTTGCAAATTGAGATGCAACTGTTTTCTGCTCATCTTTTGATAAATTTAATAAAGAATCTGCTTCTGTGTAGCCAGCTACATCCTTAACAAGCATTGTGTAGCCGTTTTTATCTAAACTTGCAATTTTGTACAGAGTAAATTCTGCGTCCTTTAATGGTTCATATTCTTTATTTGTACCATCTGTATTCTTCTTCTCGACATTTGTTGTCTTATTGATTGTAATACTACCTTTTCGATTATAATCAATTGTTGTTTCCGCATTCGCCATTGCCGGCAATTACGTAACTGCCATCATTACTGCAGTTGTTACCGCTACCAGTTTCTTCCATAACTTCTTCATATTCGTTCCCCGCTTTCTTTGTTATTTTTGAAACATGATTGTTTGCCTCTGAGTGCCTTTTATATAAACGGGGCAGATGAGCCCCGCTATATTAAATTAAAATGTTGTAAATAATCGACTATACGATTCTTCTTCTCTTACGGATGATGTACCAGCCTCCGGCGATAATCATAATTGCAATACCAAAGAGTGTTGCCCGGAAACCTCCACCGGCTTCTGGCATATCAAAGAGTTTGTTATTCTTAACTGTGTAAGTAAGATCATAATAATAATAATCTGTATCTCCTACTTTAACAGGTTTACCATTTGTTTCAACTCCTGCATTACCTGATGTAACATATGGTAAAGTTACTTCTATTGGATTCGCTAAAAGGCTATATCCTTTCGGTGACTGAACTTCGGTGATTCTATATTTTCCTTCCTTAAGTCCTTCAAATACGGCAGTTCCATCCTCGGCTGTTTCGATAATATAATCGGAACCATCGGCCTTCGCTGATTCATAAGATTCTTTCCCATCTGTCTCTGTAATTCTTTCAATCTTGAATTTGGCACCTTTCAGAGGGGTATCTTTATTCTCACTGTCTTTTTCACCAATTTTCTTCATTGTAATGGAAGAAAGTCTTTCATTGGTATACAGTGCCTTCCCAAGATTCTTAGTAAAATTTCGACTTCCTGGTGTGTTTAAATCCTCATAGCCAATTGCAAAGGTAAGTGTGTTTTTATCTGTTTCCTTGTTACTTGCACAATTTGTTTCTCCTGCTATCTCGGCACTCTTAAACTCATAATCAGAAGCTGGTAATGTTTCAGAAACCTCATAAACTCCTTTTTTCAAATTACTGAGCAGGTTTTTATCATCAGAAACTGCTTTTGTAAAAGAAGTATCACCTTTGTCAAAAGTCACAGTAAAATCGCCAACTTTTATTGGTGAGTCTAACACATTTCCATTTTCATCCTTTATCTTCTTTACTGTAAAGGTAAAGCTTGAGCTTTTCGAATGAGCACCTACATACTTACTGTCACTTAATAATTTTTTCTCGATTTCGATCTGGCCTGGGACAACTGTAATCTTATAAACTCCATATTCTCTCGTCTTGGAATCTTCGGAATTATGTGCCATTAACGGAACATTATTATTTTTAACCTCATCTCCAATCTTTGTATTTGCATCGCTCTTGTCTGTCGCTTGCTGCATCTTATTATACGTTACTTTAAGATAATAATTCTTTTCAGAAGGTTCTGGAGCCTCATCCTCCATATATTCCTCTCCTGGTGTTATCTCTTCTGTACAGTCGGCATCTTTATACCATTTCAATATAAAGTCATTGGCCTCTATTGGATTACCGTCTGCGCCAATTGTATATGTTACCTTCTTGGTCGTACCTTCTAGTGTTTTAATCTCACCCTGAGGATTTGCTGTATCAAATAATTGCTTTAAGATATCATCACTATACGGGCGCTTCTCTCCATAAAAGACTTTTTCTTCATGATTATTCACAAGAAGATCTGCCTTTACATTCACCTTTGGCTGCGGCAATGTCGCATCACCGTAACTTGTTGTAATCTGAGAATCTGGAGAAATGTTGGTAGGAATATTATTACCACCGATATATTCCTCTTTGGCAACAACAGAAATCGTCTTATGCCATTCTCCTTTTGTTTTATTCGGTATCGTCTCATCATTCCATACAATATACTGATATGTTTTCTTTACAGGATTTCCATTCGCATCTTTT
>ERZ827490.2473-NODE-2473-length-19677-cov-6.159617_pt1 | contig 19677 bp, 14 predicted proteins | sample MGYA00519770_ERZ827490 | MGnify/ENA primary metagenome ERZ827490 (study PRJEB31778, sample SAMEA3449324) | human gut metagenome | biome: human gut; feature: human-associated habitat; material: faeces | place: United Kingdom | collected 2010/2012 ...
ACGCCAGCGAAGCCACTGCAAAATACTTCATTACTTTCATGATTTGAATTGTTTTTAAATTTAAAATACTAATACTATATATATCTGAGTTACATCTGTATCCCTTGTTTATTTTCTCGTCCTTCGGCTATTCGGAAAGTTTTTGCATGGAGCCACTGCTCACACCGGCTTTCTTCAGCAATTCTTCCGCCTGTCTCCAGTCACCCTTCATGTTATAGGCGACAGCCATGGGGAAAAGGGCACGGCTGTCATTCTTCACCGCCTCCAATACCCGCAACGCACCGTCCGCATTCTTCCCGTACTTCAACAGAGCGTTGGCATAGTTAAGGATTGCCACGGTGTCATCCGGGAACTGTTCGTATGCCTTCTTGTACACCGGTAGAGGATTCTCACCTTGGGAAGCATACAGTCCGGCCAGCTGGTACATCTCGTACTGGCTGAGACACTCGGGTTTCATCTCAAAAATTCCAGGAAGTTCCTCCACCGTATAGGGTCTCACGTCAAAACTGAGACTGAAGGTTGTGCGTCGCAGGGACGGGTAGAACTCTTTCAAGAGCACCTGATAGCTTCTGCCGTCATCCAGAGCGCGGATGGCTGTCTCGCGTTCGGTATCACGCCCGTTATGTTCGATGATAAAAAGGATTTCTTCTTTGTTGGCAAGAGTGGAGCTGCTGACCGCCGCCTTAAGGCCCTCCCAGTCCTCCCCGACACCTTCGGTACGATAAACCGATGCTTTTTTCAAGGCGGGGTATTGACTGGAAATATATTCCGAAAGGGTTTGAGTCCGTCGTTGTGCGAGGGATTTGTTGTAGTCGAAACCTCCTTCAGGAGAGGCATAGCCTTTTATATTCACCTCCTTGAGTTCCGTTCCCTGAATGTTCAGGTTCTCCGAAAGGAACCCCTTCAATCTGTCAAGCTCCTGAGCGTTGCCGGCAAACTGCTCCTGCAGGTCATGACGTGCCACGGGAAAGACCACCTTGCAGTCAAAGGAGTCCTTGTAGCACTTGACCAGCACTTTCTCCGGTTCAATGAAGTTGTAGGCATAATCCTTCGATCCAAAAAGTGGAATGCCAGCTTGAAACACAACACCTTCATTCTCACTCACACCACATTCGGCACAGCCATATAACTTTTCATCCACAACAAGATGACCGTCAGCCATCCATCTTTCAAAAGGAAAACTGCTTTTGAACGTCAGAGGTGTTTCTTTCAACTTCTTGACTGAATATACCTCTCCGTAGCCAAGCTGGTCACTTTTCAGATTATGCAGGGTCTTGCGACGTTTAATGACCTTATACCTCTTTTGACCGGAAATACATATAGGCTTCAACTCCACACTTTTTGTACCATCCACTGAAACAAAGCGAGGAGAAATACACATCATTTGCTGGCTTTTCAACTTTTCGACAAGCCCTATTGAGAATTCTATATCCAGTTTATTCCCATCCATACGTCTCTCTACACGGCTTCCGGAATAATCCCAATACAAGCCACCATCTGACGATAAAGTTTCCTGGGCAAAGGTCAACAGGGGAAACACCCCCAAGCAACCAATAATAAAAATCTGCTTCTTGTAATATTGTAACGATTTCATAATATACTTTTTAGTGTAAAAGAATAAAAACTCGGGTACGCAAATCAACTATTTCAACATATAAATAATGGAAATTGCCGCTCTGGTGGGACCGATATAGTCAGCATCCCCCTTTCCCTCCTTTTTCCCGCAGGTCGTGCACTTGTACTTATCATAACGGGTATGCACATAACCTACTCCAAAAGAGGCCTCGATATTGAAACGGTTGGAAATCACCCACTGGTAACCAGCACTCAACCCGCCTCCCCAGAAATAGCCCTCGTAGCGGTGGTCCTTCATTTTCCCATCCCCTTTTTGGAGGACGAAAGGCACGTCAATGCCACCTATGTTCATCTGCCCGCCATGCGCATGCAATCCGAAGAACCAACCGTTGAAAACGTCACACGTCCAGTAACGGAGCTCGGGCTGTACCAGCCAGTGGCTGAGCTTTTTTGTCTTATACCGGGAGGAGGTGGCATCTTTCGTATAAAAAAAGAAATTCATACCCACCTGGGTGTCAAGCGTCCATTTCCTTCCCATTGAGAACTCAAGGGAGAGGTTCGGAGTCTTCAAGGCGTCATACGCCAGATTGTTCTTAATGGCGACCTTTTGCGAAAAGGCCCCTACCGAACAAAGCAAAAATACCAGAAGAAAAATCTGTTTCATCATACTATTATTCATTTATTTTCATTGTTTATTAAAAGAGGACAGACAAGGATTATTTTTACATAACAAGCATTAACGGGAATGCAACTTCCAGGAAAAAAATCTAAAACTTTTCTTATGCGTATGGAGTGAATAGATGCAAACTCTTGACCGCACCAAAATACTTCTCCCAAATGGAGAACATGTACAAAAAAGTCCTTCCGCCGATCTGGCAAAAGCAGAATAGACAAAACTGCCCTGTATGTAAAGGTAAATCGAATCCGTATTGCACTATTCCGTATTAAATATTTCATAACTCATTCACATAACATAAACAAATTTTGTGTGATTTTTAATTCTATATTCCCGCTCCTAAAAAATCAGAAATATTTAAATGATCTATCAAAAACAGCATAATCCTCTTCTTTTTAATTACGCTGCAAAATTAAGATCTATGACGCGTCTTATTATTTCCACTTCAGCTCTATTATTTATCATTTCTATATGTGTATGCTATTTTATTAGTTTTACTAACCTTTGTGGAAGATTTCCCAAATATATTTTGCTGGAACCCCCAAATACATAAGGAATTGCTGCCGTGATGAAGATTCGCATCTATACCTTTCGAGCGCGGGAAAATAGGAGTGAAACGTGATTGATAAAACCCCATGTATCATATCAAATCTCCCCCTAACAACAAAAGATAGCGATTTCCGACCGACCTATTTTCGATTATCTCCTTCCCGGCAAGATAGGAAAGATTCCGAGGGTTTAAAATGGGGGACCTTGCGAGTCGGGATGCATATGGTTATATGCTGTTGGATATTCTGCGCCTTCTTTGCTGCCCTTTTCTTTAAAGAAAAGGTACCGAACCCGCGCAGGAATACACTTCTGCCCCTACCGAGTGCATCCTTCACGCATTTCATAAAACCCTCGATTACCAGGGCAACAGTCTTACGGTCAATCCCCTGCTCTTCGGAGATCCGGTTTATAATATCAGCCTTAGTCATATTACAGTTTTAATGTTCGTACTATTTCTGTCGTTTAGGAGCAGGGGAAAATCCCCACCACCAAGGAGCAGTCCGTTCCTCAGACATGTCCCTGCCCGATATCGTTAATACCGTTTGAACAAACGGTTATTGTTTCTTTATCAGGTCACGTATTTCTGAAAGTAGCTTTTCCTCATTGCTCGGGGCAGGTGGAGGCAAGGGAGCCTCTTCCTTCTTACGCCTGAGGTTGGAAAGCAGGCGGATAAACAGGAAAATGGCAAAAGCGATAATTACAAAATCCAGCATGGTCTGGATAAAGTTTCCATAGTTTATCGTGACAGCCGCCCGTTCAACCCCGTTGACCACCCGGGCAGGCTCCAACTCCCATCTCAGTTCCGAGAAATTGGTCCCGCCCACCAGCAGTCCTATCGGGGGCATGATGATATCCGCCAGCATTGAAGAGATTATTTTCCCGAAGGCACCACCTATGATTATACCCACGGCCATGTCTACCACGTTTCCGCGCATAGCAAACGCCTTGAAATCTTGTAAAAAACTACTTCTTGACATATTTCTATTTTAGTTGTTAATGTATCAAACAAAGGGGAATGACAGGAAAAGCGCGTTCTCCAGTCATCCCCTTTCTATCATCGCTGTTTATCACTATGAATACACACGATATGCACAAGGACAAGTGTCAACCCGATGGCCAAGCCTGCCAATTTACCGCCTTCCTTCTTTTCTTTCCGAGCAGTACACACCCAGCGTGATCGTTGGGTTTATATGACAGCCGGACACCCCGATCATCTCAGACACCTACCTGTTCATAATATTTCGAATTACGTGTGGAATTAAATACAGTCAATACATTCAGTTCATGTGACTGCACTTTCCCAGTTATTTCCCGAGCAGCATTCAGCGGTTGCGTGATTCCACTCTCGCGTTGATCGTACAGATACTTACCCGGTTCCAGTCAGGCTCCTCAAACATATTTCCTACTCCCTGACCTTCGGCCACAATCCGTTCTTCTGCAATTCCATACCTGTTCACCAGCATTTTTTTCACGATCTCCGCTCTTTGTCGGGCGATTCGATCGTTAACTTCCACGCTTCCCTCAGGGGAAGCATATCCTTTGATGACCACGCTTGCTTCCTTGTGGTTCTTTAAATAAGTCGCGATACGTTCGACGTTCGGGAGCTGGGAGTTGTCAACTGTTGTTCTGCCCTGACGGAACGTTATGACGGATTCCAATGTCTTCCTGCTATTGTCAATAGTATCTTTCACAATTTTCGGCTCTTGATTCCGGCATTTGTCCAGCGCAGTCTTCAATTCCGTCATCTTCCGGGCTGCTTCCTCCAACGCTTCGGCATTTTTCCCGACTTGTGAATGAAGTTCGTTGATTTTCTCATTCAGGATATCCACCTCCTGCTGGTCGTAGGGTTTCACCTTTGTAAAGTAATGTTTCCCGTTGCTACACCCCAAATGATACTTCAGTCCAACAGATATTTCCCATACGGCCCGTTTAGAATGGAAACGCACGGCTTCAGCCCCCATAGCGTTCATTTCATAGACCAAAGCCGGTTTAAGGGCCAATGTCCATGCCTTGCTCTCTCCCAGATTGAAATTAAAATTCAGTCCCAGTTTTGTTGACATGCTGTTCTGATCGGAACCCACTCTCCGGTTCATGTAATAATGCAACCATCCAATCCCGGCCACAGCTTCGATTTCAAAGGGTCTGGGAACTCCCGTATAGGTTCCAAGGAGATTGTTTAGGTTCACCAGCCCCAACAGGCTGACATTGGAACGGTCGAAAGCGGTCCTGCTTTGTGAAGTGTTAAAGCTCCCAACTGCCTCCAGGCCGAAACCGAAAACCGGTGTCAATTGTTTATTCAATTCTATCCCCGTAATTGGGCGCAAGTTTCCAAAGAAAGAGTAATGTGTCAACGGGGTTGTCCCTCCCGCACTGATGCCGATGGACCAATTGTCCAGAAACTTGTTACCTTCTACAGCAGTCTGGGCATTTGTATGACACACAACAATAGCTGCCAAAAACAAACTCACAAAAATTTTCTTCATAAGGCTTTATGTTTTAATTGTCTTGCAAATATTGGTGTTTTTGCAAAATCCACCATTTCCATTTCAGCTCTTTTTTTTACCATTATGATTTAAGGAACAATCATATTCCTAAAAAAGTATATTTAGTTAGGAATTTTGTCGAATTACACAACGGTTTGGCATTAATAATAGGGCAATGAATTATATAATAAGTTAAAGAAAGTGACTAATCAATAGTGCAATGAAAATCAAAGAACTATTGTTAAGAATAGCAGTACTATTCTTTTATATAGCAGGATTTACCAGTTGCAATAACGATAATCTAAATTTTCGGTTGCCCAAACTCTACAAGTGTTTTTCGATATGAAAAACAGCTACAATGGCACAGTGGATATTGCGTATTATGGTGGTGAAGCTACAGATTCCATTTACAAGGATATTCTGTTGACATTAATAATTACGCCATTCACACATTAAATCCGCTCCTGCCAGATTACTGACATTAATCCTATTAAGCTATCATTAGAGAAAGACACCATACCCATGCCACACTTACAGGATAAAATATAATTTTTCATAAGCTATTAATCAATAGATCTGTTTTTAACTCTTTCTCTAAGAGCTGTAAAACCTCTCTTAACTCTGTGATTTTACATTTCTTGCCGATTGTTTCAACATTAGTTTGATGTAGTCACACGGGTATACTTTGACTTTTAGAGTTGACAAAGTTTTCTATTATCACCGAGTTTTAAGATACAAATACACACAAAGGATATTTCTGAAGGACCTGAATCATTCTATACTAATAAAATAGCAGATTTTATTTTAATTGTCGCTAATCGACTTGTTATGTAAGCAGGAATTCCCAAAAGGAATATGAAACAGAATATACAAGAAAAAGTGAAAAGACAATCGAAAAATAAAGAATACTCATTGTTGTAACCTCTTTTTAAGTAAGTCCAAAGCACAAAAGAAATCTTATGATAGTGTGAGATTCAGATTACTCGCCGTCTGAGACGGTATAAAAAATATTAGAGCGAGTAGATTCTTTAGTTTTTTATAATAAAAAACACACATAACTATTCTCATTTTGGCTCTATCATTTACCAATCACTTACTACTATCTACTTAAGGTGTTTTCGACTCACTTTTTATCTGCTCTCTCCATTCTTTTGGAGAACATCCCAGGCATCTCTTACAAAATCTAGAGAAATGCGCTAAAGATGAAAAGTTCAGTTCATAGACAATACTTCCGAGTGGTATGTCTGTAACCGAAAGTTTATACTTGATTTCTCGCACTAACTGTTCCTCCATCCATACAGCCGGTGTTTTCCCGAATTCTGCCAAAAACTGTCTCTTGAAAGCGGACAGGGAAATCCCGCAGGTCGATGCCAGTTCTTTCACTGTTTTACACCTTTTGTAATTATTCAGGACCTTGTTTCTAAAGTCCTGAGAGCGACCTATAATCATGTAGAAGAAACCTGCCAATTCCTTCTTAGAATAGTAAAAACGCATACTCCAGAAAAGCTCCTTAATTTTTATCTCATGAAAATGGATACAGTTCGCCCCATCTTTCAGATAACACTCAAGGAGTTCAAGAAATCTGTATAACCGGTCCTTAATCTCAAGAGGTTCCATACGATATTCGATAACATCTCTCAAATGGAACAGTTCTGAAAAGGAGACCTTCTGACAAGGCCAAATACCGCCCTCGAACAGGGCAACCACAACCTCACATTTTTCCAACGAGTAAGTGCTGAACAGACTCTCACGACAAACAAAGACCATTTTCCCCTCTGAAATCGTAAATTGGAATTCGTTACACGAAAGGCGAAGGCTTCCCTTCAGCACAAACAGTATGCAGTCATTCTGTAACTCTTCCTCGTGTTCCAGCCCCTCATCAAATATATAGTACTGGAACCCCTCTTGCACACATCTCGCATAATTGTAACAAGACTTGTGTTCGTTCAAATAAAAAAGTTTCATAGTTTATTCTCTTCTTATTGGAGCTCAATATTATTTCTCTAATTATCAGACATTTATACAACAAATACCTATTTCATTGTCTAATTAGTATTACAACCCACAATATAAGTACAAAAAATATACATTAAAAAAATCAGTGAGAAGCACCCGTCAATCACTGAACTGATTGACGGACGTCCTCTTAACTAAAAATAAAAAAATTATCTTGTCAGATTCGGATTCTTTTGAGAATCAGTATCGGGATATGGAAGGTACATCAGGCCGTCATTCCACACTTTATTCGGATATTCCACTGCTTCTTTCACCTTAACGCCATTACCGACTTCTACGTACTCGTTGGCCACTCTTTCCTCAAAAGTGTCCTTCAGCTTATTCATACGGAACTGATCTGCACGACGTGTGACGAGAGCCACCCAGTAACCTGCCACCTCCCAGCCATGTTCCTTATAAGCTGCTTCGGCAAGTTCATCAGCAGAAAGTCCATTCAGTGCTCCCAGTCCGGCACGCCCACGGACATCATTCAGACACTTAAATGCCAACTCATCTGTCTGACCCGTCCTGGCCTTGGCTTCCGCATACCACAACAAAACCTCCGAATAACGAATGATTCTATGCCGATGATCATTGCACATGTTCTGACTGGCCGGCTTTGTATAGTCATACGGGACATCAGTATTCACCTTTAACGCAGGATCCCAGTTTACGGAGAATATACTGAACATTGGGTGGTGTTCCGGAACGACGGGGGTACCATCCTCCTTTAACTCCCACCAGTCAACCAAGGTTCCGTCTTTCAGACGAATCTTGGGATCATAGGTCGCATCTTTTCTCGGACCGTCAGGAAACTCCTTCCAGAAACGAATTTCCCCCCAAGCGTCTCCCCAGCCACCCAGCGATTCAAACTGGTTACAGGAGGTGAGTTCCGAATCCTGAGTCCAATCCACGAATGGAGAATAGTTTATACCGAGTACTGTTTCCAAGTTATAATTATTGCTCATGGCATACACATCTTTGTAATCCTTATCGAGCTTGTACTCATATTCACCTTTGTTCACCCCGTCAATGACCTCCTTTGCCTTTTCAGCAGCCTTTGCATAGTATTCCGTTTTATTCATGGGCCAACCGGCCATAGCCATATATACTGCTGCCAAAGTTGACTTTACAGCTTGTCGGGTTACATACACGTTTACACCATTCATAAAGCGAGGAGCTGCACTATACACTGTAGGCAATATGGCCTCGGCTTCGGTCAGGTCCTGTATAATTTGTCCATATACTTCTTCCACTGGTGTTAGGGGCTTGGTATAATCGTCATTAACATTGTCCAGATTCATCGGCAATGGTCCCCAAAGACGTACAAGAGTAAAATAAGCATATGCCCTCCAATACTTCGCTTGTCCCAAAGCAATATTTATTTCATCCTGCGTGGTAGGTGTTTTCGATGCCCCTTGTATGATTAAATTAGCAGCCTTTACAATAGCGTAGTGCATGTTCCATGCATCTTTCACTCCCTTATTATTATTTACTGCTGCAAATTTATCCATTTCAGCGGCCGGCTGCTTGTTACTCCCCGGGTTAGTTGTTATATCATCCCCCTGCCACTGAGGTAATTGCATATTTGCATATATCTGAGAAGCATTAACCTTCTGATAAAGGGCATATACACTCATGTTCAACTCATCCTGTGTTGAAAAAAAATTTTTAGGAGTCAGTGTACCTCTGGGATTCTCTGTTAAAAAATCACTACATGATGATAATAACAATGATAAGGTAAGCATGCTGCCTACAATTATTCTAATATTCATAAAGTATTTCATTTTTAGATTTAAAAATTCATCCGGAGACCGAAAGTGAATGTTCTCGGGGACGGATAGGCACCCATATCAATACCTGCATCCACATCAACACTATTATTTGAGAATGTGGTACCGGCAGGATCCATTCCTTTATACCCAGTTATCGTAAATATATTTTGACAACTAAAAGTAAGCCGCAAATCAGCAAAGCCCGTTGCCTTCTTGGGGAAGGTATATGAAAGGCTTATATTTTCCAGACGTAGAAAATCTGCGTTCTCCAACCATTTGGTTGAGACAGGCTGCAAATTATTGCCACCTGCGGTCAGACTCGGATAAATTGCTGACAAACCTACCTTGTCAAACCCCTTCAAATAAGCATCTGCCAAGGTCACGAAGCGGGAGTTTCCTTCAGCAGACGCCATTGTGTATCTTACAAGATTCAAACGTTTGGCTCCGAAAGAACTGTTAAAAAACAAGTTCAGATCCCAATTTTTGTAAGACAAAGAATTATTCCATCCCAAAGTAAAATCAGGAGTAGCCTTACCGATAGCTTTGCGGTCTCCACCATCTATCGTCTTATTGTCATCTACATCCTTGTAAGTATCATGTCCTTTTTCATCCAAACCGGTCCATTCATAACCCCAGAAAGTGCCAATAGCCTCACCCGGCTTGATGATAGTAGCATAATCGACCATACCGGAAGCCGGACTGGATCCGTTAATAAAATCATTCTCACCGCCGGAAAGACGTTCTACACGGTTCTTCAAATAAGTGCCATTCAAGGTGGAGGACCATTGGAATTGATCATTCTGTATGATTCGGGCGGTCACGCTCAAATCAATACCACGATTACTGATCTCACCGTCATTCACCCAGAAAGAGTTACCGCCGACATATCCGGGGATACTTCTTTTGAGTAACGCATCAGTAGTGCGCTTGTAGAAATAGTCCACACTGAAATTCAATCTTCTGTCAAACAAAGAAAACTCCACCCCTAGGTCGAACTGTTTGGTCTTCTCCCACGTAAGGTCCGGAGTCGCTATGTCATTTGCCCAATAACCGGTAAAATTACTGGTTGTCCCGAAATTGTATGCAGTAGCACTCATAAGCCCCATAGTCGCATAAGGACTGATGGCTTGACTACCCACAATACCATAGCTTGCGCGAAGTTTAATATCCTGAACCGTAGAAACGTTCTTCATAAAATCCTCATTGCTCAACGTCCAAGCTGCGGCAATAGAAGGGAAGCACCCCCATTTCTTCTTGGCGAAGCGAGAGGAGCCGTCGGCACGGAATGTGCCAGTCAACATATACCGATCTCTGTAATTATATATGACGCGGACGACTCCAGACATCAGCGCCCATTGGTTGTAACCGTTGTTTGCATCACGAGAGGAAGCCATACTCACATTCCACCAGCCCACACCTTCGGTCAGCAGGTTATTACCCGTTATACCAATAGTCCTGGTTTCGGACGAGGTCACTTCATATACGGCCGTAGCTGTTAAATGGTGGTCGTTCCAGGAACCTGTATATGTCAGATTGTTAGAGCTTTGCAACATCAGGCGGTAAATATCATTATTGCCCATTCCACTCTTGGTACCTACCCTTTTAGAACTGAAACTATAGTTTTTCTCGTCATAATAGTCCACTCCATTGGTTGTTGTGAATGTTAACCCTTTCATTACATCGAAACGTAAATCCACACGTCCGTTGAAAACGTTGGTCATTGTTTCTCCCGATTGTAACTTTAGGATACCAACCGGGTTGGAAGCTATGGAATTATAAGTATCGGTATTATAGTTCCCATTTTCGGCCATCATTGCCATTGTCGGCGAATAATTCAAAGCAATCCATATCGGATTGTCCTTGCTTGATGCAAAAGAACCACCATGACGAATACCATGGGAAGCATTGACATCGGCCGTAATATGCAACCTGTCTGCAAGTTGTGAGGAGATGTTTACCTTAGCCTGATAACGTTCGTTCTTCGACTCAATGACCACACCTTCCTGACTCATATAATTGGCAGAAATATAATATTGGGTCTTCTCACTACCATTGGATACAGCCAATTTATAATTTTGGGTAATCCCGGTCCGAAATACCTCATCCTGCCAGTCGATACCGGCTGAACCATTCTTATAGGATTGCATTTCCTCATCCGAAAAATCGATACCCTTGACCTCCTTCAATGCCAGAGCATAATCGTAAGATCCCAAAATGTCATATTTCTTATAAACATTGGAAATGCCCACTGATGCATCAAACATAATTTCTCGCACACCAGCCTTACCACTTTTAGTGGTGATCAGAACAACCCCGTTCGAACCTCTGGAACCATATATGGCCGTAGATGAAGCATCCTTGAGAACCTGCATGGAACGGATATCCTCAGGATTGATACCATCCAAACCACTTTCCCGGACAATTCCATCGACCACATACAAAGGATCATTGCTTTTACTGATAGAGTTCGCACCGCGGACACGAATCTTCACACTTCCGCCAGGGACACCACTGTTCTCTACATGAACACCACTGACACGCCCCTGAAGAGCATCTGCAACCTGAGTTATCGGCTGATCTTTAAAATTCTTATTATCCAGTACGGCAACGGAACCTGCCATATCCGCTTTTCTTACCACACCATAACCAATTACAACCACTTCATCCAATATTTCAGTATCTTCCTTCAGAACAACATTCAAAGATCCCCCTGTCCAAGAAATCTCCTTGGCCTGATAACCTACATAAGAAATAACAATGGTATCCCCCTTTTTTACATTCTTCAAGGAAAAATCACCATCGAGCCCCGTAATAACACCGTTAGTTGTTCCTTTAGCCAACACGGATGCTCCGATAATACTTTCACCATTGGAATCCTTGACAACCCCATGGCAGATATCATTCTGTTGTACAATTTGTCCCCCCGAAGAAGAGGGATCAGGGAACGCATAAACCTGCATCCCACACAAAAGCGAAAGCGACAGAATTGCCCCCGCTGTTTTTTGAAGTGCATTCATAAGTTAATTAATTAAAAAAACGCTCTTAGGCATTACAAAATTTCAATACATAAATTACATTCTCCTATATTATATCTCCTTGGTTGACACATTAAAACTCTCAATAAGGAAATTTACATCCGTTGCATACTCCTTCTCCATACGGTTAACTTCTTTGTCATTAATCGAAGCCATTACTTTTATATGAAGTCGTTTACCCGCCTCCGAGATACTGTGAGGGAAGCATCACAAGTTATGAAAAAGACCTTTTCATTTATACAGCAAAATATGGCTGTCGCCTTTATTTAAGCAGAGTAAGAATCACCGATATCATCGTACAACATGACGGAGGTACTCTTGTCAGCACACCGATACTTACACCGAATGAATCAGTGTCACTGGCTACTGTTTGACTGTTCTGGTTATGAGCTATCGGACGACTATTGGCAGCGGTCAGTTTATGAACTTTATTATTTTCGTGCATTATAATTCTAATATTTATTATTTCTACAAATATCCAACAATCACACAAGATAAAGCTTATCAATTCAGACCTCATGCTTATCAATACGCACATCCATGAAAAGTAATTACAAACAACTTACTTATTTAATCAATACCACAAATGAGTAACTTTTGCACATTGTAAGTAGCCCATTTCTTGATACAGACCACCGATATATCTTTTCGTATGTTTCAGAAATCCCGTGTTATCCCCCCTTATTTCCATACCAGGTATCTCCCGCAGCTACCACGGATAACCGCTCAACTCCCACTCGGCACAGACATAAGATACGGAACGAAGAATGCCCCTCCTCCCTTCCTCTCCAGTGATCCTTATATATTCCACCAGATTCTTATCTCCGGAAAATCCTATTTTCCAGGTTCAATCTCGTGGAGATTCCAAAAGATATAAGCCACCACGATATTAAACCCCATTCCTTTCATCATCTGCAAACGGTGGCGCCAATATTGGTGTGAAATATGGGTGTAATGACACATGTTATTTCCACTGACCAGCTTTAATATCGCCTTGCGACAAGTGATATTTATTGATTGGTCGTATCGGACTGTTTGTTATTGTTCAACGACACAACACGTACCCAATCGACCCACATCTCTCCCGGCAAATCTTCATCGTGAATTTCTCCCGGCCATGTCACCCTACCGTTCAAATCGCCTCCCAACGAGAAGTTCAGAATTATATTGAAAGTGTACTCACAAAACGGATACTGTAATTTCTCCTTATCCAAATATTGGTTCTCATATCTCCAGGTCTCTTTGCCGTCTACATAAAATACAAGTTCCTTTTCAGTCCGCTCCACTGCATATATATGATCCTCAGTCACATCAAAATTTTTGTCAGGATTCTTGTTGGTTACCCCCGCAGAACCGCTTTCTCCATTTATATAATAAGTATGTACCGTCTGATAGATCTGCATGGGAGTGCCTTGAACCCATTCCATAAGATCTATTTCTCCCCCTCTGGGCCATTCCGGTGCTCCTATGGGCATTTGCCAGATTGCGGGAAATCCACCACGAACCAACCCTGTTAATCTAGCCTTAACCTCTAAACGGGTATCACAGGGAAAACCTATTTTGGAAAACACCCCACCATTTTTATAAATCCCATTATCTTTACAGGCTCTCAACTTCAAATAACCATTTTCCACTCTTACATTTTCATACCCATCCACGGCCTTGAAATGCTGTGACCAGGCATTGTGGGCGTACGTGCAGAGCTTCCATACCGCCGTATCAGGTACGACGGAGCTCCCGTCAAAACCGTCTACAAATAAGACATTGTCCAATGTACTCGATCCGACTTTTACTTTTTCTCCAGCACATACATGGGTAGCAATTCCACCCGCAATAAATAGCAAATAATATAAGATTCGTCTCATATAATTATATTTTGAAAAGATTATAAACTCTATTTTTTCTATAAAGCATGTCACTTGTTATTTTTCTCATCAGACTTTCGCAGCAGGACATCACCGTCATCCCAGTTCGAAGGCCATCCACCAAGGAGCACAGAAGAAAAAAAACAAATAAAATTATTTTTCATACTTTTTTAAGTTCATATTTAAAACGTCCATCAACAAGAGACATCCAAATATCCACCCCCAAAACATCACAAAGAGTAAATAAAATCATATATATTAATTTAGGATTATTTATGGATGCAAAGGAAATGTGCATAAATCCAAAAACAGTCAGAAATCATTTAAAAAAACTCCTATAACATCCAAAAACATAAAAAAACGCTTCAATACAGAAGCGACAAAAATCTAACACTAATTCCATCCCCTACATATTGCTTTTGAAGAGATATTTTGTAGATATCAAGGACTCTCTGCTTAAGCTTACCGCTAATTAACACAGTATCACCAAACAACATCAATGAGATATCTGGACTAACCAACACCAGAAATAGGCAATAAAACACTCCTATTTCCCAAACCATACTATACGCCAACAACCAATTAGTAAAACAGCATTATTCTACAGTCTACAAAAAACAATCAGGTTTACGATTCTTTAATAACGCTCTCTAATGATATCCTCAAAAAATATCATAGTTAATACCACCTACACGTTTTAAATTATCCTTAAATAAGATGCTGATACATCAAGAATGCTGAAAGCGGCCGAGCCGTCGTCATCAGCATAACGCACGCCCATTCCTTTTATTTATGAGTCATATTCCCAGTAAAACAGCATGTAGTGTATAAAGAAAACTATGCCATCAACTTTAACAGCAGAATCTTGGCTGAAACTTTATCCAACATAAAAGAAACATACGTCTTCTTTTACAAACTAATCCCCAATAGTTGATTCCTATAAATATTAGGTACAGAGAGAGAAAAATCATGTGGAAAGAATTATGCATTATCCAATACCATATTTTTTTTACTTAGTATAAAGAATTAATGAACATTTCTTATTCAAATGCTGTTTATAAACAAAAAACGAACTTAAAATATCACAAAAAGCAAAAAATGCACAGAACATTTACCCTATTTATAATATTGACATTTATCAATACATTCTCAATTTTAGGTCATGACATAAACTACCAGTTTACGTCTATTTCCATTGCGGAAGGATTATCTCAGTCCACCGTTCAATCCATACTGTTAGATAAAAAAGGGAAATTATGGATAGGAACCAAAAATGGTTTGAACTTTTATACTGGACAAAATTTAAAAGTATTCAAAAAACTCTCCAACGACAGATATTCTTTACCCAATAATGACATTATACATCTAACCCAGGATTCTCTTAATAATATATGGATATCCACCAGACAAGGTATGGTGACATATGATGAAAAACACGGAATTTTCATTCCCATTAACCAGAATATAATTTACTCCTCTTTATGTGTAAAAGGGGGAATACTTTTTGGAAGCGAGAATCGAATATACAAATATGACTATCAAAAGCGCTCTTTCAAATCTGTTTGTATCAACCCACAGGGGGATACAGACAATGATACTACAAAATATAGAGTACAGAGAATTATAGCCTTTTCTGAAAAGGAGGTACTAATTGCCACCAGAAGAGATGGGATATACATATTAAACCACCAGACTATGCAGCTACGACATTTTTTCTCTTGCTCAAACAATATTTTGCAAGGGGCATGTCTGTCTTCAAACGGATGTATATATTTATCCTTCTGGGGAGAAGGACTATTTTGTTATGAAAGAACAGGAAAACTTATAAAACAGTATACAAGCGAAAACTCTGGATTAACAAACAATTATGTATTGGATATAATAGAAAAAAAAGGATATCTATGGTTAGCCACTGATGGAGGGGGAATCAATCGTTTAAAACTGTCTAATGAAAAATTCTCGAATTTTTACCATATTGCTGGAGATGAAAATTCACTCCCTGTAAACTCTATTACTATATTATACGAGGATGACAATGGATCTTTATGGGCTGGAAGTGTTAGAGGAGGAGTTTTCAACATCAAAGAAAGTTATATACGTACCTATAAGGACTCCCCCTTAGGATATATTAACGGATTGAGCGAGAAATCAGTGACGAGTTTTTACGAAGAGCCTAATGGAAAACTGTGGATTGGTACGGACGGGGGTGGAATAAACCTGTATGATCCTCAGTCAGGAAGTTTCAAGCATTTCCCGTCTACTTATGGAGATAAGGTGGTTTCTATAGCCCCAGTATCAGAAAAAGAACTAATGGTATCTGTTTACACAAAGGGATTTTTTATATTCGAAAAGCATACGGGACTTTATCGACCGTTTTTGATAAAAAACGACAGTATTAATTTCAGGCAGTGCTTTTACGGATATATTCCACGCGCCCATCGGGTGACAAACGATAAAATATATATACTAAGCAAGGATATATGGGTATATGATATAAATAATAAAAAATTCTCTCCGATCAAAACTGATAAGAATTATCAACTGCCAACCTCAGTCATGGCATATTCTGATGAAAGGATATCTCTGACAATGAGTGGGAACAAAGTATTCCAGATTACTAACAAAAATGACAGTATCAAACTTCTTTTCCAAATAGACAAAAAAGAAGTCATCACTGCAGTTGATTATGACGGGAAAAATAAAATATGGGTGGGAACAACAGCAGGAATGGGATATTACAACATAAAAGAAAGAAAATATTTTAAAATTGGGTCACAGCTATTCAGTGACATTACTGCGCTCCACTATGACCTATCTTCAGAGAGGATATGGATTTGCGCACAAAACCATCTGTTTTCCTATTGTATAAAAGAAAACAAGTTTATTCAATGGAACAGAAGCGACGGATTCCATCCCAATGAAATAATATTTACTTATCAACAACGGACTGAAAAAAATAACCGATATCTTTATTTCGGCGGCATAGAAGGATTGGTCCGAATTAACACAAATATCCCGAACCCTAATGAGCCATACCCTGAAATAGAGCTATATAGTATAGAACTAAACGGACAGCCACAAACATCCGAGATAGATATCCAAAATATAAAGATTCCATGGAAATATAATACACTGGTACTACGTATATATATTAAAAACAAAGATATTTTCCAGCGCGTTCCATTCCGATACATCATAAACGGAGATGTTTATAAGAGTATTGAATCATACAGTCCGATGCTGGAGCTGTCCAATTTGGCTCCAGGTAAATATCACATTGAAGTAGCATGTATGACAAAAGATGGAAACTATACCACCCCCATCCATCTCACAGATATCCATGTCACCCCACCATGGTATAAAACGAACTGGTTTGTTGTATTATGTTGCACTTGCATCGCAGGGGGAGTCATTGCAGGAATGTTTATTTTTAATACAAGAAAAGAAATTAGAATACAAAAAAGATTAAAAGAATACAGGCAATATCTTAATGAAAAGAAGATAGATTTCCTTATCCACATAAACCATGAATTACGTACTCCTTTGACATTAATTTATTCCCCGCTAAAACGCCTAATAGAAAAAAGTAGGTCACAAGACCTGCCTCAATATCTGATACCACAATTACAATCGATATTCAATCAAGCGCAACATATGAGGGAAATAGTGGACATGGTGCTGGACTGGAATAGCCTAGAAGCAAGCTATAGTAAATTGAAAATACAAAGAAATAAATTAAATGAATGGCTAACCGACATTATCAAATATTTTGCTGATGAAGCAAAAGAAAAAGGAATATATATAAAATTGCAACTAGACCCCAATATAGATGAGGTATGGTTTGACAGACAAAAGTGCCATACTGTACTATCAAACTTGCTAATGAATGCACTGAAATTCAGCATGGCTGATAGTTGTATAACAGTATGCACACAAAGATTTGAAGACAAGTTCAGAATATCAGTTGTAGATGAAGGAACCGGTATACAAGATTCGGATATGGCAAATCTTTTCACACGATTTTATAAAGGCAATCACAAGGAAAAAGGGAGTGGATTCGGATTATATTATGCCAAAATAATCATGGAAATGCATGGAGGAAATATTGGGGCACATAATAACATCAACAAAGGAGCTACATTCTATTTAGAGTTGCCGTTTCTTAATACAAATGAAAAAGAAGAATCCACAAGGCTACAACTAAAAGAATCTCCCCTTACTGACATAATACAAGATTCACATTTCGATTGCACCGAAAAGACTATACTTATCGTAGAGGATGAAAAGGAATTAAGGGAATACCTAATAGAATCTTTAACAGAGTTTTTTAAGAAAGTTTATGCAGTAGACAACGCTATCTCAGCATTAGAAATATGCAGAGAGAAACAGCCATCTGTCATTGTCAGTGACGTTATGATGCCCCAAATGAACGGTTTTGAATTATGCCGTCAAATAAAAAATGACATCCAGATAAGCCATATCCCCGTAATACTCTTAACAGCACGTTATGACCATACAGGAATAACAACTGGATATAAATCTGGAGCTGATGCTTACATTCCCAAACCGTTTGATATAGACTCTCTAAAGGCCGTCATTGGAAACATCTTTCAAAATAGAGAAAAAATACACAGTCAATACATTACTACGAACCAGACAATTTCCCTCCAGACTTCAACAAATAGTAAAGCCGATGAGGATTTTATGAAAAAGATAAATGCAATTATACATGAACATCTATCTGAAGAGGAGTTTTCCGTCCAAACATTAGCAGACACCATGACAATAAGTCGATCTTCATTATACAGCAAGATAAAGATTATAACAGGATTAGGTGTAAATGACTATATAAATAGATTACGAATTGAAGAAGCAATATCACTGCTTATTAATACAAATTTAAATATAAATGAAATTGCCAGTGAAGTAGGCTTCACTTACCCCCGATATTTTAGTTCAACATTCAAACAAATGAAAGGAGTGACTCCGAAACAATTTAGAGAAGAAAATCGTATAAAATAAGTAAAACTATATAAACTACAATATACGAACAATCGGCACATAAAATTTTAAATAAAAACATATACTCTTTTTTTTGAAGAATAAAGAGTATATGTTACTTAATACATTATACATTAATTAGAGATATCCCCCAATAAGTACAGAAAAGCTAACTAACTCGTAATAAATCAGTTGGCTTTTTGTGTCTTTAGATATTCCCCCGCAAATATGGTTTAACTGCTAAAATGAGAGAAATACACCCTGTTAGGGGGGGGGGGACAGTTCCCCCATTATTCCAAACCAACATGCTCCCATCTGATTGATAAGTGAAACTATGTTACCACCGTACCAAGTATACTTGCACGAACCGGCAATTTCACAAAATTATCCAACAGGACATACGAAATGCTATCTACCAATTCCTCCACTGAGATAGAATCCTCTCTATCTAAAACTCAACAATCGGACAATCAGATGGCATCTAAACTAATAAATCTATTTTCTCTGAATAGAGAGAAGAGCAACCCATCAGATACGCCAATATACCCCAATACAAAACTAATCGAACTTTATCCATACCTATTTATATTTAAGCAGAAATATGAATAAAAAATCGGCTTCATTTACACTACCTATTTAATGAATAAAAAGGTGAATACAAGTACCCTAACTTCTCAATAATAATTCTTCTATTTTAAAGTTGCAATCATCAAAATCGGATTG